>JACCEB011354468.1_pt1 | contig 20369 bp, 18 predicted proteins | sample 7454761 | NCBI WGS metagenome assembly JACCEB01 (sample SAMN15323454, study PRJNA562643) | freshwater metagenome | isolation source: river surface water | place: USA:Blue River Watershed | collected 2017-08-18 | reverse complement strand
ATCTCGACGATGGCATCGTCGACGAGCACACCCGCCACCAGCGACAAGGCCAACATGCTCATGCTGTTGAGCGTGAAGTCCATCGCATACATGAAGGCGAACGTCGGGATGGCAGAGAGCGGAATAGCCAGCGCCGAGATCGCCGTCGCACGCCAGTCACGCAAGAAGATGAAGACGACGAGCACCGCGAGGATCGAGCCCTCGATCATCGCTGTGAGCGCGGCCTGGTAGGATTCGCGGGTGTTCTCTACCGTGGTAAAGACGCGGGTGATCTTGAGGTCGGGTGATTCTTTGAGGAGTTTGTCGATCTCTTCCTCGACCCGATCGAGCACCGTTACATCCGAGGCGCCTCTCGCTTTGAACACACCAAACGTGGTCGCCACGCGTCCGTTGAGGCGCGTCAGCTGGCGCTGCTCGCCCACGTCATCGCGAACCTCAGCGATATCCTGCAAGCGAACGTTCGTCCCATTACCGAGACGAATCTGCGTATTCGCGAGCTCGAGAGCCGTCGATGCAGAGCCGAGCACGCGGATCGCCTGTTCGCCGCCACCCACCTGAGCTCGACCGCCCGGTGCGTTGAGATTCAGCGTGCGTAGTTGCTGGTTGACCTCGGTCGCAGTGATACCCAGAGCCTGCATGCGAGCGGGATCGAGGTTGACGCGAATCTCGCGGGTGAAACCGCCGCCACGGGAGGCTTGCGCCACACCGGGGATCGCGAGCAAGCGCTTGCTGACCGTGTTGTCGACATACCAGCTCAACTGCTCCGGCGAGCGCTCAGTCGTCACGACAGCGTAGTAAGCGATCGCCCCACCTTCGACATCGATGCGCGTGACCTGCGGCTCATCGACACCATCGGGAAGATCGGCGCGCACTTTGCTGACGGCATCGCGCACGTCGTTGAGCGCACGATCGATTGGCGTGCCGATCTGGAACTCCACCATCGTCGAACTGAAACCCTCAGACGCTCGCGAGCTGATGGTGCGCACACCCGAAACGCTGCGCACCGCGCCCTCAATTTTCTGGGTGATCTGCGTTTCGATTTCCGACGGTGCGGCGCCCGGCTGCGAGACCGAGACCGACACCAGCGGAAAGCTGACATCCGGTGAGAGATTGATCGGCAGACGAATGAAACTGACGATGCCGACGAAGGTCAGCACCATGAAGAGCACGATCGGCATGATCGGATGCCGAATCGCCCATGCGGACATGTTCTTCATTTGGCGATCCGGATCTTCTCACCGACGCGCAGATAGGGCCCTGCCGTCTCGATCAAACGCTCACCGCCCTCGAGACCCGAAGCAACGACCAGCCCCTCGATACGCGAGCCGGCAATACGCACATCACGACGCTCGACCTGATCGCCCGCACCGACGAGATAGACGTAGTTGCCTTTGCTATCACTCATGACGGCGGTTTGAGGGATCACGGGGCGAGAGCCACGACCGGTTTCGACCTCGCCGCGCGCGAACGCGCCGGGACGCAAATCGCGGTGTTCCCGTAGTTCGATACGCACGGAACCCAAGCGCGTCGTCGGTTCGATGACCGCACCGATCAATCGCACCTGACCCTCGAAGGCCTGATCGACGCCGGTCACGCGCACACGAGCGGACTGCCCGATCTTCAAACGTGGCAGATCACGTTCGGCGACGTTGCCACGCATCTCGATACTGCCGCGTCGGCCGATTCGAAACAGCGGACCGGCGCCCGGCGAACCCAACTGCCCCACTTCCGCGTTACGCGTCAAAATGATGCCATCGAACGGAGCACGAACTTCGGTACGACCGAGACGCGCACGCGCCTCAGCCAATTGCGACGAAACTACTTTGACCTTGGAGGCGGCAGCCACGGCGGCCGCTCCGCGACGCTCAATCTCCTGTTGGGACAAGGCGCCGATCGTCGCGACCGCCTGCGCGCGCCGGTACTCGGCCTCGGCGACGGCGGCATTCGCCTTCGATTCTTCGAGTGAGGCTTCGAGGCTCGCCACCTGCGGCGCCGTCAAAGAATTATCAAGCTTGGCCAGCACTTGACCACGACTGACTCGATCACCGACATCGACGAAGAGTGCAGCCACTCGACCGCCCTCGCCTTCGGCGCTGATTGCCGCCTCGTCCCGCGCGGCGATCGCACCGGTGAATGTGACGATATCGGCCAGATCCGAAGGACGCACCTCCCGCACGCTGACGAGCGGCGGCTGACTCGCACCGTCGGCATCCGGACCGCTATTCCAAAACGTTCGGATCAAACCCAGCACGGTCAGGACACCGAGTACGCCCAGAACCCAATAAACACTGCGAGGTGCCGATGACAAAGCAAGTCGAGCCATGATGTTTTCCGTAAAAGCAGTCTGTGAGGCCGAGCCCCACAAGTGTTATATGCAACTACAACACTATAACAGAATTAGCGGGAATCAGGCCTACTGGGGGCGGCTCCCGCGCGGGCGCGAAGGATACCGCGCAAGACGGTGTTCGGCAGGACCGTGTTATCCCATTCCTGACCCTCGCCGCGTGGCGGGTTGTCGCCCATGCGCAAAATGACGAGACGCTCGGACGGGATGATGTAGACGACTTGGTTAGCGTTGCCGTCGAACAAGAAGAGATCCGAGGCGAGATAGGGCTCCGAATGCAGCACCTTACGTGAGTCGGCTTCCCGCTCCGGATGCGCAAAACCCCGGCGCGGCGTGTAGTCGCCGGCGACGTAAACGCCAAGACCATAGTAGGGATTCTCCCGAGTCGGTCGACGCATCTCGGTGACATACCCGGTGGGCAACAGACGCCGACCCTGCCAGACCCCATCGGCGGCGAGCAGAATCCCAAGGCGCAACCAAGCTTCTGCCGGGAGCATCAGACAGCAACCGGAGTGAGCAACACCACCGGGTCGATTCACCCAGACGTTGCCACCGGGCGCGCCGATCGGCTGCAGAATCTCGCTCGAGATGAACTCGGCATAGCGACGACCCGTGGCCCGCTCGATCAACACCGCCACCATTTCCGAAGAGGCGTTGTTGTATTCGTATCGGGAGCCCGGCACATCGACCACCGGATACTCACGGATAATGATCTCGTCGTGGCGCGGATGCAGATACGCGCGATTGAGGATATGCGCCGGATCCGGCGACATGGATTGCGGCAGGAAGCCCGATCGCATATCGAGCAGGTGCCTCACCAGAATCAAGCGACGACGCTCGTCGCCGCGCCATTCGGGAATGAAGTCGGCGACCGGTTGATCAAGCGATCGAATCTTGCCGAGCGCCATCGCGCGACCGACCGCAATCGCGGTCATCGGTTTCGCAAGCGACCGCGACGTCAGCAGACTCTCGGCTTTGGTGTCACCGAAATAACTCGACTCCTCGAGCACTCCGTCGCGCCAGACGAGAAATGCCGAGGATCGATTAGCCGCAGCGTATTCACGCGCCCGTTGCAGCGCTGATGGGTCGATGCTCGGTCGACTTGCCAGCGGTAATGCTGCGTATTTGACCGCGCCGGGAACGGGCTCGAGGGGCTCGTAGGTCTCAAGGCCAAGCCCAGCGCGGAACGAGGCGAATAACTGCGCAAATCGCGCCTGGTACACCGCCTCGTCCTCTGCAGCTGCGGCCACGGCTGACAGTGAAGTGAGCAGCAAGATGGCCAAACCGGATAGCAAAGTCTTCATGCGCTCGAGCCTAGCGAGTTATGCTTTCGCCCTGCAATGCGTATCGCAAAACCCGTTCTACTGGTGAGCACGCCGATCGGCGTCGCTTGGGGCCTATTCGAGGCTTGGAAGGTCCGTTGGTGGCTTGGCCTGTTGATGGCCGTGCTCGTGGGCGTGATCGGTCTATTCTCCTGGATGACGGTTCGCCGCATCCAACTCGATCGGTTGGCTGACGAAAAAGCCGCTAGCTGAGCAAACCCGCCGTCGTCGACGATGCCCCAGTGCGGGGCACGATCAGCACATCGCACTCGACCACACTGAGCAGCCGTTCCGTGACCGAGACCTCTGGGCCGCGCCAAGAACCGGGCTTGGGTGCGCCGATCACGAGCACATCGATCGGGTGCTGTTCGATGAAATTTTGTATCTCATTGACGGAACTGCCACGGATCAAAGAATACTCACCGCTGCAACCCTGCGCCAAGAACTGGACTGACTCGATCAGACTGTCGGCCAATACCGGATCATGGCCATCCAATTCGATGGCTGCCGCGAACTTCGTGGCAGGACGCCACGATCGACCCCGCGTGACGAGCAGCGGCACAGCGCAGCCACGCATCAACTGCATCTCTAGAGCACGCGGTGGCATGGGTTTCGTATCCGATACGGCCATCAATGTTTTGATGACGAGATCCGGATGTAGGTGGCGGATGCGAGAATTGATGCCCTCCTCCATCGAGTTTGCACAAGCGGCTCGGGTGGTGATCTGCAGGTCATTACCCGCAACCGATCCGCGTAGCGCATCCAAGTATCGCTCCGTTCCGGCAAGACAAGTGGAGATCGCCGTGCGCGCCGCAGGTGATGGATCGTCGATCGCCCATGCGTGATCCGTATCACAGGCGAACAGTTCGATTCTCGCCTTGAAATGTCGAGCCATCACCGACGCCTTACGCACGGCGGCTTGGGCCTCACTCGAGCGATCGGCCAGAACCAAAATGGAACCGAGGGCGTTCACTGCAGTCAGCGGCTCCGCTGCGCACACGTCGCACAGAGCGTGGTAGCCGGCAAGGCGGTCAGACGCGCCTCCTCGATCTCACCGCCACAGCTTGCGCAGATAAAATACTGACCTGCGGCCAAGCGCCGCAGTGCGACGTCGATTTGACGCACTTCGTCTTTGGCCGAATCACCGATCTCGCGCAGCACCTCATCGTTGCTACGCTGAATGGCTTGATCGGCGGAATCAGCTACCAGAGGATCGCGCTCGTGTCGCAGATCCGCGCCAACTTGCTCGGCTCGTTGACTCAACTCGCTGCGTCGCCGCAACAGACGCTGTTCGATGGCATCCGGACTCGCCATATCATCCTCCTGATGGATGGTTGACAACGATCACATTTCACCGCCAGAGCAGCCATTGCGATTAATACCTAGGCGTATCGCGCAACGCACCGGAGTTCGTCAGAATTATCGTATCTATGAGCCCCACTCCCGAGGTCACCCCGCCGCGCCCGCCCGAGATGCAGGCGCTACTCGATGCCACGGTCGATGCTGTGATCATCATCGACTCCCGCGGCATCATCGAAAGTTTCAATCGCTCTGGCGAGCGCCTGTTCGGATACCAGGCGGATGAAGTGGTCGGACGCAACGTCAGTATTTTGATGACTCGGACCGACTCGGAATCGCACGATCACTACATGGGTCGATACCTCTCTACCGGTGTTCCGCACATCATCGGTATCGGTCGCGAAGTCGATGCACGACGAAAAGATGGCTCGGTGTTTCCCGTGTTCCTATCGGTAGGTCAGATCCACGGTGCTAACCCGCCCCGTTTCGTCGGCCTGCTACACGACATCACGCTGCGTCGCGAGGCCATGTCCGCCATTCGACGCGAACGAGATCGCGCCAACATGTATCTCGAGATGGCGCAGGTCATCCTGTTGGCGCTCTCACCGGATCGACGGGTGCAATTGATCAACCGTCGCGGCTGTGAATCGCTCGGTCGACGCGAAATGGATCTGCTCGGCCGTGATTGGTTAGAACTGGCCGTTCCCACCGATCAACACGAGGACGTCGCGCGAGCCTTCCGGGATGTCGCAGCCAATCCCATTGGCGATGAGCGCTACTTCGAGCATGACGTGCTCTCGGCGAGTGGCGATCGACGACTGATCGCATGGCGCTGCATTGCCATCCGCAATGCCAGTGGCCATCTCACCGGATTCTTCTCCTCGGGTGAGGACATCACCGACTCGCGCAAAGCCGAGGAAGCCGCGCAGGCCTCGCAGGCACGCATGACCCAAGTCTCGCGCCTTGCCACGATGGGTGAAATGGCAGCGGGGATCGCGCACGAACTGAACCAACCGCTAGCCGCGATCGCCAACTACGCCAACGCGGCGCTGCGGTTGGCAGCCGAAGCGGATCTGTCGACGGTCGATCCTGATGGCGATGTGCGCATGGCGCTCGATCAAATTAGTCAGCAGGCACTGCGTGCAGGCGAGATCATCCGACGCTTGCGCGCACTCGTGCAGAATCGCGAGACGCGTCAGGAGCCGTCTAATCTGAACGATGCGATCGCCGAGGTCATCGGCTTCGTGGCCGGCGACGCCAAGTTGAACGAGGTACGCATCGTGCCGCAGTTCGACCCGACCATGCCCATCACCCTCCTCGATCGGATCCAGATCCAGCAGATCGCTTTGAACTTGTTGCGCAATTCGATCGAGGCGTTAGCGGAGCGACCTCGCGGTCAGCGCGAGATACGCCTGCAAACGACGTGGTCCGACCAAACCGTACAACTCATCATCGAAGACAACGGCCCTGGCGTTCCAGCCGATCTGGTGAGTCGCATATTCGATCCGTTCTGCACCACCAAGGCCACCGGCACCGGCCTTGGTCTTGCCATCAGTCGAACCATCGCCGAAGCCCATCGAGGTAAATTGAGTTACGACTCCTCCGCCACGGGCGGCGCGAAATTCACCTTGACCTTGCCTTACTCCGGAGAAACACCCCGATGACACGCCCTGCCACCGTGCATGTAGTTGATGACGATGATGCTGTACGCAGCTCTTTGCGGCTGCTGTTGAAATCAGTCGGACTACCGACGGTTGCCCACGCATCTGCACACGAATTCCTCGCCGCGTGGGATGCGGATCAACCGGGCTGTCTCGTCCTCGACGTGCGCATGCCGGGCATGAGCGGTATCGAGCTGCAGGCGGAACTCAACCAACGCGGTGCGATCATCCCGGTCATTTTCATCAGTGGTCATGGCGATATCCCGATGGCGGTCGAGGCGATCCAGCACGGTGCCTTCGACTTCCTGCAGAAACCCTTTCGCGATCAGGACCTGATCGATCGAGTGCAGCGCGCTCTAGCGAGCGACGCGGAGCATCGTCAATTGCTGCAGCAGCGTGAAACGCTGCGGCAACGGTACGACTCACTCACGCCACGCGAACAGGAAGTTCTGCAACTGGTCACGCAAGGCAAGGCCAACAAGGTCATGGCGGGCGATCTTGGCGTCAGTCAACGCACGGTGGAAATCCATCGCGCACGCGTCATGGAGAAGATGGGGGCGCAGTCGCTCGCGCAACTCGTGCGTATGGTGCTCGAGCTCGATAAGACCGTCTGATTCCGCGCAGGCGCGTGTGCGTCTGCGTAATCTACTTATTCAAGGGCGGATCACCGCCGGAGAAAATTCCCGCGTTCAACACTCGGGGGTCTCTCCAGAATGACCGCAAATACTGTGGCCGTGTCCTATAACGACAAGGTTGTGAGGCAGTTCGCCATCATGACCGTCGTCTGGGGCGTTGTCGGCATGCTCGTGGGCGTCATCATCGCCGCCCAGTTGATGTTCCCGGAACTCAACTTTGATACTCCTTGGCTGACCTTCAGTCGCCTGCGACCACTGCACACGAATGCAGTGATCTTCGCATTCGGCGGCTCGGCCATCTTCGCCACCTCCTACTACATCGTGCAGCGCACCTGTCATACGAGACTCTTCTCGGATGGCCTGGCGGCATTCACGTTCTGGGGCTGGCAACTCGTGATCCTCTCGGCAGCGATCACCTTGCCGCTCGGCATGACGAGCAGCAAAGAATACGCTGAGCTCGAATGGCCGATCGATATCCTGATCGCCGTGGTGTGGGTCGCCTACGCGATCGTGTTTTTAGGGACACTCGCCAAGCGCAAGGTCTCGCACATCTACGTCGCCAACTGGTTCTTCGCTGCCTTCATCATCACGGTCGCCGTACTGCATATCGTCAACAGCGCCGCCATTCCGGTGACGCTCACCAAGAGCTACTCGGCCTATGCCGGCGTCGTCGATGCCATGGTGCAATGGTGGTACGGACACAACGCGGTCGGCTTTTTCTTGACTGCTGCATTCCTCGGCATGATGTATTACTTCGTGCCGAAACAGGCAGGCCGCCCGATCTATTCCTACCGCCTGTCGATCGTGCACTTCTGGTCGCTGATCTCCATCTATATGTGGGCCGGTCCGCACCATCTGCACTACACCACGTTGCCCGACTGGGCTCAGAGCATCGGCATGGTGTTCTCGTTGATGCTACTGGCGCCCTCTTGGGGCGGCATGATCAACGGCATCATGACGTTATCAGGCGCCTGGCATAAGTTGCGCACCGATCCCATCTTGAAGTTCCTGATCGTGTCGCTGTCCTTCTACGGCATGTCGACCTTCGAAGGTCCCATGATGTCGATCAAAACGATCAATGCCCTCTCGCACTACACCGATTGGACCATCGGCCACGTGCATTCGGGTGCGCTTGGTTGGGTCGCGATGGTCTCGGTGGGCTCGCTCTACATGCTGATTCCGCGGCTCTTCGGCCAGACTCAGATGTGGAGCACCAAACTGATCGACGTGCACTTCTGGACAACCACCATCGGCATCGTGCTCTACACCGTATCGATGTGGATTGCCGGTGTGATGCAAGGCCTCATGTGGCGTGCGACGAATCCGGACGGCACGTTGACCTACACCTTCGTCGAAGCACTCAACGCGACTTACCCGTACTACGGCATTCGCTTGTTAGGTGGCTTGCTGGTGCTGTTTGGCATGTTCCTCATGGTCTACAACGTCGCCAAGACGATCGGGCAAGGCAAGGTCACACCCGTCGCCATCCCGAATCCCGAACCGGCTCACGCCTGAGCACCAGGGAGTAACGCCATGAAACATGATGTCATCGAGAAAAACGTAGGTCTGCTTGGCATTCTGGTCGCCATCGTGATCAGTATCGGCGGTCTCGTCGAGATCGTGCCGCTAACCATGACTGCGGAGATCACCAACCCGGCACCCGGTATCAAACCGTACCCTGCCCTGCAGCTCGAGGGTCGCGATATCTACATCCGGGAGGGCTGCTACGTGTGCCACTCGCAGATGATTCGTCCCTTGCGCGGCGAGGTTGAGCGCTATGGTCACTACTCGCTTGCAGGTGAGTCGGTCTACGACCGTCCGTTCCAGTTCGGCTCCAAGCGAACAGGACCGGATCTCGCCCGTGTCGGCGGCAAGTACAGCGACGAATGGCAACGCCTGCATTTGATGAATCCGCGCGATCTCGTACCGGAATCCAACATGCCGGGCTTCCCTTGGCTGGCGGACGCGAAAATCGACGCGAGCGTCACACCAAAGAAATTGGCAGCGCTGCGTGCTCTCGGTCATCCGTATTCAGACGCGGAAATCGCGGCAGCGAGCGCCGATGTCGAGGGTAAAACCGAAATGGATGCCTTGATCGCTTACCTACAGGGTCTCGGAACCGCCTCTAAGGAGTGGAAATGAGCCTGTCACCCGAAGCGGTCGGCATCCTTCGCGGTGTCACCACCCTCTTGGCCATGCTGGCTTTCGTCGCCGTCTGCCTGTGGGCTTACAGCCAGCGTCGACGTGAGCAGTTCGATGAAGCGGCCAACCTGCCGCTCGAGGAAGATGAATCATGCTGACTTCCGGAATTAACCTCTTCGTCGTTGCGCTCACCGTTCTCAATACCGTAGCAGCCGTCTGGTTGCTGGTCTGGATGCGTAAGCGGCGCGGTGAATCACAGCGCACCGAGGACACCACGGGGCACGTATGGGATGGGGATCTGCGCGAGTACAACAACCCGCTACCCCGTTGGTGGTTGTGGCTGTTCGTGCTGTCGGCCCTCTTTGCCGTGGCTTACGCCGTGCTCTACCCCACGCTCGGAAACTCCAAAGGCGCGTTGGGTTGGACACAGATCAAGCAATGGGAGCAGTTACAGGCAGAGCAAGAGAAGCAAGCTCAGGTCATTCTTGCCAAGTTTGCCGATCGAGAACCGGATGATCTCGCCGATGACGAGCAAGCCGTCGCGATTGGTCGCAACCTCTTCGCCAATAATTGCGCCGCTTGTCACGGCTCCGACGGTCGCGGTGGATCGGGCTTTCCGAACCTGACTGATGGCGATTGGTTGTGGGGTGGAGAGCCGGCGCTCATCCAGACATCGATCGCCTACGGACGTATGGGTGTGATGGCGCCGTGGGCCGAAGTGCTCGGCGATAAAGGACTCGACGATGCAGCGGCCTATGTCATGTCGCTCTCGGGTCGCAAAGCCCCCAAGGGAGATGTTCTTGCGGGTCAACAGCACTTCGCCAATTTCTGTGCCGCCTGTCACGGCGCCGATGCCAAAGGCATGACGGCGGTCGGCGCTCCGAATTTGACTGACAACATCTGGTTGCACGGTGGCTCGATGGAAGCGATCCGCTACACCATTGCGAATGGACGCCAGAACGTGATGCCACCTCAGGAACACCTGGGCGATACCCGTATCCGACTGCTCGCCGCCTATGTGATCAGCATGGGAGCCACGCGTGTCGCACAAGTCGAACCCTGATACGGACGATGGCACTGAAGCAGGCGAGCTCGGTCCACGTGGCCGACTCGCCTTCACCGTCGCTTGGTGTTCGTTCCTCTCGGCCAGCGTTGCGACGCTCGTTTTTTTCGCCTTCGTCGATCCAGCGCCGATCGTGGCGGTGTTGCGACCGACCGACGCCTTACCGGGTCGCACTGCCCTGTACAGTTTGGGTTTCTTCTTTTTTTGGCTTGTCAGCGCCGTCTCTGCCGGCTTGACCGCAAGTCTGCTCTGCACGCCACCGCCTTCCCGTAGATCATGAGCCGAGTCGAACAGCCACCCGCCGACGAGTCCTACTACCAAGCGCACCAAAAAGTTTATCCGCGCGAAGTGAAAGGTCGTTTCACGACGCTACGCACGACCGCCGTCTGGGTATTACTCGGTCTTTTCTACGGTCTGCCGTGGCTACGCTGGGACGATCGACAAGCCATCTTGTTCGATCTTCCCGCGCGCAAATTTCACCTGCTCGGGCTCACGCTGTGGCCGCAGGATTTCATCTTCCTCGCCTGGCTACTTGTCATCGCCGCGTTAAGCCTCTTTTTCTTCACGGCAGTGGGCGGTCGTCTTTGGTGCGGCTATGCCTGTCCGCAGACGGTGTGGACCGAAGTGTTTATTTGGATGGAGCGCATCACGGAGGGTGACCGAGCGAAGCGGATGAAGCTCGACGCCGCACCTTGGTCTTCCAACAAGCTGATGCGCAAAGCAGCCAAGCAGACGCTCTGGATCGTCTTCTCGCTCTGGACGGGTTTCACGTTCGTCGGCTTTTTTACGCCCGTTGATGTCCTGGCCGAAAAAGTGCTGACGCTGTCGCTCGGATCGTGGGAGACGTTCTGGGTTTTGTTCTACGGCTTTGCCACCTACGGCAACGCCGGTTTCCTGCGTGAGCAGGTCTGTAAATACATGTGCCCCTATGCACGCTTCCAGAGTGCCATGTTCGATCGTGACACGCTGATCATCACCTACGACGCCGCGCGCGGTGAGCCGCGCGGTGGCCGGCGCAAGGGAGCCGATCCGCGTGCCGCTGGTCTCGGTGACTGCACCGATTGCACGATGTGCGTGCAGGTCTGTCCCACCGGCATCGATATCCGTAATGGACTTCAATACGAATGCATCGCCTGCGCTGCTTGCATTGATGCCTGCGATAGCGTGATGGACAAGATGGGCTACGCGCACGGCCTCGTCCGCTACGACACCCAAAATGCGCTGGATCACAAGCAGACACACGTACTGCGACCCCGCGTCATCGTGTACGGCGTTCTATTGCTCGCTCTGTGCATCGGTTTCGTAGTCGCCCTCATGATGCGCCAGCCCATCGGTCTCGATGTGCTACATGATCGTAATACCCTTTATCGAACACTCGAGACCGGCGAAATCGAGAACGTCTATCTGCTGAAGCTCATGAACAAGGACAGCGTCCCCCGTCGCTTCGTCGTCAGTGTCGCGAGCGAGCACGGCGAATCCAACGTTTATCGTCTTGACCCGGCGATGCCGATATTCACCGTCCCGGCGGGCGAAGTCTTCAACGCTGCAGTTCGCGTGAGAAAGAATGCCTGGGACGATTCGACCGAAGCGAGTGAGCACCACGAGGAGCACGAGCACGATGAAGCCGGCGTTTCCGAAGTACGCTTCGAGGTACGCGCCGAGGATGACCCCAGCTTGCGGGCTTCGGCAGAATCACGCTTCTTCGCGCCGCGTCGCTAGGACGTCATGGAATTAAGGGAAATGAGTATGTCAGCCACGCGTCACCATCCGATTTTCTGGGCCATGATCGGTATTCCAGCCGCTGCCGTACTTGCGAGCTTCTACACGCTCTATCTGGCGATGTCGGGCTCGGAACCCGAGTTGCCACCACAATATGTTTCGGAAGGTGCCGCTCTCGATGCCGACTTTGCTCGAGCACAGCGCGCTATCGACGCGGGCATCACGGTACAGCTCGAGTGGTTGTCGCAACGAAAGTCCGCGGTCGTCGCGGCCAAGTACGCCTCGACATCCGGCGTGCCTGCTCCGGAGGTCTTGAGGTTACGTATGACACACGCAACCCTCCCCTCGCTCGATCAAACGCTGGAACTCATGCGGGTCGACGGCAGCGATCGTTATCGGGCCGATATCGATTCCTTGCCATCGGGCGCCTGGCTCGTTGAAGTTGCAACGGCAGACTGGCGCTTGCGCGGTCGAGTCGAATCAGCGGCTAGCAGCGTCATTCTCGGGTCGAACGATGGCGGCTAGCGCCCCACTGTCGCTCGACGGACACTGGGCGAGCGAAGCCGACGGCGAAGGCCACGCGGTCTTCAACGCCGAGGGGATTCACTGCGCCAACTGCGCGCGTTCCATCAAAAATACGCTCGGTGCCCTACCGGGCGTCAAGCGAGCCGATGTAAACGTGGTGAACAGTCGAGTCTCGGTGAGCTGGGACCCCGACATCGTCAATCTCGGCGCGATCTTGGGCAGCGTTGCCAAAATCGGATTCAGACCGGTGCCTCTCGTCGGTGACGCAGCCGCGCAGGCTCAAAAGCTCGAACGTCGCACCGCACTCAAACGCATCGGACTCGCGGCGATTGGATCGATGCAAGTCATGATGTATGCGGGCGGCTTGTATGCCGGTGCCTTCGAAGGCATCGACAGCGAGCTCTCCAATGCGCTGCGCTGGACCTGTCTCGTCGTCGCCACGCCGGTGCTCTTTTATTCGGGTGCGCCGATTCTGCGAGGCGCCGTCAATGATCTTCGTCGACGCGTGCTCGGCATGGATGTGACCGTCTCGATTGCACTCGTGTTGGCGTATCTTGCCAGCGTGTACAACACCGTCACTGGTACCGGTGAGGTGTACTTCGATTCCGTCACCATGTTCATTCTGTTTTTGCTGCTGGGCCGCTACGTCGAGATGCGCGGTCGGCATCAAACCGCCAACGTTACCGACGCACTCGCTCGCGCCCTCCCGGCCATCGCCCATAAAGTTGATGTCAACTCGGGTGCCGTGACGAAAGTCGCTCTCGCTGAGCTGCGCCGCGGCGATCAGATCCGAGTCGGGACGGGTCAGATCATTCCGGTCGACGGCAAAGTATTGAGTAGCGCCGCACTCGTTGATGAGTCACTCGTCACGGGAGAGTCGCTGCCCAATCGGCGTGCCCAAGGCGAACCTCTACTCGGCGGTTCGATCAATGCCGGCGCGGCGATCACGCTGGAAGTGACCCACCTACCGGCGGAGTCGACCTTGCACGGCCTCGTGCGATTACTCGAACGCGCGCAAAGCGAGCGTCCACGTTTGGGTCTGGCGGCAGAGCGTATGGCCTCGTGGTTCATCGTACGTATCCTGCTGCTGACGACCTTGGTCGGACTCGCTTGGTATGTGATTGATCCGGCTCGCGCCTTCCCCGCCGTTCTTGCCGTGCTCGTTGCCACCTGCCCGTGTGCACTCTCGATCGCGACGCCGGTCGCATTGGCCGCAGCAAGCTCGCGTCTGGCCAAACTCGGGGTGCTCGTCATGCGACCCGATGCTATCGAGGGTCTCGCGAGTGTCGATACGGTCATGCTCGACAAGACGGGGACTCTGACGGAGGGTCATCCGCGTCTGATTTCGACCGAAACGACGAGCGATCTCGATCCCGCGCACGCGCGTTCGATCGCGGCGGCACTGGAGTCGAATTCACAGCATCCACTCGCGCTGGCCTTCAAAGAATATGCGGACGCCACCGTCACCTCGAGCGATGCGCACGATGTCGCGGGCCTCGGAATCGAAGGGCATGTCGATGACACTCGGTGGCGTATCGGCAAACCCGCCTTCGTACTCGCAGATGCTGAAGGCGATGACTCGCGCATCGTGCTCGCCGATTCCTCAGGGCGCCGCGCGCGCTTTCACGTAGCAGACGCCTTGCGTAATGATGCGACCTCCGCAGTGCAAGCGTTGCAGTCACGTGGCCTCGTTCTCCATCTTGCCAGCGGCGATCGTCGAGCGACCGTCGCCGAGGCGGCTACCGAATTGGGTATCGATAACGTCAGCGCGGAATTGCGTCCCGAGGACAAGCTCGCCACCTTACAAAGACTGCAAAGCGAAGGTCGCCGGGTGCTCATGATCGGTGATGGCATCAACGACGGTCCGGTGCTTGCCGCGGCCGATGTCTCGATGGCGATGGGCCGCGGCTCCAGCATCGCCCATGCAGCCGGAGATCTGCTGTTGCTGCGCGAGTCGCTCGCCTCTCTACCGCTCGCGCGTGATGTCGCCGTTCGCACTCTCGTGATCGTGCGACAAAATCTGCGCTGGGCCGTAATCTACAACATGACCGCACTGCCGCTCGCCGCCATCGGCCTGATGCCGCCGTGGGTGGCAGCTCTCGGCATGTCCTTATCGTCGTTACTGGTGGTCTTCAATGCGCGCCGGATTATGCGCGCATCGCCGCCCGCTGTCGGAGCTAGCTGATGTTGCAGAGCATTTACCTTTTGATTCCGCTATCCATCGCGTTGGTGGCGGCAGCCATCTGGGCGTTTTTCTGGGCCGTCAATCGCGGTCAGTTCGACGACATGGACGAATCGGCCCGGGCGGCCTTGGAAGAAGATCCGCTACCCGCCCGTGACGAGCTCAGCGAGGGCGCCAAGTCACCCCGAGCGTGACGCTGGTGAAATCGGCGAACGCATAGACCTCGTCGTTATCCGCACCACCATCGAGGTAGCGGGCGCCGGCGTGCACACTCCAGTCGGCTGACAGATCTCGCGCGAGACGCACTCCGGCATCGATGGCGTAGCCAGGGCCGCCGGCGAGCGCATCAACATCCGCCTCCAGACGCCACTGTGCTGCCAAGGGCCGCTCCACGGCGACATGCACCAACGGCACGAATCCCGTGTTGCTCTTGCTCGCTTCGAGAGCGCCTGATTTCAAACGGACGCTCGCATCACGAATCTTCGCGGTCGCACCGATCTTGACGACAAGATCGTTCCGATCGATCCAGCGATAGCGCCACGTCGCCCGCCAGGAGTTGAACTCGTAGCGCGCAGACACAGGACCTGCCGCGAATCGTTGCCCCTGAAAGTCGATTGGCGTCGCACTGACACTACTTCCAGAGAGCGACAAAGGGGCGGCCAGCAATCGCCACTCCTGCTTCTCGCCGCTACGCCAACTGACTTGAACGCGAGGCGTGTCGACGGGACCGGAGCCTGTGAGTGCGTCGAGCGAAAAACGCGAGCCGCTCGCATCGTTCGGAACCTGAACGACGTTGCGACCCTGCGATGCACGCACCCACTCGATGTCGAACTGAGGCTGCGACGGCGTCGCGACCGGAGCCCAGGTCGCCCACACGGCGCTGACGGCGAAAACAGGAATGGTCAACTTCGTCATGCGGCACTCACCCTGTGCTTTGTAGTCCGAGGGCGATACCGCTCACACTCGCGAGCAGCGCCTCGAACAAATCTTGATCCTCCCGACCACTCTGGCGCCATCGGCGCAACAAATCAACCTGCATCAAGTTCATCGGATCGACATACGGGTTGCGCAGCTGCAGCCCGCGCTGCGCCGTCCGGTCTGCATCGAGCAGATCTTGCTGATCTTTGATCGCGAGAATCGCAGCGACCGCTAATTTTCGCTCTTCGAGAACCTGCTCGAAAAAATCCGGTGATGCAGGATGCAGGCTCAAGTAGTGACGCGCAATCTCGAGATCGCTACGCGCCAACATGACCTCGATGTCATCGAGCAAGCGGCCCATGAAAGGCCAGGCACGATAGCTCGTCTGAACCTCCGCCAAGCCAAAGTCGTCGATGATCGTCTTCAACCCGAGACCAGCACCGAGCCACCCCGGCAGCATCATCCGATTCTGCGTCCACGCAAAGACCCAAGGCACCGCACGTAAACCGGCTAGTCCTTCAAATCCCTCACGGCTGATCGGTCGCGCACCAATCTGCATGCGCTCGATCACGTCGATCGGCGTGACGTCGCGAAACCATGCATCCATCACCGGCGTGTCAGCGAAGAAGTTTTTGTAGAGTCGCCCACTCACCTCGGCAAGCCTCGTCGCGATGGCGAGACCACGTCGCTCGATGGATTGCACCTGCGGCTCAAGCGACGTAGCCGATGCCATCGCTAAGGCGCCGAATGCACGCTCCAGCGTTCGCAGGGCAATCGGGCTGAGCCCATAGTTTTGCGTGATGCCCTCGCCTTGCTCGGTGAGCCTCAGCCCGCCTTTGATCGTACGGGGCGGCATCGAGGTCACCATCGTATCGATGCGACCACCGCCGCGGGCGATGCTACCTCCGCGTGCATGCACGAGTATCGATCGCTCACCGGCCCGGGTCAGCACCGCCTCGATCGCATCTTGCGCGCGATAGGCCGCAACACGCGACGCACAGACACCGGCCTGCTTACCACTCTCGGAATAGCCTACGAATACCATCTGTCGACGATGCCGACCATCGAGGTGCTTGCGATAGACGGGGTCGGCGAGCGCAGCTTCTAGCGCGACGCCGGCACCCTCGAGCGCTTCCATCGAATCGAACATCGGCGCGATATCGATCGCGAGGGCATTGGATCTCTTGTCGAAAGCCTCCGCCCACTGGGCCAGCAACAAGGGAGCGACGATGTCGTCTGGACCTTGTACGCCGTTGACGATGTAGGCACCGATTGAATCCGGTCCGAAGCGACGTCGGCATTGCAACATCGCCTCGAAAACGGCCAATGTTCGTTTACCGACCGGGTCCATCTCACAGCGCGGGCTGGCATCTCGCGAGACCATGTCGACGAGACGGGAATGCCGGCTGTGCGAGTCGAGCCCGACCCACTCTGGATCATCGAGTGCCTGCGCGATCACACGATGATGCACCCGAGTGTGTTGACGAATATCGAGTGTCGCCAAGTGGAATCCGAAGGTGGCGATACGACGCTGCAGGCGATGTACCGCAAAGAGACCGGCATGCCGACCACGATTGTGCGCAAGGCTGTCGGCGATCAGTTCTACATCGCGTTGGAACTGTTGCACCGACTCATAGGCGCCGGAGACGCCGTCGTAGGTGGCTCGCAAGCGCTCGGCGACCTGGGCACAGAAGACGCGATACGGCATGCGATCGTGGCGCGCCGGGGCACTCGATCTGGCCGAGGGAATCAAGGTGATGTATTCATCGATCCGCTTCTGCAACGCGGCCGAAATGCTGACGCGTCCGCCACTCTGTGACAGCAACTGTCCGAGCGACTGCATCTCCAGAAAGTACGCGTTGACGATCGCCTTCTGCTGGCGCACCAGCGTCTCGCGCAAAGTTTTGGCGTGTACATCGGGGTTACCGTCCATGTCGCCGCCTACCCAACTGCCAAAGCGCAGCATCGTCGGCAAGGTGATCGCCTCGGTCTCCACGCCAAAGTTTCGGGTCAAGGCCTCGGCGATCTCCTCGTAAAACCCAGGTACCACGCGATAGAGAATTTCGGCCAAAAAGAACAGCACATGTTCACGCTCGTCGGCGACGGTGAGTCGCTGCCGAGGGTGATCTTCGGTCTGCCAGGCTGTCGTGATCTCGGTCCGAATTCGACCGAGCGATGCACGCTGCTCGTTCGGTGCGAGCGTTGGATTCAAACGATCGTAGAGCAAAGTCGCCAGACGCTGCTGTTTTCGCAGGATGGTTCGTCGCGTCGACTCGGTCGGATGCGACATGAAGATCGGTTGGATCTGCATACCCGCGAGCAGCTCGATCACCTGCTCACGCGCTAGACCACGATCCTTGAGCTTGGCGATGGCGTCACCGATGCCGCCCGGCTGTGGGCGCTCGGCGTCGTCCTGGAAATACGCCCGCCGCCTGCGGATACGATGCACCTGTTCGGCGAGGTTGACCGACTGGAACCAACTGGAGAATGCACGCTCAAGATCACGGGCGATAGCCGGGGTGCGATTGGTGACGCGCGACTCCAGTTCGGAAGCGGCTGCTGTATCGCCGTTACGTCGCGCGATCGCCAAGGTTCGATCACGCTCGACGAGTTCGAACAACTCGATACCGCCCTGCTCGCGCAACACCTCGCCGACCAACGAACCCAACATGTGCACATCGTCGCGCAGCGCAGCGTGCTTGGGCGGGAACTCGATTTCCGTGCGTTTCACCCGCGAGATTGTACTCCTCGACTGAGCTCTGGGCTTCGGGCTGCGAGCACACTACGCTGAGTGCGCAATAAAAAAGGCCGGGCAGCTTGCGCCGCCCGGCCCTGACTCAACTCAAACGCGAACGATCAGCGGAACGAGTAGCTGAAGTCCACGCCCCAGGACGAACCCGGTGCATCGTGGATGAACGAACCACCGAACTCCGGCGCCGGGATGACTTCGGCGAGATAGCTCTCGTCGGTGATGTTGCGACCCCAAGCGGTCACGCCCCAAGTACCGTTCGACACGCCCACGCGGGCATCGACGGTGCTGAAGGCATCGCGCTTCTGCTTGGCGAACTCACCCTGTCCGAAGCCGAAGTAGGTGAACAGGTTCGGTACGAGGTTGCCCTGCACCGTGCTGAACCAGGTTTCACCAACGAACGTGCCGTTGACGCGCGCGTTCATCGTCCAGTCGGATCCGCCGAGCGGAATCTTCAGGTCGATACCCGCATTACCGGTGTACTCCGGCGCGTACGGAATCTTGTTGCCAGCGGTGTACGGACGACCATCGTAGCGCTTGATCTCGCTATCGGCCGTGCCGTAACCCGCGAACACCGTGATGACGTCCGTCAGGCGCCAGCGAGCATCGAGCTCGATACCCTTGACCTCGGCCTCTTCGGCATTGGTCACGACGCGCAACAGACCGAAGGGACCGGCGAAGAAGTTGAAGAACTGCAGATCATCGATCTTGGTCTGATAGACCGCACCGTTGATCGCGAGCGAACCGTCGAGCAGGGTTGACTTGAAGCCCGCTTCGAAGGCCTTCGAGACTTCCTTCTCGTAGTCGTCACGCACGTTGCTGATCGAACGATCCGAACCGTTGGCATTACAAGCCGGGACGGTCAGGAAGGTGCTGATGCCGAGCTTGTCCCACTGCGTCGGGCCCGTGCAGAGACCGCCGAAGTTTTGCTCGATCGTGGCGCGGCTACCCGAGGAGTTGAAACCGCCCGAGCGGAAGCCGACACCGTAGCTCGCGAAGAGCGCCACGCCGTCCGTCGCCTTCCAGTTGACCGACAGCTTCGGCTGCAACTGAGAGAAGGTCTTCGAACGACCGGGGATGCTCGCGAGTGCCGGGTTGGCATCGTAGGCCGGGTTGATGAACTTGCCTGAACCACCAAAGCCCGGCGTTTGCGGACCGATCTTCGGCACGTTGTTCGACACTTCGCGCTTCTCTTGGTCGTAGCGCAGAGCCAAGGCGACTTCGAGGCCGTCCTGGATGTCATAGGCCAACTGACCAAAGCCAGCGAGCACCGTGCTGTCAAAGTCGTCGTCGTACAGCAGATCGGTCGGGTTCGCACCGCCCGTGCGGACGAGGCCCTGCTTCACGAAGCCCGTGGCGTTGTCCGAACCCTGCGACACGATCACCTTACGCTGGATGTCGGCGAGATAGGCGCCAGCCACCCAACGGAAAGCCTCGTCGCCAGGTGACGTCAGACGCACTTCGACGCTGGTGTCCTTCTGGTCACGCTGCTGGTACTGGTAACCGTCGCAGGTGGTCGGACCATAAGGCGGCAGCAAGCCTGGGTAGAAGAACGGCGCCGGGAGCGGCGTGTCCTTCGTGCGCGCCGCAAGCGAGCTGGTGCACGACGCGGTGGCCGAGTACAAGCCGAAAGCCGCGCTGGTGCCATCGGTGAGGAAGTAGTTGGTCTGGTCGTTGAACGCAGCAACCGCGGTCAAGGTACCGACCGCAACCGGGTACTCCGCCTTGACGGACAGGTTGATGTTCTCCTGCTCGTTTTGCGGCTTGACGTTGTTCAGGTAGACGAAGTTGTGCTTGTTGGCATCTTCGT
>JACCEB010082268.1_pt1 | contig 20374 bp, 6 predicted proteins | sample 7454761 | NCBI WGS metagenome assembly JACCEB01 (sample SAMN15323454, study PRJNA562643) | freshwater metagenome | isolation source: river surface water | place: USA:Blue River Watershed | collected 2017-08-18 | reverse complement strand
TCTGCACGAGGTAGCCCACGGGCCGCGAGCGGCCCTCCTGCGCGGACGCGGAGGAGAGCACGAGGACCGAGGCGAGGGCGGCGGTGGCGAAGGAACGGTTCATGGCGTGGGGGCGGGGGCGCGGTCAGTTGCCCGAGTGGCTGTAGGTGCGCAGGAAGAGCTCGATGTCTTTCACCGAGGAGACGAAGCGATTGAGGCCGTCCTGCTCGTTGTTGAGCAGCTCGTAGGCCGGAATCACGATCTTCCAGCGGCTGTTCCAAACGCTGCGGCCGACCAGACGCGAACTCGTGAACTCGGCGGGCACCGAACTGTAGAAGAACGCCGGGTCGCTGACCGGGCGGAACGACTGGTGCTTGCGCAAAATCCACGGCGCCTCGCTGAGCGTGCCGTTGGCATTGAAAAACTGCGTCGTCGAGAAGGACGTCGCGCCGAGGTTGAACGGCAGCGGCAGTGCCTGGTCACGCACATCAAAGGCCCGGACCATGCCGGTGTCGCCGAGCGGCGGCGCCAGCATATAGTCGGTGCCGACCGGGATCAGGTAGACGTAGGGCGTGGCACTGAGGGAATTGGCCGCAGTGGAGTTGGCCGAGCCCGCGCCCGGCGTGCCGACGGCGTAGGGATCGAGGCCGACGTAGCCTTTGAAGACCATGCCGACCGAGTAGATCTTCGTGGCAAAGTTCGAGGTGGTGAACTTGTGGTCGCCGGCCGCGAGCGGCAGGCCGAAGAAGTTGTAGCCCTGCTGGATCGTGGAGCTGAAGGGAATCACGATGCCCGGGACGGCGGAGCCGTCGGGCTTCCGGAGGTTGCGCGCGGCGGCGGCGACATCGGAGTCAGCCATGACGTTGCTCATCACGTGCTGCTCCAGCGTCTGCTGCCACGCGGTGTCGCCGGAGGAGTCGGGCAAGATGCGGAAGAGTTCGCGGCGAAGGGAGAAGAGGGTGCCGTTGACATCGGGGTTGTTGATCCCGAGACGGGGCTTGGCGACGGACCAGTCGGCCTGCAGGCGCGCCATCGTGCCGGCGAGGCCGGCGTCGCCGAGCGTGCTCACGGTCGCCTGCGGCACGCCGCCGGAAAGATCGCCGAGGGCGCGGGACGCGACAATGCCGTTGATGACGCTCTGGCCGGCGGTGGAACCGAGCAGGCCGGTCTCGTAATCGTAGGCCTTGGCGGCGAGGTAGGTGTAGCGCGCGGCGAGATCGTAGAGGGAGCGATACTGCTCGAGGGCCTCGTTGCGGAACGTGCGGAAGGTGACGTCCTTCGTGCGGTAGCCCTGGATCTTGGCGGCGGCGCGTTTGCGGAAGATCTCGCGGTCGATCTGGAGCTCCTCGCCTTGGAAGAGGACGTAGCGGACGTTTTCGCTGGACCGCTGGACGGCGGTGGCGAGCTGAGCGATCTCGTAGAACGCCGTGGTGAGTTCGCGCAGCGCCAACTCGTATTCAAAAACCACCTGGGCTTGCTCGTAACTGAAGCCGTAGCGAGTGATGGCCTGTTCCATCGAGCGGCCTTCCGCCTCTTGGGCGACTTCAAGGCCGCGGGCCACGGCGTTGGTGACCACCACCGTGCCTTTGATCACGGACGAGGCCACACCGCCGACAGTGCTCATGGCCGCACGGATGCCCGAGGTGACGTCGCTGGCGAGGCCGACCACCGTCGGCGGCACTTCGGCGAGTTCATCCTCGAACCGGTCCTTGATTTCGTCCGCGACGAAGGAGAGCGCCTCACCGGTCGATTCCAGCGACACCTGCGCGATGCGCATGGCGTGGATCTTGTCCCCCGAGGTTTGCTCGGCGGCGATGGAATCGGCGTGGGACTTGAACATCACAAGGGCCAGTTGGCGCTGGCGTTCAAACGCCTGGTATTTGTCGCGCAGTGAGTGCGCCGCGGACTTGAGATCGATGACGGCTTGGTGACGGTCGAGGAGAGCTTGCTGGAGCTGGCCGGTGACGGGGCGCTGCCCCATCGAAGCGCCGTTGGACCATTTGTCGGAGAACTGGAGATAGCGGTCCGGTTGGAGGGTGACGGTGCGGTTGGTGTATTGGGTGTTGTAGGCCGCCGTGACCGCGTCCAACGAGAAACCGGAAAGCTCCGCGATACCGGTCGGGTGCCGGGCGGTAATCGTGACGGCCGACGTGGTGTCAATTACGTCGGTCGGGCGATCGACGACAAACCAGAGGTAGAGATCGGGGCCGTTGTAGCCTTGGGCGTAGGTCTTGCCCGCGCCCACTTCGCTCGGGTAGGGCTTGCCGTAAATCTCGATGAGCGCGCCGTCGAAGGCCTCCTCCTGATCGAAGATCGCGTCGTTCGAGTCGGCGATCTGGTTTTCCTGATTGCGCAGGAGGCGGGTCATACGGGCGGCTTGGTCGAAGGCGCCCTTGGCGTTGTTCACGGAGCGGAGGGAGCGTTCGTAGATTTGGTCGAAGTGAGATTTGCCCGCCTTCAGGTCGGACGACGATATATCAAAGGCAATGGCGGCCGGGCTGAGGCCGAGGGGATTGAGGTGGGCGTTGACGTTGTCGATCCGGTTCTGGAAATCCTCGGCGAGCACGGGCAGCTCCCTCAGCTCGGGAACGGTGGTGCGGTCGATGACCTGCACGCCGGTGTGCTGCGGGTTGTTGTCGACGTCGGGCAAAATGGAGTTGCCGAGAATCCAATTGTAGTAGGCGCCCTGGGTGGAGCGGGAGGTCCATTCATCGACGCCCCAGTGGCGGACAACACCGGTGGAGGCATTGGTGCTGCCATCGCGGTAGTGACTCCAGCCGAGGGCCGGGTCGTCTTTGTATTTCTGGCGATGAGTGAGCGCGAGGACCTGCTGCGCGGTGCGGGCGAGGTTGGCGGCGGCGGCGGCGAATTTCCGCTCGTCGAAGTAGTCGATCTGGATGGCCTGGCCGAGCACGGTCACCGCCTCGCTGCGGGGCGTCCACGTGAAGTTCGAATGCTGGAGCAGGCGCGTGTAGCCTTTGAGGGCGGTGAGATAATGGCCGTAGGCATCGCCGTGGCCCTGCGGGAACATGCGGTAGGCATCGGCGGCGTCGACCTTGCCGTCGTAGGTCGGGCCGCCGGTCTTTTCGCGAATGTTGTAGTTGGCGGCGTAGAGGGCTTCGCCGGAGTTGATACCGCGGGTGAAGTTCCAATAGAGGCGGTTGTAGGCGGGCGAGACGTTGACGCCGGGGGAGAGGAAATCGTCGCGGCCGCGGAGGAGGGCGAGTTCCTCTTCCATGACGCTCTTGACCTGGCCTTCGAAGGAGAAGCGCGAGGTGTTGACCTCGGTGGCGGAGCCGGCGTCGTCCACCGAGATGGTGGGATTGGCGGCGTCGGCGTAGGCTTCGTTGCCGAGGATGGTGTAGAGGTCGTTCAGGTAGCCGGCGGCGAGGAGGAGCGCGTCGTTGGCCGGGGCGTAGTCGTAGCCGGAATCGACGGAGATGTTTTTGCCGCGGTTGAGGACGGTCTCGTAGATCTCGATGAGGCCGAACTGCTCGATGTTGGCGAGGTTGAGCGAGACGTTGCCCTCCCAGCGTTTGCCGGCCTGGGTCAGCAGCGAGACATCGGTGTTGACGGTGTTGTTGTAGAGATCGCCGACGCGTTGGTTGAACGGATTGATGCCGGCGAGCACGCGCTTGATCCAGCCCTCGACGAGCTTGGCGGGCATCCACCGGGACCACTTGTAGTCGTCGGTGCCGGCGATTTTGGGCGCGACGCTGGTGGAGCCCGTCTTCGGGCGGTAGCGCATCGTGAAGTAGTTGTCGGTGAGCACGAGGAGCGGGCTACCGAGCGGGGCAGCGGGGTCGCCACCGACGGTGACCTGATTCGTGAGCGTGCCGTTGGGAGCGAGCCACGGAGAACCGGCGGCCGCGACCAGGTCGGTCTCGGTCGAAACATCGAAGCGGAAGTTGAGCGTGCCGCCGGCGTTGACCGCGGAGGACGTGAAAAGCGCGATCTCGATGGTGTTGGTGGTGTTGGGGCCGGTCCGGAAGGAATTGCCATCGAGCTCGAACTGCTTGCCGAGGCCGCTCGCGACGAGGCCCGTGGAGGCGGAGACACTGGCGAAGGGCGCGGGCGCCTGGTGGGCGAGCGCAACGGCGCCGTTCACGTAGAGCACGAAGCCGGCGTTTGAATCGGTCAGATCGGTGCTGAACACGATGCGGCCGGGAATGCCCGCCGAGAAGTCGAGGCCGGTGGTGCGACGGGCGACGGTGCCCGGCCGGGTGATCGCCCGGGCGGCGTCGGTGCGGATAGGCAAGGTGAAGGGCAACGCGACCGCCGTGGGCGCAGCCGAGTATTCGGCCCCGGTGGGCAGCGCGCCGGCGGGGTTGGCGGCGAATTCCCAAGCCGAGGCGGCGGTCGCCGTCATCGAGTAGCTGTAGGTCTGCGGGGCGACGCCGTCGGCCGGCGGAGCGTAGCGCCACTCGAACTCGTAGTCGCCGGGGTTGGCCGCGAAATCGCCGGAGTGGCGCAGCGAGACCTGCTCGTCGAGCGGGTTGCTGGAGGGCTGCACCTTGAGTTCGCCGGTGTTGAGGCGCGGGGCGACGCGGAAGACGCTCACGGAGACGGGCTCGCCGCTGGGTGTAAACGCCTCGCCGTTGCCGAAGATGACCGAGACCCATCCGCTGCCGTAACCGGTGGCAGTCAGCGCGTAGTTCACGACGGCGGTGTCGGAATCGGTAATGGTGGCCAACTGCGTGCCGCCCACGGTGACCGGAGAACCATTGGATTTGTAGGTGCCCGGGCGCAGGGTGTCCTCGACGAAGGTCTCGACCCTGGTGGTGAGGTTATCGATGGCGAAGTCCCACTTCGATTTGTTGGTATCGTCGGTCTTGCAGAGGTCCTTCAGCTTCTGAACGTCGGTCGCGTTGAGAACGTTGAGGTTGATATAGTCTTCGCCGGCGATCTCGTCGACAAACTCGCCGAGGAGCACGAGCGCGCCCTTGGTGCCGCGGTTGGCATCGAAGTAGAACCGATTTTGCAGGTGGGGCTGGACGGCTTGGAAGAAGATTTTGCCTTGATAGAGCGAGGTGAGGACGGAATCGGGAAGCTTGGCGAGCTGGTTGGCGGCGCCGAGTGCGAAGGTCTTTTCACGGATCGGATCGTGCAAGGTCACGCTGGGCTTGGTCGGGCCCTGCGCGGCGATGGACTGCTGGTAGAGCACGTGGGCGCTGGTCTGCGTGAGCACGGCGGGCAGGCCGAACTTCGGCAGCGCGAGTGTCTCGGCGATGCGGAGTTCGGCGGAGTTGTCGGGCCAGACCGGCCGATAGGTGATCGTGAGCGGCGTGCCGGTGACGGGATCACCCAGGGGAACGCCACCAGAGAGCGGGCGGAGGTAAGGCACAACGGTGCCGACGGCGGGCTGGGTGGTGAGGCCGGGGATGAAGAACCCTTCGCGCAGGTTGTAGTAGAACTGCATGCCGAGCGTGGGGCCGACGATGGCGGAAAGGGACGCGCCGGTGCCGCCGCCGCCGGCGAGTGTGACCGTGGGGGCTTTGGTGTAGCCCGAGCCATGGTTCGTGATCGTGACGTCGACGATCTGGCCGCCGGAGACGGTCGCCGTCGCAGTAGCACCGCTGCCGTTGCCGTCGTCGCCGGTGATAGTGAGGGTGGGCGCCGACGTGTAACCACTGCCGCCGTTGTCGATCACGAGAGCGCTGACCGGCATCGTGCCGTGCGGGCCGCGATAGACCCAGGCGTAGCCTTTGCGGTCCTCGATGGTGAAGCTCGTGTAGTAGCCGGGAGACGCAGCATGCGGCGCGACGTCGGCGAGGCCGGGCACCTCGGTGTTGGGATTGTTGCCGTTGCTGTCGAGCGGGAGCGGCAGAATCGGGAGCGGCATCGGCGGCTGGAGGATGGTGCCGGCCGTGATGGGGTAGTTGAAGAACTTGTCGTTCGCCGTTCCGTCGACGTTGAGCTCGCGCAGGATTTTGAAGGCGCGCATCGCGGGGCGGCCGTCGGCCGGGAGCGTGTATTGGAGCAGCGCGAACGGCTGAGAGGTGTAACTGGCACCGTTGCTCGTGGTGTTGTTCAGGTCGTCGCGCAGCGCGTAAATCCGGCCGGCGATCAGCAAGGCGTGCTCTTCGTTGGGGTTGAAGCCGGTCTTCGTGCGATCGTTCTCGTAGTAGAGACTGCCGGCGTTTTCGGCGGGGGTGAGATCGCCGCTGCCCGCATTCGACGCGAGCACGATGGTCGCCGGGTTGGCGGGATACTGGAGCGTGTAGGTGCCGATCTTCGCGGGGACGTAAAACGTCTGGAACGAGGCGCTCTGGGGTTCGACTTTCTTGAACCACCAAATCTTGAGCACGTCGCGTCCGGGGATGGCGTTGACGGGGATGATGGCTTTGCGCGCGGCCTCGGTCATGCCGACGGCGAAGGGATCGGCGTAGGCATTCGGGTTGTAGCCGTCGCCACTGGCGATGTAGCCGCCGACCTCGTGGCCGGCGGGTGCGTTGATACGGTCGCCCACGCTGACGGTGGCATTGAGGGCGCTGAGTGCGTCGCCCTCGAGGTAGCCGGGATCGGACACCACCGCAGTGGCGGCAGTGGTGGCACCGCCGCCGGTCAAGACGACCTGCGTGGCGGAGGTGAAGTTCTGGCCGCGATTGGTGACGGTGATCGAGGTCACTCGGTCGCCGGTGAGCGTGGCGGTCGCAGTGGCGCCGGTGCCGCCGTTGGTGAAGGACACGGTGGGCGCCGAAGTGTAGCCGGCGCCGCCGTTGGTGACGGCGATGGTGCGCGGGCGGAGTTCCGTCTGGGTAAAGAGGCGGACATACCACACTTCATTGGCGGCGCTGAACTTGAGCAGCGCGCGGTTCAGGCCATCGGCGCCCGTAAGCGCGACGACGAGGCGTTGCGTAGAGGCGTCGATGCGCGCCTCGGACTGGGCCGGGTCGTCCTGGAAGACGACCTGCGGCTGCTGACCGCCGGAGAACTGGAGACCGGTGGCCGGCGTGCTGCCGGCGGCGGACACCGTGTAGTGGGCGTATTTGGTGACGTCGGAGGGCCAGACCTGGAGGTAGTGGTTCCGCGCTTTGGGCCAGACGAGGCCGAGGTCCGGAGCGGCGGGCGCAGCGAGGAAGTGGATCGCGGCGTCGTTTTTTTCCATCCAGTAGAAGGCGACACGATCGGCGGTGAGGTTTTCCTTCTCGGCGTAATAGATTCGGACGCTGTCCTTGCGTGTGACGGAGCCGAAGAGCGACTGGCCGTCCTGGCTGACCGTCACCACGGGCGAGGCGATCCATTCGGAACCGCCACCCACGGGCAACAACTGGCCCTCGGTGTTCCGCGGAGTGATCTGATCGCCGAGGAAAACGGTAGTCTGCACGGGAGCGGCCACGCGCACGACCTCGACGATGTCGGCCCCGAGGAACTCATGCACATTGCCACCGCCGCCCTGCTTCAAGGAGCCGAGGTATTCGACAAAAATGCGACCTTCGACGTTATAGGCGCGGAGCTGGCCCACGCCGGCGGTGCGATCAAACCAAATGGTGCGGCGCTCCGGCGGCAGACTGATGTCGGAAGGCGCGGAAATGCCCACCCCCTGATATTCCTGCACAACGGTGGACGGGAAGTTGGCACTGTAAACGGGGTTGACCGTCTCGATCTTGCCGAGAGGGATGTTGATGACGGGGCCGTTAAAACTTTTCTCGGTCCAATACATCGTGCGCGCGGGCTTCGCCGTGGTGGAGGACACCGCGAACGTCTCCGTCTTGAAGCGGTATTTCGAAACCGCATCCGCGCCGGTGCCGCTGACCACGGGCACGCGCGTGACCCACGTCATGGTCACGCGGCCTGACTGGGTGGCGAAGACCCGCCCGGCATGGGGGCTGTAATAGAAGCCTTCGGGCGGCGCGGCCGCGACCGCGGTGGCACCCGTGCCACCTCCGCCGGAAAGTGTGACGGCTGGCAGGGAGGTGTAGCCCGCACCGGGGCTGTTCAAATTGATCGCCGTCACGACGCCTTGCGTGACAACGGCCGTGGCAGTCGCCGCGGTCGTGGGGCTGCCACCGCTGAAGGTGACCGTGGGCACGGACGTATAGCCGGAGCCGCCGTTGGTCACCCGAATGGAAGCGACGGTGAGGGCAATCGGGGTGTCGGTGCTCGAAGTGGCCGTCTGGAAAAACGACTCGCCGACCTGCACGGGTTGCGCGCGCCAGTAGTTCGCATCGGCCACGATCACGCCGCCGTCCTGAGTGCTGGGTGCAGTGATGGTATCGCCGAGCGCATAGCGGGGCACGCCGGGAGCCAGGCTGCCGCCGGAGGTCGAGCGCAAGAGGACGATGACCGTCCCGGTCGGCAGGCCGGAGGCGGTATCGATGATGACCTGCTTGGGGAAACGGTCGCTGAGGCTGCCAGTTTCGGAGATGGCGCTGGAACCACCGGTGTTGCCGTAGTCGGCGGCGAACTGCGGGGTGGTAACGGCCGGCGTGATTCCGTCGGGCACGGTGCCGATGAAGAGCCGGGAGAAGCTGCTGCCGCGCATTTCGAATTGAGCGCGGGCGGACGTGGCGGCGAGACCGAGGGCCAGCCCGAAGGCGACGAACAGGCGGGTCATGGGAAAGGGGCGCGTGGTCATGGCGGCTGGCGGTCAGTTGGTGGTGAGGGCGCCGAGTTCGCTCACGCGGCGCAGCACGAAGGTGCCGGTCACCGTCACGGTGTTGCCGGTCGAGCCGTCGGGTTGTCGGCGCTTGCGGATGCCGGTGACCGTTTCGGTGTAGTTGCCGCCGATGACGGTGGCCCCCCACCCTTGCGCGCTGGTGCCAGCGGGCGGTGTGGCCGTGAAACCGAACGAGAGTTCGCGCGTGATGTTCGGGCTTTCCACGCCCGCCGCCACGGTGCCGTCGAAGCGGGCGTTGCGGTTGTCGTGGTCCGGATGATACGTGTGGACGTAGGGATTGGTCGGCGCGTTGTAGGGGATCGAGACCGTGCGCACGAGAGTCTGGCCGAGGGCGACGGAGCCCGAGCCGCTGCCGACGACGGTGTCGAGGGGCAGGTGCGCGGCGGTGAAGCGCTGGGCCTTGCCTTTCTCGTCCTGCTTGAGCGCGGATTCGAGGGTGCAGAGGCCGAGGTTGTTCGGGGCCGCCGCGAGTTTACCCATGAACACGTGCGAGAGCAGGCGCGCGGTGCCGTCGTCGGCCACGTGCAGGAGCACGCGCAGCGGGAACGAGCGCGGCGTGGTCGAGCCGAAGGCGCCGGACTCGGTGATTTCGGTCGAGTTGAGCGCGAGGGAGGCGGAGGTGGCGCCGGCGATCGCGGTGCCGTCTTTCTTCCATTGATAGGTGAGCGTGCCGCCGGTGCCGAGCGGGAGCTTGAGCGGCACGAGTGAGCTGGTGCCCCCTTGCACGGCGAGCGCGCCGGTCTCCTGCGTGACCACGGGCGCGTAGTTGCTGCCGCCGGTGGCGAGGGTCAGGCCGGTCACGACGCCGTTGGCGATGGTCGCGGTGGCCGTCGCGCCGCTGCCGGGCGTGCCGGTGAACGTGACGGAGGGCGGCACGGTGTAATTCGCGCCACCGTTGGTCACGGTCAACGCCGTGATGACGCCGCCGGCGATGGTCGCGGTGGCTGTCGCACCGGCGCCCACGGCGAGGGTCACGGTGGGATTGGAGGTGTAGCCGGAGCCGGCGTTGGTGATCGTTAAGCCGGTGACCACGCCGCCGGAGATCGTGGCCGTCGCGGTCGCGCCGGTGCCGCCGCCGTTGGAGATGACAACGGCGGGGGCCACGGTGTAGCCCGAGCCGCCCGAGCCGACGGTCAACGCGGTGACGGTTCCGCCGCTGGCGGTGGCCGTGGCGGTCGCGCCGGAACCGGCCCCGCCGGTCAACACCACGGCGGTGGGAACGGTGCGGGTGACATCCACCTTGAAGCGTTGGGCGGGCGTCTGGTTGAGCACGTTGGAGACGGTGACATCGCCGATCCAGAGGCCGGAGAGGGACGTGACGCGGGCGCTGACGGGGAGGTAGACGTCCATCAAGTTGCCGCCGTCGGTGAAGCGCAGGAGCGAGGCGTAGAGTGCGTCCGTCGCGCCGGTGATTTGGGCGCGGTCGACGCCAAAGAAGAGTTCCACCGTGGATTGCGGGCCGATGACGACCGGGATCTCGGCGGTGACCGGAGTAAATTCATACTGCGCGGTCGTGGTGTTGAACGTGCGGTAAGTGAGCGGCACCGCGGCGGTGATTTGGTCCTGGCCGACGGGCGCGGCGAAGGAGCTCACTTTCTCGACGGAGAGATTCACGGTGGCGGCGGTGCGGTTGCGCACGCGCACGGAGATCAACGAGCCGTTGCGGCCGTAGACGAGGCCGTCGAGGTTGGAGGGGCTGACTTCGAGGGGCGCGTAGAAGTTGCCGACGACGGCGGCTTCGAACCAGTAGGCCCGCGTGCGGTCGACGGGCTCCGTGGCGGTATTGAACACTTGGATAGGATTCGAGGCGCTGAGGGGGCCGCCGTCGTAGCGGTAGATTTTGGTGTTGGTGGAGATCGCGACGGGGAACGTGGCGAAGTAGTTCGTCATGGTCGGATAGCCCGAGGCGTTGCGCGTGGGGAAGCCGAGGAGGTTGGCGCCGTTGCGCACCCAGGTGCTGCGGGGTGGCTGCACCTTGTGCACGATGGGCACGGAGTAGGTGTTGCCGAGGGTGCCGCTGCATTCGACGAGGTAGGCGGCTTGGCCGGTGAGGGTCGTGAGGGTGTTGGCGGTGCCACCGCGGGTCCACGTGCTCCACTCGGGCGTGCCGTTGGTCGGAACGAGGGTCGAGGTGCTGAACTGGGTCTGCGTGGGATTGGGATTCCAGCGCCAAATCGAGATGATGTTGGTCTCGGGCGGCAGGAGCGTCTCGATCGAGGCGTGGGTCGCGTCGCCGTGGAGGTAGATGGTGTTCCAACCGCCCTTGAGGGTGTAGGTGGTGGATTGCCACTGGGCTTGCGCGATCGTCGCGCCCACCGCGGTGAGGAGGAAACAGAGGAGCTTTTTCATCGCACGGTGAGGCGGTAGAAGCGGGAAACGCCGTCGGTGACCGCGACGAAGGCCGGCTGCACGCCGACCGCGCCGGCCTTGTGGAGCGACACCGTCGCCCCGCCCGCGGTGAGGGAAAAGGGCGCCGCGGTCCACGTCTGCAGGTCCGAGCTCTGCTCGATCCCGTAGACCTTGCCCGTGATGCCGTAGAACTCGAACGCCACCGCCGTCGCGGTCTTGTTCGTCAGGCGCAGCTCGAAGCGTTCGGTGGCGTCGCCGGCGAAGGTGCCGGCGAGGTATTCGAGAAAATTGCTCGTGCCGTCGCCGTCGAAATCGCCGTCGCGCGTGATCTGGTTGATGTCCCAGCCCGCCTGGCCCGGGCGGCGGCCCGCCTGGTAGAGCTGCCATTCCTGCCACGCGTCGGGCAGGCCGTCGTTGTTCGCGTCGGCGCCGAGCGTGAGGTCGAGGCGGACGCGTTCGCCGCCGTTGCCGGCCCGCAGCGTGCCCGCCGCCTCGATCGGGAAGAACGACTGGCCGTTCAGCACGACCTTGACCGAGTAGACGCCCTGCGGCGCGACGGCCTTCGTCGAGTAGGTCCGCGTGCCCGCCCGCGCCTGGTCGATGCGGATCGTCAGCTCGTAGTTGGAGTCGAGGCGCAGGTCCTTGAAGATCGGCGCGCGGCCGATCTCGACGTTGTCGCGCAGGAGCAGGATCTCCGCGCCGTCGACGGCCAGCGTTGTGCCGACCTGGTCGCGCACGAGGCCGTAGATCGTGTAGTTGGGCGCCGGCGGGTAGGCGCGGAGGGCGGCGCCGCACAGCAGCGCGCCGAGCGCGGCCATCGCGCCGCGCCTCCAGGAAACCGTGGCAAGGTTCATGGCGGTCGGGGTTCGGGACCCGTTGCGGGTTATTCCTGGCCGTTGCCGGTCGCGGGCTTGGCGGGCGCGGCCATCACGGTCTGGTTCGCCTGCAGGAGTTTCTCGATCGAGGCCATGCGCGCGTCGCGCGCGCGGTCCTTGGCCTCGAGCTCCGCGACGCGCTGCTTCAGCGCCTCGTTTTCTCGGGCGAGCGCCTGCGTGGCGGAAACGTTGAGCATCGCGATCGCGTCGTAGTCGACCGTGCGGAAATCTTTCACCTGCCGGCCAAAGACGAAGATCTTCTCGGACGCGGGCACGAACGCGGTGCGGAAACCATCCGGTTTCGCTTCCAGCACCTCGTAAACACCGTCGGCTTTTTCATCAATCAGACGAACCCGCTCGCCCGGCTTCAGCTCATTCGCGAGTTGGATCCAGCCGTCGCGGTAGACGGCCTTGGCGTAGATGTCCGGCACGGATTCGGTCTGCCGGCTGATCGCCTGGGGAAAGACCCGCTCCACCTGCTGCGCGATCACCTTCTTATGCACGGCGTCGCCGTGGGCAATAGTGTCCTTGTATTTGAAGTTGGTGATCTCGATCCCGCGCAGTGTCGCTAGATCCGCAACGGCATCGGAGCGGCTCAAGACCTTTTTCGTGCGCTCGTCGGAGGTAACGATAACCGTGCCGCCGGTCCACGTGGAGTGGCTTGCATAGATCGAGATTTGATGCCCGCCGTGCGTAACCGGGCTGCCGTAACCGCCCGAATTGATGTAGGGGCCGACCAAGCCGGACGTCACCGGGCCACCATGAACAATCAACTTGGCGAGGGTGTCGCTTCCAGAGCCGATCTGCACGTTGCCGCCGCTGTCTTGAAGAACCACTTTTCCGCCGGTGGAGGCGGAGCGCCAATAGATGTCTCCGAGCGCGCCATAGTGAATGTGGCTCGCATTGGTGCCGGAACCGATTCCCGTGGCGAGAAACACCGCGGATTGGGAAATACCCGCGGTCGCCGTAGGAGAGCTTACATATAATCTCGTTCCGCCGGGATTATTCGTGCCGATGCCGACATTGCCACTGCCGTCGATCCTCATCCGCTCCGTGCCGGCGGTGCCAAAGACGATGTTCTTGTCCATGTCCGCGGCGGTCGAAAAACCGGTCAGGTCGATGAAGGACTTTGTGTTCCCGTTGGTGCCGCCGCCGGCGCTCAACCGCAGAAATCCATCGTCGAAGGACACTCCGCCCCCGCTGTAACCGTTGATCTCCGACGTGATGCGGGTCGAGCCGACCGCAGGTCGGACGTTTGCATTGGTGAGCCCGCTCTTCAGCAGGAGTGCGCCGGTGTTGCTGATCCGCAGGCGCTCCGCACCGGCGGTGCCGAAGACCAAGGTCTTGTCCATGTCCGCCACATTGGAAAACCCACTCAGGTCGATGAAGCTCTTGGCGCTGGCAGTGGTGCCGCCGCCGGCACTCAGGCGCAGGAAACCATCGTCGTTGAACGCGCCGCTGCTGCCATAACCGCCGATTTCCGCCGCCACCCGGCTTGTTCCGACGGCGGGCCGGCCAGAAGCATTGGTGAGCACGCCCTTGAGCATCAGCGCGCCATTGACGTCGAGCGCGGCATTCGGGGCGGAGGTGCCGATGCCGACGCGGTTGTTGGTGTCGATGGTGATGCCCGAGGCGCCCACGCCCGACTGGAGGAGGAGCTTGCCGGCGCTGGCGCGGACGACGACATCGTTGATCGCCGCGTCGGAGCTCAACGAGCCGACGGAGGAGGCGGTGCCGACCGTGCCGACCGCGTTGTTGTCCGCGTTGGCCAGCACGATGGAGGCGTTGGCGACGCCGCCGGTGCGGATGTTGCCAGCGACATCGAGCTTGGCGGCGGGGTTGGCGGCGCCGATGCCGATAAAGCCGTTGTCGGCGGCCACAAGGGAACTGGCGCCATTCGAGCCGACGGACTCGGCGTATTTGGCGCGGAAGGCGTAGGCGGAAGTGACGAGTTGCTGGCGCGGGGTGACCTCGGGATCGGTGGTGGCGGAGTTGCCATCGTCGATCGTGATGCCGAGGAAGCGGTTCGCGCCGGCGAAAACCGAGGCGGACGCGATGGTGGTGGTGGACGGCCCCTTGGCTGTCTCGCTGTAGCCGAGCGGCGTGCCGCTGACGGCCGTGCCCTGTCCGATGAGCACGCTGAACTCGCCGTCGGTGATGGTGACGTTTTGCTGCTCGGAATAGACGAGGTTGCCCGTGGTGCTGTTGGAGGAGTGGTCCCAGATGCGGAAGATCACCGTCTTGTTCACCGGGGTTCCGGCGCCGACGAGCGTCCCGTTGGCATTGGCGACTTTGCCCTGGAAATTGAAAAGACCTGGAACCGCGCTGGTGGCAGTCTGCGCCGATACGGCGGTCGGTGCGACAAAGCACAACAGGCTGGCGAGAGACCCAACCGCGCGACGGAACGCGGAACTGGACGCACACAACACGGCGGAACGGCCGAACGAGGGGAATTTCATAGCGGGGGGAGGATGCGGGTGAACAAAGTCCAAGGCGTAAACCGGACGTCCAAGGGGCCAACTATTCGCACAGGGTGGACGCGGAGCTGCCCAGAAGGCAGCCAACGAGGCCGATGTAGGACGAGAACGGTGGGGCAAGGGAGCGATTGCCGAGCCGCAAGGGGGTTAAGGCCGGGTCGCTGTGTAGTCCCTAGCAGTAATCTTACCTAATACAAGGAACAATACCCTATACTGCTCCAATTGGTTGCCGCACCCAGCGGATCCTTGCCCAGAGTATACGTATATATACTCCTTCAATACGTGTAATTACGCCATCGCTAGGTAACAAATAGCCCATTTCCCGACTACGACGTTCACCCCGAACACCGTTCAAACTCCTCCGGGATGGCATCCGGCTGGTTGTCCCACGCCTCCGCAGTTCGCCTGCCTGCCACCGTCTGCCGAATGGGCACCGCTGACCCACGGGAGCTTCTTGCCGGCATCCCGAGCCCACGCCGCTACCCGCTCCTCCGGTTCTGCTGCCAGCCGCACGTCGAAGGGCGGCGGGCTTTGCCATCGGCTGGTCACGCCCGCCCCTGTCGATTCTGCTCCGAGCCGGCAGCGGAAGCGGCGCGCCGGGCGCTCAGAACCGGCCGCTCACCCCGAAGGTCACCGTCGTGCCAGGGATGCGCACCTCGGAGACCTGGTCGGCGATCCCGCGGTAGAAGGCCTGCGGCGCGTTGAACACATTGCTCACGTCCACCGACAGCGTGACCGCCGGCCGCACCTGATAGGCGAGGCCGACATTGGTGATCGTGCGCCGTTTGGTATATTGGTTTCGGCCCGAGCCGGAGGCGGTGAACGCATTGATATATTCTCCCGTGCGGTTCCAGATCACGCGGGCGCTGAAGCCGCGGTGCCGCCAGCTGAGATTGGCATTGGCGGTGAACGGAATGAAACCCGGCACCTCCCCTTTCTTGCGCTCCACCGTGCCGCCGAAATCGCCGTGCGTGTCGAGCACCGTGAAATTGGCGCCGCCGCCGAGACCCTTGAACAGGCCGGGCAGAAAGGAGAACTGCTGCGCATAGCTCAGCTCCCAGCCCTGCACGATCGCCGTGCCGAGGTTCTGGCTCGTGAGGATGCCGAAGCCGGCGTAGTCGCCGTTGTAGCCGTTGTCCGGGCCGGTGGCCACCGTGCCGCTCAGGATGCCGCTCACCGAGTAGTCGCGGATCGTCTTGTGGAACCAGCCGAGGGACACGCTGCCGACCGGCTCGAAATAGTATTCGAGCGCGGCGTCCCAGTTCTCGGCCAGGCGGGGCTTCAGCGCCGGATTGCTGATCGTCAGGGTCTGCGCCGTCTCGTTCACCGTCTCGCTCGGGAACGAGTTGTTGAGCGGCGGCCGGCCGAAGCTGTTGGACCAGCTGAGGCGCGCTTTGACGTTGCTCGCGAGATCCTGCGTCAGGTGCACGCTCGGAAACGTATTCCGGTAGCGGCCCGAGATCTCGCGCCGCGTGTTGGCGTAGTCGCGCTGCGCGGAGCCGACGGGGTCGGCCGCCTGCTGGGCGGCCGTGCTGCCGGTGCGGGCCCGGACCCAGCCCCAGCCGTCGTCTTCCGTCTCCTCCACCCGCACCCCGGCGATGAAGCCGGTGCGCGCGATCCGCCCGTGCACCATGCCGTAGCCCGCGGTCACCGTCTCGGTCACGCGCCGGGTGCCGGTGAACTTCGACATCTCGTGGAAGTAACGATCCTCCGCCCAGAGCGCGGAGTCGATCGGCCGGTAGTCGCGGCCGACCGCGTTGGCGTTCCACGCCGGAACCTCGAGGCCGGTCTTCTGGTTGCCGAAGGTCCGGATCGTCGGATCGGTCGGCAACTGGGCGGAATTGGTGCCGCGGAACGTGTAGCGCTTGTTCCGGTTGGTGCTGCCGGCGACCTCCTCGCGCCAGCGGAAGCCCGCCTTGGCGAACACCGTCGGCGCAAACGGCAGCGGGTGGCGGGCGTTGCCCCGCAGCTCCCGGATTTCGTGGATCGGGGTGTTGTCGTTGAAGAGATACGAGGTGGGCCGGTAGCTGGCGGGATTCCGGATGTCGGGCCCGGCGGTCTGGATGAAGCGCGGGTAAAGGTCGCTCGCCGTCCGGTCGAGGGTCCAGCCCACGCCCGTGACCTGGTTGGTCAGATCGCCGCCGTTGCCGGAGCCGCTGTTGATCGCGTCGAGCGAGATCACGCCGTTGTAGTCGAGTTCGAGCGCGCCGAAGCGCTGCTCCGCCCCGAGGTCGACGTGGCGCTGGCGGTGGAAGAAGTGCGACATCTGCGATTGGATCGAAACCGTGGACGCCGCGACCGGCCGCACCTGCGTGATGCGGTCGGTGAAGCCGGGGATCACGCCCGAGGTGGTCGCGTTGGGCACCGTGTTCTGGTTGCCGGTGAAGGCGCGGAAATAATAGCGCAGCCGGAAGCGCTCGAACGCGTCGTTGTAGATCAGGTTCAGCGAGACCTTGGTGTTCGGCGACAGCCGGTAGTCGAACTTGGTGCTGACGCTCGATTGCTTGCGGTTGTTGTAATTGTCCTGCGTGCGGTAGTCCCAGACGTAGGCGGGGGTCGACGTGGTGTTCTGGAAATCCCGCGTGGTGCTGAAGAAGCCGACCGCCTGCTCGCTGTAGAACACGTTCACCGCCACGCCGAGGTTGCGCTCGCCGCCGAGCACGCCGAACACCTCCTGCCATTGCACGTTGAGCAGCGGGTGGATCCGGTGGTCCTCGCGCATCGGGATCTGCTGCGTGCCGGGCGGCGCGAGGCGCGCGGAGAAATTGTAGGTGATGCGGCGCTTTTCCTTCATGCTGAGAGTCGAGCGGCTCTTCAGGTTGATGGAGCCGCCGAGGGAGCCGGCCTCCTTGTCGGGGGTGTGGCCCTTCGTCACCTCGAGCGCTTCGAACATCGAGCCCGTCATCGTGTGGATGCGGGTCTGCCGGCTGTCGCCGCCCTGGCTGCCCATCAGGGCGCCGTCGATGGTGATCGTGTTGCTGCCCGGGCCCATGCCGCGGACGGTGAAGCCGACGATGTTGCCTTCGTCGCTCAGGTTGCCCGCCACGCCGGGAAGGAGCACCGCGAGCTCGCTCGCGTTCATGTTGGGCAGATTGCCGTAGGCGTCGATCGCCACGACGTTCTTCACGTTGGTGGCGTTGCGCTGCGCCGTGATCGCGGCGGCGTTGCCCTCGCGCTCGCCGGTGACCTTGAAGGCTTCGAGTTTGTAGATGGCGGTCGTGAGATCGAAATTGCGGGCGGCGGTCGCGCCCGCGGCGACGGCCACCGTCGCCCGGACCGCATCGAGGCCGAGATAGGTCGCCACCAGTTCATGGGTTCCCGCCGGGACGCCGGTGAGCAGGTAGCGTCCGGTCTGGTCGGTCAGCGCCGAAAGTCCGAGCGCCGGCACTTCGACGCGCGCGCCTTCGAGCAGGTTGCCGGTGGCGGCGTTGCTGACGTTGCCGGTCAGCGTGCCGCCGGCGTCGGCCGCACGGGTCGACAGCGCGAAGGGAAGCGAGAAAAGCGCGAGCAGGCAGAACGCGCGCAGGCGACAGGCCAAGGTAACGAACATGGTGGGTCAGGGTTCGGGGTTGGCGCTCGGGGAAAGCGCACCGCGCGGGAGTCGGGGGAACGCGGCGGCGGGAGAACATCGAAAACCGGCCCGCGTTGCCAAGCAAAGTTTCAACCGGACTCGGGACGACCAACGGCCCCACGGCTCGCCGCGCCCCGCCTCCGCCCCGCCGCCCGCGGCCCGAACGCCGCGCCGGGTTCGGCCTAGCCGCGGCCGAGCGCCCGGCGCAGGGCATTGTGCGTGATCTGCTGCACGCGCGGATCCGGCCCGTGCGGCCGGCTCCAGTGCGACCACGGCAAGATGTGTCCGGGCGGCGCAGCGAGGCCCTGCGTCCAGAAGATGGTCGCGGCGTTGAACACGATGTTCCCCTTCGGACCGGGATGCACCGTCGCGGTCCAGTGAGCCGGCGCCACGCCGCTGCGCCACGCCGTGCCCTCCGCCACCACCTCGAGGCCCGGCAACGCCGCCGGCGCGCCGTGGTGTTCCCAGCCCACGAGCCCGGGAATCGCGTCGCCGCGCTTCATGCCGGTGCCCCCGAAAATCCAGTGCTCCGGCCGCGCGCAGATCCAGTCCCCGCCGCCGTTGAAGGGCACGATGCTCCGCGCGCCCATGAGCAGGCTCTCGTCCGGTCCCGCGCGGCGCCAATCCTTGGTAAACACGCCGATTTCGGCCGCGATCTCCGCATCCGTGAGCCCGCCGAAAATCCCGACGCGCGTGAGCGTGCGGTTCGGCCGGCCGCGTCCGGAGGGAGAAAACGGCGTCACGCCGAAGACCGAGTTGCCGCACAGCCAGAGCGCGCTCGTGCCGCGCTCGTGGATCGCGGTCTTCACCGCCTGGTATTGGCGCACATCCCAATACTCGTCGTGCCCCACGCTGAGAAACGTCCGGCAGCGCGCGACGTGCCCGACGTCGAGCGTGTCGCAGTTCGCGCCGTAGGTGACGTCGTAGCCGTGCTGCTCGAGCCAATACAGCAACGGGAACTCCCAGAGCAAAAACTCGCCCGACCCGAGCGACAACGGGTGCTCGAAGATCTGCGCGTATTTCCCGTAGGGCCGGTCGAAACTGACGCTCAGATCCACCGCGTGGGCCCCGCGGGGATCGGTGTAGAGCGAGAAATTGTCCGGCCAGCGGTTGTAGGCCTGCCAGGTGTTGTCGCTGCACTGGAAGAGCACGTCGGCCGGGCGCCGGTCGCGCACGACGAAGATCACGTAGCTCTGCCAATACGGCTCGTCGCCGGACGGCACGGTCGTCAGCCGCCCGAGGTAGACGCCGCTCAGCCAGTCGGCGGGAATCACGAGCGAGGTCGACGGCTCCCACCGGCACTCGCGGAGTCGCCGTTCGCCCGTCGGCGGCAACGGCTGCGCCTTGCCGGCGAAGGGCCCGAGGTGCGCGACCCGCCGCGCCCCCCGACCGCCGTAGTAGCCCATCCGGAAGATTTCCACCGTGAACGCCCGCGCCGGCGCCGTGCTCACCATCAGGTCGAGCGTCTCGCCGGCCGCGATGCTCTGGTGCGAACAGTAACCTTCGATCCACGGCGAACGGAACCCCCGCGCGCTGTCCAGGCGCACGCGCGTCAGCTGCCAGTCGTCGCCGGGCCGGGCGTTTTCCCGCGCGACGGCCGTCGGGACCGCCGCGCCCGCGCCGACCGGCGCGGACTGCGCGGATGCGCTTGCGCCGCCGGCCGCGCACGCGGTCGCAACTGCCGCCGCTCCGGCGTGCAGGAAATCACGGCGACCGATCGGGCTTGGCGGGGTGGACATCGGGAAAGCGGGGTTGCGTGCGCGGCACGCCGCGGGGCCGTTCGGCGACTCGGGCCCGGCGCGCGGTCAATTTTTCACCTCATCCGCGATCCGCGGCGCCCGCTGGTCGCGTCCGTTTTGGTGCAGCGTCACCGCCACGACGGCTTTCGCCGCATCGCGTTCGAAGGTCAGCGCCGCCGGCACGCCGTCGTAAACGAACCGGTCGCCCGCCGTGCAGAACACCGGCAGCGCCGGCTGCCCCGTGAGCTTGACGACCAGGGTCTCCCCGCGCGCGGAAACCTCGAAGACCAGCGACGGCGCGAGCTGGTAGCGCCCCGCGTAGGGCTTCAGCTCCTCGGCGGTCGGAAACCGGAGGTGCGGTGCCGCCGCCGACGCGCCCGGGTCCCGCTTGGCGGGGACCTCGCGTCCGTTCTGGTGCAGCGTCAAGGCCGTCACCGCCCCCGCTTCGTCGCGGGAAAACTGGAATTCCGCGGCGACGGCCCGCGCGAAGAACCGGTCGTTCCCGGCGTGGAAGATCGGCAGAAAACCCTGGCCCGTCAGTCGCGCCCGCAGCCGGCCCTGCGCATCCGCGACGACCGTGAAACGCCCGCGCGCATCGACGGCATAGACTCCCGCGTAATCGCCGAGCTTCTCCGGCGCGAGCGGTGTCTCCGCCCGCGCCGCGGTCTTGGCCGCGCCCGCCGGCGCCCCTACCGCCGCAGCCGAGGGTGGCCGCAGGGCCGCCGCCACGAGGGCGCCCGGATCGGGATCATCGTTGTTGACCC
>JACCEB011089859.1_pt1 | contig 20402 bp, 15 predicted proteins | sample 7454761 | NCBI WGS metagenome assembly JACCEB01 (sample SAMN15323454, study PRJNA562643) | freshwater metagenome | isolation source: river surface water | place: USA:Blue River Watershed | collected 2017-08-18 | reverse complement strand
GAACTCTTTTTTCTCAAGTCTTAAATGCTGGACCAGATGATGTGGATGAAGAATTTGCCTTTAGTAAAAAAACAGGACAAGTCTTGGGTGTCGATGCGACTCAGACATTGGGATTTATGTTCGAAATGAAAACGAAAAATCCTTTCTTAGATGAATGGTCTTATCTCATGGTTGAGCCATATGTTGAATACGGAATTGGCCGAGGATGGGCACAAAGTCGTTTAAACTATCACTACGATACTGGGCCAACAGGAACCCAAGAAGATTATCGAATAAGTGTGAGAGATGATCTTGTTAATACGAGAGTGGGTGGTGGGATTAACTTTACTTCAAGAAGTGGTTATTTCTTATTCTTAAAAACTTATGTCAATCGGTATGATGTCACTCAAAGAAAAATAAGGACTTATGTGAAGCCTAACGGTGGGGGGGCAACCACTAGCTCAGATACAGAGAAAGATGTTAGAATAAATCCGGTAACGACTTTTGCCCTGGGCGGTGGTTATAAATTCTAAAATATTTATCCTTACAATTCTGTCACTTCTTATCATTTCCTCCTGCCAAGAGGAACTTCAAAAAGGGAGTGAGCTTTCGGCTTCAGAGCTTGCCTACATAAGGGCCCGCGCAGCGGCTAAATGTGTTGCAGAATCTAATACAGATTTTTCAGACTACGAGGATAGTTCTAACTCAGTGATGTTGAATTCAGAGAGAGGGGATACTTGGAAATTAGAGTATAAAAAAGATAGTACACTCATAGAAACGTCATACATTTATGTTTGGAAAGTAAGTGCGCCATTTGTTTATTACAAAATAAAATTAACTGAATCAGGTGTTGTGAAAAATCAATTCCTTAAGGTTGATACAACTACAAACGATGAAATGATGAGAAATCTTCAAGAGCAAGATTGTGCTAAAACGTTGGATGTTGCTGTTGGCCCTTCTTCGATGACAGTGAATGTTGATACTGGGCTTGCAACGGAAGATTCCAGCACTCTTGCTAAGTACGAAAGAGATTATCGATTAATAACGTCGTACCCTGCCTATTTTGGATCTCTTAATAGAAAGATTACTAAGAAATCTTATAATAATGATGAGGAATTGCAAAAAACAGAAGTCTTTGATTATGTTTTTACAAATATATCAGATACAACGTTACCTGATACTTATAATGATGCTTCGATTATAAATGCAGAATATTGTGTTGTGACTAATACGACTGCAGTTCTACCAGATACCTTAGATAATTATACCTTTCCATTTTCTTTAACATGTACAACTTCAGATACGAATGGTCCCGATGGTAATGGTGATACTGTTGAAGACTTTGATCCTGCAACAGAGTTAGTCATTTAACATTACTCTTCAGAAATGATTTCTTCTCTTAGAATTTTTAATTGAATAAAGGTCCTGGCAATCTTAAGAGCTTCTTTTAAAAGTTTTCTCGTATCTTTCCAATTAGTGTATGAGTTAGAAACTGAATCAAAGTAGAACTCTGGTTTAGCACCCGTCATGAAGTGTGAGATGATAAGATCAATTCTCATAATGTGATAATCACTTGAAATGATCAGCACTTTATTAAGTTCAGGATTCGCTTTTAAAAATTGAACGGTTTCTCTCACGTTTTCAAAGGTGTTTTTAGATTCATAATCTAAATCAACTTGCATTCCGGCCGAAGAAAGTTCTTGGCTCGTTGTTGGGCTGGCCTGTTTATTTAAAAGTGTTTGGAAAGAAGTTGCTGCATGAACTCCTGAAATAAAGAGTTTGGATGTGGGATTCTTTTTTAACAGCTCCGTCGCGTAAGCAATTCTTCCCTTATCACCAGTGAAGACAGCAATAGCGTCTGGAGATTTCTGAAAGAAGGCCCCAGCTGCTCTACCTTTCTGCATTTTTGCGTAGATAGGAATATAGGCAATGAAAGTCGTCATTAATCCGAGACTGATTAAAAATAGGAAAAAACCGCCTATTAATAGGCGGCGGATTCGCGTTGATTTTGTTTCAAATACGTACTTTCTTCCAAACATATTATTTAGCCGCAATAACCTCAATCTCTACCACAGCACCTTTTGGTAGTGCTGAAACCTGAACAGTTGATCTTGCTGGATAGGGAGAGGTAAAAAACTTAATGTAAGCTTCATTTACTTTTCCAAATTGTGCGAGATCCGTCATAAAAATAGTGGTTTTAATAATGTTCTCACGATTGAGACCCTGAGAATTGAGAAGGCCATCAATATTTTTAAGGACATTTTCAAGTTGAGCATCAAATCCATTCGCTAATTCACCAGTCTTGGCGTCTAGTCCAATTTGACCAGAGAAGTAGAAAACTCCATTATGAAAAACACCTTGAGAATAAGTACCTACAGCTGCGGGTGCTTTATCAGTTGAAATAATATTTTTCTGAAAACTCATATGTATTTCCTTAGTGTTTTGGGTGTTGAGCTCTGTACGCCTTAATCTCTTGAGAAATAAGGGCCGTAATATGAGACATATTTACAATCTCATCAACTGTAGAAGTTCGCTGAACAATATTAATCGCATGTTTTAGTGGAAGGAGAATTGGTCCAATCGGAGTTGCTCCCCCTAATTGAGCGAGTAGCTTGTAGCTAATATTAGCAGAATTTAAATCCGGGAAGATAAGAACATCTGCGGCTTTATCAAGTGAGCAGAAATCAAAAAGATTTTTCATGATATCCGGATTTGTTGCAACGTCAGCTTGCATCTCACCATCTGCGATAAGATTGGCGTCTTTTGATTTTGCAATTTTCACAGCTTCTGCCATTTTTGCTGCTTGAGGATCTCTGTTTGACCCGAAGTTAGAGTAACTTAAAAAAGCCACTCTTGGTTCTTGCTTAACAACATTTCGGTACATCTGAGCTGCAGAGATGGCAATATCAGCGAGGTCATTGGCATCCGGATTTTGTTGTACGGTACAATCCGCCATGAAGACAACTCTGTGCTTAAACACCAGCATCATGATACCTGCAACTTTTGGTCGATTCGGGTTATTCGTTCCAATCGTTTTCATAATTGGACGGATACATTCCGGATAATTTTGAGTTGCACCAGTCACCATTCCATCAGCATGACCAAGTTTCACCATCATGGATCCGTAGTAGTTTCCTCGCTTAAGGGAGTCTCTTGCAGCACTGTAAGAAACACCTTTACGCTGTCTCTGAGTGAAGTACTCTTTCACATAATTTTCATATGGTTCAGAGTCTTCAGGATGAATGATTTGAATATCTTTTAAATTAGAAACACCAACCTCATCCATCTTCTTATGAATTGTTTTTTTACTTCCAAGAAGAATGGGTTGAATCAGACCTTCGTCTTTAAGAATGGAGACAGCTTTAAGAATACGAGCATTTGTTCCCTCAGGGAATACGATCTTAGGCTTCTCTGCACCAGGAAGACGAGAGCGTACGTTTCTCATGATGGAGCCTGTTTGACCTAAGCGCTCTTGAAGAGATTTTGCATAAGCATTGAAGTCTTCAATCTTTACGCGGGCAACTCCAGAATCCATCGCCGCTTTCGCGACAGCTGGAGAAACTCTCGTAAGAACTCGTTTATCGAAAGGTTTAGGGATGAGATAATTTCTTCCGAAAGAAAAATTCTCATTTCCGTAAGCACGTTTTACATCATCAGGAACTTCTTCTTTCGCTAGTGAGGCCAGTGCCATAGCGGCAGCTTTTTTCATCTGTTCGTTAATTTTTCTCGCACGCACATCCAGAGCTCCACGGAAAATAAAAGGGAAACCAAGAACGTTGTTCACTTGGTTTGGATAATCAGAGCGCCCAGTTGCCATGATGGCATCGTCACGAACCTCTGCGACTTCTTCAGGTGTAATTTCAGGATCTGGGTTTGCCATGGCAAAAATAATGGGATTTTTCGCCATTGATTTAACCATATCTTTAGAGACAAGGCCCTTTGCGGAACAACCAATGAAGGCATCAGCTCCCTTCATCGCATCTGCAAGAGTTCTCGCTTTCGTATCATTCGCAAAAAAATCTTTATACTTATTCATACCGTCAGTACGACCTTTAAAGATAACTCCTTTAGAGTCACACATAATGACGTTTTCTTTTTTTACACCAAGTTCTAGGAAAAAGAGTGCCGTTGCGATCGCAGCTGCTCCTGCCCCAGAAACGACAACAGTCGTTTTTGAAATATCTCTGTTTGTAATTTCACAAGCATTTAAAAAAGCTGCTCCACCAATGATCGCTGTACCGTGCTGGTCATCATGGAAAATAGGAATGTCACAGATTTCTTGGAGCCTTTTTTCAATTTCAAAACATTCAGGAGCTTTAATATCCTCTAAGTTGACTCCACCAAAAGTAGGTTCAAGTGCTTTCACAACATTTACAACTTCATCTACTGTTTTAGAACCAATCTCAATATCAAAAACGTCAATGTCAGCAAAACGCTTAAAGAGAACTCCCTTTCCTTCCATCACTGGTTTTCCAGCGAGAGCACCAATGTCGCCCAGACCAAGAACAGCTGTTCCATTTGAAAGAACTGCAACGAGGTTTCCCTTAGCGGTATATTTATAAACATCATCAGGGTTCTTCGCAATTTCTAAGCAAGGAGCTGCAACACCAGGTGAGTAAGCAAGAGAAAGGTCTCTCGCTGTGAGGCATGGTTTCGTAGGTGAAATTTCAATCTTTCCTGATCGCCCACCAGAGTGGTAATCAAGGGCCAATTTATATCTTTCTTCAGCTGAAATTGTTTCATTGTTCGGTGTACTCACGCGAACTCCTTTTGTTACTGATAGCTTCAAAAATTAATTCCAAGAAGATAGCAGTTTTGACTCAAAAAGAAACCTTGAATGCATAGAGACAAGGCACAAAATTTAGGCGTTTTTTCGAATGACAGAGTAGATAAGAGGAACAGTTGTCAGAAGAAGTCCGATATAGAACTCATCAATGTTAGAAAAAAAATAAACTTTATTCAATATTTTCCATGACACAATGCCAATACAGCCGAATGATACGGCCCAACAAAAGTTTCGCTCTGAAATAATACCGGGCTTCCACTGCGAAACGAGGAGAGGAAAAAGTAAACAGGCAGCTGAAAAACTACCGAGAGTTTTCCAAACTTCAACGACATTGCCGTCAAAGTGTAAGCTAAAAAGAATTGAAATCGTACTAACAAAGACCAACGCCACGTGATGGTGCCAAATTTTAAACCGATCTTTTAATTTAAAAAAATCGTAACTCACACAGGTTGCGGCATTAAAAAGATAAGAATCAAGCGTTGAGAGAATTATCGCCAAAATTCCAGCAAGAATTAATCCTCTTATTCCATTCGGCACTAGTTGTATAGAGTATTGGAGATAAGCATCTTGTGGATTTGCATCGGGAATAGCGACTCGAGCATATAAAGCACCAAGAGTTGTGCAGCAATCAAAAAGAAACCAAATGAACGTAGAAAAAATGATCCCTCTTTTTGCCGTTTTCTCACTATCGGCGGCCAGGACTCGTTGATAGAAATTTGGATCAACTAAAGTCGAAAGAGCGATAAAACCCCAAACAAAAAGTGTTCCCATACTTTCTCCTCCCGTCCAATCAAGATGAGTGAGAGGGAGTTTATTCATGAGTTCTACTGGAGAGCCGATTTGTATCCAGGAAAAGATCACCACTAAAATAACCGCAAGAATCATAAAAAAGAATTGAACGATATCGGAAAATACAACAGCTCTAAACCCACCCCAGAGTGACCACAAGGTGACTAGTACCACTCCCAAGGTAGTATTAATAAATAATGATCCTCCGAATAAACTTTTTAGAAAAATCCCAAGACTAATAGTATAAGCAATAGGAAGAAGATTAAGAAAATTGAGACTTGCTGTAAGTCTCTCGGCTTTTGGGCCGAAGAGAATTCTCGCCATTTCTGGGATGGTGATCACATTGTAGGATCTGATTTTCTTTACCAAGAAGAAAGCAAAAATCAAATAGCTTCCATACCAAAAAAAACCTTGAGTTAAGAGGTTATAAATCCCTTTTTCAAAGGTAAGAGCTGTAACTCCAAAGATGCCTCCGTACCAGGTAGCAACTAAGGTTGCGACGAAGATGGGTAGAGTTAATCGGCGGCCCATGAGTAGGAGTTCGATCGTACTGACTTTTTCAGATTCCGAGAGTTGCTTTTTGATTCTCTGGCCCCAAAGAACACTTAAAAGTGTTGCCACAAGGACTGAGAAAAACACCACCCAGTCAGTTAAGTTAAGGTGTTCAATTAATGTAGAATTTGGAACCATATGGGTAAAGTACTTCAATCAATCAATTAAGTAAAATCCTTGAACCATGCAAACTAACTTTATGGCGCGAATGACTGTTTTGGTTTATTCTATTATCTATGAAATATGTTCTCATCATTTTCGGAATCGCCATTCTTTTGAGGCTCGATTTTATTCTTGGTCTTTTTGATAAGGCATCTGAAAACTTAGAAAACGAGACACCTGTGGCGGATATATCAGAAAGTAAAACTGATAGGACAATCATTTCGATTGACCAAGACAAAATGCTCAGCACTTCACCTAGAGATACATTTCTTTCTTTCTTGGATGGATTTCATGCTTCTCCTGAGGCGGAGTTGAGAATTCGTGCCGTTAATTGGTTGAAGGAGCATCCAAAACTATTTAATCAAACTCTCGATAAAGAGTTGGAATCCAAAATATATAATTGGCGAGATCATCTTCATAATAATAACAAGGAAGTTGTTTATTTTCTTCTGGATTTGATGGAGATCCTTCCTGGTGAAAATCAACAAATTTTAAAAAATTTCTTCGCCCTTTGGATGGAAATAAATATGGAGCATTTTATTGCCGCATATTCTAAAACAAAAGATAGTAATTGCTCTCTTGCTACGACTTTTGGAGAACCAATTCCAGAGGATGAAAAATTAAATGATTACTATCAGAGGATTGATTCTTTAAAGCTATTCTTACAGAAAGAAAAAATAGAACCTGTTGAAAAAGCTCTCGCTACGAATTGCTTACTTCAGTTGGAATTGTTTCTTCAAAAATTGACCCCTCCTATACCAGCTCCTGAAGCTTCTCCTGCGTTACCAGAGAATTCAACTGCTCCTGCGGCAGATCCGCAATTGATCTCGCCACCAATTTCTCCTGAAGGAATGGGAACATCTCCATGATTCAAGTTGTAGGTGTTGAAAAAGGTTACGGAACTCAAGTTCTTTTTCAAAATGTGACTTTTACTTTAGGTAAGGGGGAGAGAGTTGGTCTTGTTGGAAGAAACGGAACGGGAAAATCTACCCTTTTTAAAATTCTTCTAGGAGAGGAATCTCAAGATCGAGGGGACATTATTTTTCCAAAAAATTACCTTGTGGGTACTTTAAAGCAGCATCTGGTTTTTACTGAGTCAACTATCCTGGAAGAGTGTACCAAAGCGCTAAGAGGAGAAAATGCGGCCTTTGAGCAATATAAAGTAGAGAAAATGCTTCTTGGTTTGGGTTTTAAGTCGTCTGATTTTAATCGTTCTCCAAAAGATTTTTCAGGCGGATATCAAATAAGATTAAATCTCGCAAAGGTTTTAGTCTCAGAACCAGATTGTCTTTTATTAGATGAGCCAACCAATTATCTAGATATTGTTTCGATGAGGTGGTTATCAAAATTTTTAAGATCATTTCGCGGAGAAATGATTTTAATCACTCACGATAGGGGATTCATGGATGAGGTCACTACTCATACCATGGGGATATGGAGGCAAAAGCTCTTTAAAATACCAGGAAGTTCTTCAAAATACTTCGAACAGATTTTACTTGAAGAAGAAATCCATGAGAAAACCCGGCAAAACTCTGAGAAAAAAAGAAAAGATCTTCAAGAGTTTGTTGATCGATTTAGGGCAAAAGCGAGTAAAGCCGCTCAGGCCCAATCACGCTTAAAACTTTTAGAAAAAATGCCAGAACTAGAAGCTCTCAATATGATGGCCAGTCTCGATTTTGAATTTAATTTCCAGGAGTGCCCCGGTAAAATTCTTGTGGAGGCAAAAGATCTTGAATTTGGTTACGCTAGTCCAAGCTTGATTAAGGATTTAAGTTTTCCGATCCTAAGAAACGATAAAATTGCGATCATTGGAAAAAATGGTAAAGGCAAATCAACGTTACTTAATCTCTTGTCTGGAGAGCTCTCTCCAAGAAGTGGAGAGATCCAAAACAACGTTAATTTGCTCCTAGGTCATTTTGGTCAAACGAACATTAATCGACTTAATCTAGAAAATACTATCGAAGAAGAGATTCTTTCCGCCAACCCTATGATTGGACTCCAGCGAGCAAGATCAATCGCGGGAGTAATGATGTTTTCTGGAGATCTCGCAAAAAAGAAAATAAAAGTTTTATCAGGGGGAGAGCGAGCAAGAGTTCTTTTAGGGAAGTTATTGGTCAAACCAACAAATCTTTTACTTTTAGATGAACCAACAAACCATTTGGACCAAGAATCAGTTGAATCATTAACTTTAGAATTACAGAACTATCCTGGAGCTGTCGTCATTGTTACTCACTCTGAGATGATGCTTAAAGATGTTGCAAAAAAGTTAATTGTTTTTCATCACGATAAAGTGGAATTTTTTCAGTCTAATTATGAGGATTTTCTCAGTAAGATTGGTTGGGATGAAGAAGTGACAGACGAAGTGACTGTGAAATCTGATAATCGACCGAGCCGTCAAGAGACAAAAAGAATGAGATCAGAACTCATTATCGAACGGGGTAGAGAGCTTAATCCATTAAAAAAGAAAATAGAAGTTTTAGAAAAAGAGATCATGAAACTTGAGGAAGAAGAAAAGACATTAGAATCAGAGTTAATTGAATTTGCGACTCAAAATGATTCAAAAAAAATCCAGGAGAAATCTCAGCGTCTAGCAATTGTGAAAAAGAGAGTCGATGAAGCTTTTGAAGAACTTTCCAGCGTTACTATTTCACATGACGATATCTTTAAAAGCTACGAAGAAAAATTAAAAGAACTCGATGTTTAATTCAACTGAAAGGGATTTATGTTTCCCATCGCAAAATAAAGCCATGCCGTTCCTGCTACTGATGATCCAGTTGTAAAATCTGGATTTTCGTTCGGAGTGGCGTAGGCAATTCCTCCATCATTCTTTTTCATTTTCTTTATTGAATTTAAAAAATCATCTGCTTTCATATCATTACAAAATATTTCTTTCTTTTGAAGTTCGCTCACTTTCTTCATCGCAAGAATTTGTCCCAACGTACCCTCTGACCAAATGAATGCATGCTTTGAAGGGCGATTGGATGGCTTTGAATCCATGAATCCTGTTATTCCATCTTTTTGTACAAATAATGTTTCACAGTTTAAATGAAGTGCCTTTTCGCTTGAAATTTCGAGAAGATCATTATCATCTAGTGCAAGTAAGCTCCATGTCTGGTTATCAAGATAGAGTTCAGACTTTGCCACAATTCCTTCTTTAATCATCGCCCCTGACCAAAAATGATCATTATTTTTATCCCACATTTGCTTAATAAAGACTTTTAGCTCATCTGCAGATTTTTGCCAGTCATCAGTTTTATTGATTTTTCCATAATGAGTGAACGCCGAAAAAGCATCAAGATTGTGTTCTAGAGAAATCACATCATTTTCTTGAAATGGGGAGGCGGGGATGTCATGAGGAGCGAAGCGAACGGCCTTCATTTTTACGCCCTTCATTTCAATCGGAGTCATTTGTCCCTTAAGGTAATTTAGAATTTTCAGATTAAAAATTCTAAATTCATCACTTTTAAACTGATGTTGGTAGTGGCTTGCAGCGAGTGCAACCCAAGCAATGGCGCCAGCGATTCTTCGGTCGCCTTCAGATGGGTAAGGAGATATTCCATTCATATAGTATGAAAAATAAAGAGAGCCATCTTTCAATTGTAGTGACTTAAGGCCTTGTAAAAGTTTTTTCGCTTTAGTTTTGTTCTGAGCTTTGGAAAAAGCAATGATCGCTAGGGCCTGGTCATAAATGTAGCTTTGCGAATGATTATTAAAACTTTTAATCAAGGACCCATGACCATTTGGTAAATCTTGAATGCGAGAATTTAACGTATTGAGAAGGGCCTGTTCAGACATGGCAGTAGTTTGAAAAGCTGACAGAAATCCAATCAAAATAAGAATCATTCCGGGCATACTAAGGGCCCCTCCTGAAGTAAGCCTTTTAGTCTGTTATTTACCTGAGGCTTATCGTCGGGCGAAGCCAGTTCTTGAGTGTTTTGTTTGGGTTTTCGTCTTTAGTGATTTCAGCTACTTATGGTCCGGCGAAAGAAAGTGGAGCCCTTTGATAGTTCTATCAAGTAAGGTTTAATATCCTCTTGGAGATGAGAAGGAAGATTTTTGTAGGGATAAATATGTTCCTCGGGGACGTATCTAAAGGTGAAATTAATTCTTCGAGTTTGAAAGCCATGAATCTTTGGCCCAAGAAGTTCTCTCTTTTTATCCTCAACTCGTTGGACTCGATGAAAGGTTTTATTTTTCCATTTATCCCCTCCAAAAATTTGAAGAGAAGAATCTTCTAACCATTGAGAAAAAACAATATTTTCTTCACCAAGATTTGACTTCCCTTGAACGAACTGAAAGAAGGCCCTCTCTCCAAAAGAGATTGAACCTACAGGTCCCGGCTCGAAGTCCTTATGTTCCCCAACTCGCGCGCGATCAACCCATTTATCATCTTCTAATTTATTTCCATAAAAATTGATGAGACAGGTGTTTAATTTCCATTTTTCTGGAATAAAAGATTTTGGAAAACGTTTTTTAGCAATAAACTCGATCCGATCAACTAGTTTTTGTAAAAAATCTGGGTAAGCTTCGGCCTCTACACAACGATGATGAATTCCTTTAGGCGGATGGTAATAATCAAGGCAAGCAAATTGCCAGTTCCCTAGCCAGTAGACAGGTCTTAAAAGGGGCCTTTGTTGATCGCCCTCAGGTGGTGGATTATGGACGGAAAACCTCATTTCCCAGAGAGGAGAGAGGGTGTTAATCCAATCTAAAATCAGTTTTCTTTCCTGTCGATCTACGAAAGGAAATTGATAAAACAGTCCTAGGGGAAGGTGTTGAGTTTTTGCCATTGGCCTTCAAATTACACCCTGAAACTTTTCAGAGTCAAATACCTTGTAAAAAGGTATGGGTCACCTTGAGATAACCCCTTCTTGGGAGTAATCTCAACTGCATGAAAGTACAATTGGCGTCCTTGGAAGATGTTTTTCAAATCTCCCAGCTTTATTTTGATGTTTATCAGGGAACTTATCCTGACCCAATGATGAAGGATTATAACCTTATTCGTGGGTTTATTAATTCTGAATCTGGCTTTTGGTTTGTCACCAAAGATCAAAATAACAGCATCATTGCCTCTGTTCTTGCCTCATACGATAGGGAGCATTTAATAGCGAAGGCGTTTGGAGCTGTTGTTCGAAATGAATTTCGAGCTCAGGGAATCATGGAGGAACTTTTAGCTTATGGAATTGATTATTTACGAAATAGAACCAAAGGTGTTGATGTTATTTATTCAACCACGAGAACGGTTAATGAAGCAGCTCAGACTCTAACAGAAAAATTAGGGTTTAAAAAACTTGGGATTTTTCCCAATGCCCACAGGACTAATGACTATGAAACACATTGTCTTGCGGCCATTATTTATGAGTCAGCTTTAAAAAAACGTCATGGTGATTATAAAATCCATCATGACATTGCATCACTTTACAGCGTTGTTCAAAAGGAAACGGGGCTAAATTCCCTTGAAGATATCATTCCTGAAAAACCGACTAAGGAATTAATGGCACCTGGGGAATTAGAATTAGTGAACTCACCAAGGTTTGTGGCCTACCGATATGGATTTTTGAAGGCAGAAAAGAAATTAGAATTTGAATTTTTTCCCTTTCATCAGCCAAATCTCGTTATCATGTCACCTGATCAATCGATCGAACTTTTCTGTCATCTTTCAAGTACGGACGGTTACTGCGTTGTTGTTGGTGGCCATATGCCAAGTAATTTAGATTTTTCCGAGTTGTTTTTAAAAACAAATAAACAATTAAGAGATGCAGGAGCTAGATACATTGAAGTGATCGTCAGGGCCGATCGACCTAAAATCATCCAAAGTATTCTCAAAGCAAAATTTATTCCATGTGCGTTTTTTCCAAGCTTTCAATTGATTGGAGAAAAACGTTATGACTTTATTGTCTTAAGCCGCTCATTTGAAATTTTTGATTTCCAAAATGTAAAACTCAAAGGGATGAATCAGGTTTATCTTGAAGAGTATTATAAGGCCTGGAAAAGAATGTCTCTTAATCCCAAATTACTTCAAGTATGAAAGCCACGGATAAACTTTTAGAATCAAGCCCATTTGATTTTTCTGAAGTTTCAAAAAAACTTTTTCTCGATAGTTTTAAAGAGAATGCTCTAAATCATTATGAGAAACATGAGTTTACAAAAAAACTTTGGGACAAGCTTGGCTTTCATCCGAACGATTTAAAAACGGAGAAAGATCTTGAATCTGTTCCCGGTACAATGGTTCACTTATATAAAGAACATGAGTTTCTTTCAGTACCCAAAAAAGATCTTGCTCTTATTCTTACAAGTTCTGGAACAGGTGGGCAAAAATCGCAACAATTTCTAGATTTACAGAGTTTAAATAACGTAAAAAAACTAGCACTAAGAATTCATCAGGAACTCGGGATGGCGAGTTCAAAAGAGTATAATTACCTTTGTTTTACCTATGACCCTAATGTCGCTAACGATCTGGGGACTGCTTTTACTGATGAGCTTTTGACGAATTTTACAGGAAAAAAAGAAGTCTATTATGCCATTCAGTGGAATGAGGAGAAGAAAGAATTTTCGCTGAATGAAAGAGGAGTACTTGAGGCGCTCAATCGATTTGCCTCCTCAACATATCCGACGAGAATTTTAGGTTTTCCCGCCTTCTTATACGAGATGATTGAAAAACATAATATCAGATTAAATTTAGGCGATGATTCTTGGCTTCAAACTGGTGGGGGATGGAAAGGTAAATCAGATAAGGAAATCCCCAAAATGGAATTCCGTAAATTTATAGAAAGTCGACTCGGTATTCCAGGTAGAAATCAGCGTGATCTTTTCGGAATGGTTGAGCACGGTATCCCATATGTCGATTGTGAAGAAGGAAATCTTCACATCCCTAATTATTCAAGAGTCTTCGTTCGATCCCCTCATGATTTAAGCCTTAGACCAAAAGGGGAGAGAGGTCTTCTTCACTTCTTGTGTAGCTATAATTTTAGTTACCCAGCTCCTAGTCTCCTCACAACAGATTACGGTCGGATCGGAAATTGTCGCTGCAAAATCGGTGGGGATGTTTTGGTCCTTGAAGGTCGTGCGGGAGTTTCAAAACACAAGGGGTGTGCCTTAAAAGCTTTAGAGCTTTTGGAGAGTAGATAATGTTTTGGTTTGGTGAAAACAAAGGGAATAATTTTAATTGGAGAGAGGATTCTCATTGGTCTTCTTTATCCCATAAGAAAAGCACTCTTGCCCGGACAAAACTTGATGATCTATTAAATCTATTGGATCAATTTGGAAAAGAATCATTTGACGATGCACTTTCTCATCTCGTGGAGGAATCCGGCTTTTCGTTGGAAGAAACTAAAAAGACTCTGGATTTACTTCCACTCCTCCTTAAAAAAGAAAATCTTTTAAAGAGAATAAGAGGAGAGTTTAATAAATCTGAAGTGTTGGATCAGTTTGTAAAATTACCGAATGGCAACTTTAAAACGAAAGCAGTACCTAAGGGTATTCTTCTCCATGTGACGGCCGGTAACGTGTTTCTAAGTTCAATCGATTCACTTGTAATGGGACTCGTAACAAAGAATCTCTCCGTTATTAAAGTGAGTAGTCAAAATACATTTTTTCCACTTTATTTCGCAGAAAAATTAAAAAGTTTTGATAAAGAAAATATTCTTGCCGATAAGTTTGCCATCCTTCACTGGAAGGGGGGTGATGAAAAATCTGAGGATTTCATCAAAACAAAAGTTGATGCTATTGTTGCCTGGGGAGGAGAAGAGATGATCTCTTCTTACCAAAAAAATTTACCTCGGCATGTGAAGCTCCTTGATTTTGGCCCAAAGATTTCAATTCAATTGATTTCTAAAGATGGTTTAAAAAATAAAAATCTTAAAATAGTAGCTGAAAAGATTGTCGCTGATATTATTCCTTGGGATCAGTCAGCTTGTGCTTCTCCCCAGAATTTATTTTTGGAAGAAGGAATATCTGATGAACTCATTAATTATATTGATGAAGCTTTTGTGACGGCACCTCCTCGTGGACATATTGATGAGGATGAAGCGACTGAAATCTTAAAAGAAAAGTACCGAGGCTTTTTTTCTGAACTGATGGAAGGTGGTCAATTGAGGACAGGTCCAGATCACCTTCTTCACTTGGAAAATAACAAAATTTTAAAACCTTCCCCCTTACATCGCTCACTTATAATGAAGACATTTTCTTCTTTAGCTGAATTAAGAGATAACTTAGAACCATTTTCTTACTACCTTCAATCTTGCTCTTATCTTTTGGGTGAAGAGGAAAAGGACCATTTTTTGGAAGAGCTCTCTTTCACCGGCATTAAGCGTTTTGCTCCCCTTGGGACCATTACTTGGGGGATGGAGGGCGCACCTCATGATGGAAGATTTGTCTTAAGGGAACTTGTAAACTTTATTGGCGATGAAGTACGAGCAGTGAATTACGGCGAATCCATTTCTGAGATCAATAATTCTTCTGTCTTAAAATCATATTTTGATTCTCATGAGCACCCACCTGGCTACATCTTTTCATCAGGAGGAACAACCGGAGAACCAAAGTATCTTCACTTTAGTTATCAAGAATTTGATTACATGAGTGATATGTTGGCAGAGAATTTTCGCTCTCAGGGTATCCATCAAGGAATGACTGTTGCCAATTTGTTTGTCGCAGGTAATTTATGGTCGTCATTTTTATGTGTAGAAAAAGCCTTGGAAAAAATAGGAGCGATTCAACTTCCCATTGGAGGTATGTGCTCTCAGGAAAATATCTTAAGTTACATCCATAAGTTTAAACCAGATGTCGTCATGGGGATACCATCCATGCTCGTCATGAACGCTGAATTTATGGCCGCCTCTGGTAAAGAAATAAAGATTCCCATGGTCTTTTATGCTGGAGAAGCGCTTTCACAGTCCCGCCGTGAATATCTAAGTAAAGTTTGGGGAACAACTTATTTTGGTTCCGCTGGATATGCCTCAGTAGATGCTGGAGTTATAGGTTATCAGTGCACCTATTGTGGGCCTGGTGAGCACCATCTTTTTTCAGATCTCGTTCACTTAGAAGTCATCAATGAGGAAGCGGTGGTTAGTTCTATCATTAGAGACTCCATGCCCATTAAAAATTATCGCACAGGAGACCGAGTTCAGTGGATTTCAGAATGCTCGTGTGGAAGTCGCGATCAGAGGTTTAAGCTATTAGGTCGAATTGATAATGTGATTCAGATTTGGTCTTGTAGGCTTTTAACAACTGACGTTGAGTCTTCCATGAATGAATTTGGAGTTATGACTTTTCAAATCGAACTTTTTGAAGAGAAAGCGAGTGATTCTGTTCAGGAGAAACTTAAACTCTTAGTGGAGTCACATCTTGGGACTATTGATAAAAAAGAGCTTTTAGAAAAAATTTACCTTCGATCGAGAGATCTAAAAGATACCATTTCCTTTGATGAATTTTACAGGCTGACAGAGGTTGTGATCTTGTCTCAAGATTCAATTTCAAGAAATCCAAGAACCGGAAAAATTAGTCTTGTTCGAGATTTGAGACATTAGATTTTTCCCAAAATTCAATTAAGGCATTTGGGATTGGGGATTTTTCCCACTGAAGATTAAATTCCCTTATTAACTGAAGGTTCATATCTTTCTCTTCTGGGTGAAGAAGTTCGCGTTTTTCTAATATCTCTGTCTCAGAGTAGCAGTGTTCACTGGCCTTTAGTTCAACGTGATGAGAGTCAAAGGCGAGGCATCCGTAGGGTTTAATTTCTCTCGGCAGTGGGCAACCAAGTTCTTGGTGATTAAAAAATGGACAAGTATAAGTCTTTCTCAGGTAGCTTCTCTTAGACGTGATGTATTTAGGCTCAAGTCTATATTGAGTGACACATGCCTGCAGTTTTGATTTAAGTTCACTTGAAAGAAGTTTTTCTTTTTTTAGATAATCATAGAGCTCTTTGGCCTCTATGGGAGTTATAAGCATTGAGTTTGCTTCAAAAGTACAACAAGTTCCGGGGCAGCCAACACAACCCATGCCCTGACTTTCAAGCGCATTCATTCTATTTATGAGAAGTTCCCTTCGGTTCATGGGCCTTTAGTATCGCTAATGAGCTAAACATCCCAGAAAAATTAACTTTAACGCTGTGCGCACCATGGACTCTATCCGACTTTTTTAGTACAAAATCCTATACTTTTCTTTTTGTTACACTTCTTAGGAGATCATCATGATTGATTCTTGGTTGTTGTGGGTTAAAACCCCTGTGATCTTTGGCGTGCTCGGACTTGTTATTGCCGCCTTTTTCTACTTCAAAGTTATTTCTTTGGGTAAAGGAACTGAAACTATGGAGCGCATTGCGGGTTATATCCGCGAAGGTGCCATGGCGTTCTTGTTCAGACAGTACAAGGTGCTTGCTGTCTACTCACTTGTGGTTGGCGGTCTTATCGCCTACGCGCTTGGTGGTTTAGCTGCTGGCTCATTTATTCTTGGAGCTTTCCTTTCTCTACTTGCTGGTTTTGTAGGAATGAAGGCAGCTACTTATGCCAACGTAAAAACAACTCAAGCAGCTCGTACAAATTCGAAGCCACTTGCTCTTCTTACGGCCCTTGATGGTGGTGCAGTCATGGGATTATCTGTTGCTGGACTTGGGTCTATTGGTCTAGGGATAATCTATCTTTCATTCAAAGAAGCTGATGATAAAATTCTCTCTACTGTTCTTCACTCATTTGCTGTAGGTGCTTCTTCAATTGCGCTTTTTGCTCGTATTGGTGGTGGTATTTATACGAAGGCAGCTGACGTTGGTTCAGATATTGCTGGTAAAGTGATTGAAAATATCCCTGAAGATGATCCTCGTAACCCAGGTGTTATTGCTGATAACGTTGGTGATAACGTGGGTGACGTTGCTGGTATGGGTGCTGATATTTATGAGTCGATGGTTGCTGCAATTGTTGCGGCGATGGCGATCGCTATTACTTCCTCTGAACTTCCAGTTTTAAGTACAACTGTTGATTCAGCAATGAATAAAATTCTTGCTGTCGGTCTTCCTCTTGTGCTTTCTGCCGTGGGACTACTTGTTTCTATCGTTTGTATTTTTATTGCTCGTATGATGAAAAATATGGATCCAGCGAAAGTTCTTCGTGGTGCTCTTATTCTTCCTCCACTTGTTTTAGCTGTTGCTTCTTATGTGATTATGTCTTCTTTAGGGATTACTCAATCTGTCACTGCGATTCTAACAATCGGTGCGATCGGAGGAACAATTATTGGTCTCGTGACTGATTATTATACTTCTGCGAGTCCAGTTGCTCGAATTGCTGAATCAGCAAGAACTGGTGCTGGAACGAACGTTATTCAAGGTCTAGCGGTTGGTATGGAATCAACTGCAATTCCGATGATTGTGGTTGCAGTTGTTGCTTATCTTTCAAATAAATATCTTGGTCTATACGGTATTGCTCTTTCTGCAGTTGGTATGCTTGGTGGGACAGCGGTTGTGATGACAGTTGATGCTTACGGACCAATTTCTGACAACGCTGGTGGTATTTCTGAAATGTCTGGTTTAGGCCCTGAAGTTCGTGCGATCACAGATGAATTAGATATGGTGGGTAACACAACGGCAGCTATTGGTAAGGGGTATGCGATTGGTTCCGCGATTTTAACGGTTCTTGCATTATTCTCTGCTTATAACATTGAAATTAACCACGTTCGTTCTTTGAGTGGTCTTGGTGCAGTAGAACTTGTTTTAACTGATCCAAAAATCCTCATCGGTATCCTTCTTGGTGCGATTCTTCCATTCCTTGTTGGTTCAACAACGATGCTCGCTGTTGGTAAAGCTGCTGGTGCGATCGTGGTTGAGATTGGTCGTCAGTTTAGAGAGATTCCAGGTCTAATGGAACTTAAGGCTGAGCCTCAGCCTTCTAAGATTGTGGATATTGCAACTGCTGCTGCCCTAAAAGAAATGATTCTTCCAGGAATGATTGCAGTTCTTGCTCCAGTGCTCGTTGGATTCTTCATGGGCCCAGCATCTCTTGCTGGACTTCTTGCTGGTTCATTAGCTGTTGGTGCAACAATGTCTCTCTTCATGGCGAATGCTGGTGGAGCTTGGGATAATGCTAAAAAATATATCGAAAAAGGTAAGCTTGCTGGTGAGAAGAAGGGAACTGATACTCATAAGGCAGCTGTTGTGGGAGATATGGTCGGAGATCCGTTTAAGGATACTTCTGGTCCAGGTATCGCCATCCTGATTAAGGTGATGTCGGTCGTTTCTCTCCTCATCGCACCTTTGATTGCAAACTTGTAATTCAATCTATCAGGGCCCCTTTTGGGGCCCTTTTTTTTAGGTTCCGCCAAAAAGCATTTCAATTTGAAAAGTAATAAAGGGAGTGCTTACAAAAGAGCGAATTTTAGGAAAATCAATTCCTGGAATAATATCCATATAAAACCACTGGCGATAAAGATTCTTTCGATAATTGATCGCCGCCCGATAATTACTCACATACCAATTTCCCTCATGAATAACTGATTGTGTTGTTAACCCATAGTTGAGGGCATCATTATCCGAGAGTCTTTGAATGATTGTCGGACCGTGATTCGTTGTGAAATCTTTGGTTGTAATGAACCAGCGCTTGTTATTTATAAATCGAAAAATAACATCGGCCGTAATGGCATAGTCAGTGTCAATGTTTGTTTCTTCTTGAAGACCATTCTCATCTGTCACAAACGTTAACTGTTCATAAAAACGATGGGTGAAATCACCAGTTTCAATATTTCTTCTTAATCTTGCTCGATTAACTATTTTTGGGGGAATAGCAGTCGTGACGCCAATATCTGCATTAAAAATCCAGCCTTGGGAAGGATGAGTAATTTTGGCTTTCCTTTCAGATGTCACTTCTCCATTATTTTCAGTCTTCTTTTTTTCCTTGTCCTTACCAAATTTAAATTTAAATTTTTCTTGAAGATTTGGAAGCTTGAGATTGATTCGATACTGAGTTTTAAAATCAGCTTCACTTGCGTCACGCAAAAAATACTGTGCTCTCAGACGAAGCCGACTTCTTCCAAATTCATCATCTGCTCTCTCCGTTGCAAAAAAGGAGTCGAGTTGATTAGCGGCAATATTCACGCGTGAACCAAAAAAACGTTGGGCCTTATCTAGAATTGCAATTGCTTTCTCTGGCGGTTCTTCCGCTGGAGAGGAATGGCCCCAAATTGGAATAAAAATTAGAAAGAGAAGATATCTCATGTATCAATTGTAACTTATAATTCCCAACTGCCAAATCTTCATGGCAGTTTTTTTGTAAAAAGAAAATCTTGAGATTTACTAACTTCTGAAATTCAGGAGGAATGTTGATTTCTATGCTCACTTCGGTTGCATTCAGTTCTAGTATTTTTCCAATAAGTCTTTGTCCAGGGGAGGATATTGTGAGAAACAGGAAGTTATTGGCATCCACTACGTTCTTGATCGGCTTTTTAAGTCTTGTGACTCTCTGGTTTATAAAAAATCCCAAACTCACACGAACACAACTTTCAGATAAGGCCTTATTGGCCATCGTAAAAAATGATCTTGACGAATTTTCACATTTCCTAAAACTTGGTGGAAGTGTTCATCAGGATCTTCCTCTCTTAAATGGAAAAAAATATACTGTTGCAGAGGGAATTGCTCATTTTGAGCGAGTCGCATTTTTGAGAATGCTAAGAGAAAATAATATTTCTTATCTTAAACAAGAGAAAAATAAAACCCAGGATATTCTCACCATCTCCATTGAAAAAAATAATGAAGAACTATTAAATGAAATCAGTCTTTCTCAACCCAGATATGATTTAACTTACGGCAAAGAAGGATGGTCAATTCTTCATATGACAAGCAATTGCTGCGCTCACAAACTTACCGCCATCATTCAGGAGAAAAGTCATTTACGTTGGGATAAAAAATCTCAAGACGGTAAAACACCTTTATCCATCGCTCATGATAAGAACTGTTTACCCATTATCAATTATTTTAAAACTCAGGGTGCTGAGGTTATGAGTGAGACTAAAAAAGAGCAAAGTGAAAGAATTTCAAGTCGGACCAATAGCGCCGCCCCTACGGTACCAGATTTTTATAAGAAGAGAAAAGTTCCAAAAGATCAAATTGTAGATCATACGGCAATGCTTGAGCCTGGAGACCGACCTCTTGAGGCCTTAG
>JACCEB010074899.1_pt1 | contig 20415 bp, 24 predicted proteins | sample 7454761 | NCBI WGS metagenome assembly JACCEB01 (sample SAMN15323454, study PRJNA562643) | freshwater metagenome | isolation source: river surface water | place: USA:Blue River Watershed | collected 2017-08-18 | reverse complement strand
CTATTGAAGTTCTTTCTTTAACAGACTATTCTAACAAGTATAACGCTGGTAAGCGCATTACCAAGAACGATCTAATGGCACTAGTTAATAGTGGCGAGATCGAAATGAGCCATATCTACACAACATGGCTAGCAGACTATAACAAAGATCTACACGCACTAGATCTACCTTTCCTATTCCGTGATCACGATCATGCAGACCGTGTTCTAGAAGGAGAGATCGGAACAGAATTACTAGCAGGTGTAAGCAAGAATGCTAACATCAAGGCTATGAGTTTTACATACAGCGGAGGATTCCGTGTTGTTCCTTCTAACTTTGAAGCAGATACAGCAGAAGCATGGCAAGGTAAAAAAGTTCGCACCAGCCGTAGCCCAGTTGCAGTTGACACATTCAAACTACTAGGTGCAGAACCTTTCCAAGGTATCGAACTAGAGCAAATGAATGAAGCTGCCGATGCAGGTATCATCGAAGCAGGTGAAAGCACCTATGTTCGTGTGTTTCCACTAGAGCAATACAAGAGCTTTAAAGTTGTCAACGATACAGCACATAGTTTGTTCTTAACCAGCATCATTGTTAACCAAGACTTCTTTAGTCAATTTAGCGCAGACGTTCAAGAAGTTTTAAGCACAGCCGCATTCAATGCTGCTCGTGCAGAGCGTCGTGAAAGTGTTGCTGACATTCCTAACATTCTAGCACAATGCAAAGATGAGGGTGTTCAAGTTGTTAAGATGAGCGCAGAAGAAGAGTGCAAGTTCAAGGCAATCACAAGTCAAGTTTATGACATGTATGCTGACTACTTTACTCCAGGGCTAGTCCAAAAAATCCAATTACAATAAAAATTTGCAATTTGGTGAATAAAGGGCCGCAAGGCCCTTTATTTTTGACATAAAATATGTTAAACTGTATTATGAAATCTAAATTTATAAACTTATATATGGACTGGGCAAAGCGAGTTTCCGAACTTAGTCATGCACGTAGACTTCATGTAGGAGCAGTCATTGTCAAAGATGATACTGTTATCAGTTATGGCTACAATGGCATGCCAGCAGGGTGGGACAATAATTGCGAAGATAAGGAATGGATGGATCGTGATGCGGGCGGTTGGCTTAATCCAGACGAGATATACGAACGATGGCCTCATGTTGAGTGGAATGAGGACGGAGAAGAAGAATACAGATACCGCTTAAAAACTAAACCAGAAGTTTTACACGCCGAATCAAATGCTATTGCAAAACTGGCAAAGTCTACTAACAGCGGAGCCGGTGCTGATCTATTCGTTACTCACAGTCCTTGTCTAGAGTGTGCTAAACTTATTTTTCAATCTGGTATCAGTCGTGTATGGTTTGGGGATAACTATAGAGACGATGCAGGAATTAACTTTCTTAAAAAATCAGGAGTAGAGGTGAATAAGGTATGACTGAATTAGACGATTTGATTGGACAAGAACTTGGAACAGGTGAGTGGTTCACTGTAACACAAGACATGATTGATAAATTTGCCGAAGTAACTTTTGACAACCAATGGATACACGTTGATGTTGAAAGGGCAACAAGAGAATTGCCAACTAAAGGAACAATTGCTCATGGATACTATACGCTGAGTATGGTTCCTAAACTGCTAGCATCTACCGGACACAAATGGCCATTTAAATATAAAACCGTTATTAATTACGGATTAGAAAAATTAAGATTTACAAATGCAGTTCCTGTAGGCAGTAGGATACGAGCAAAGTTAACAATGGTCTCGTATAAAAATACCCCAGTAGGAGTTTTGATTACAAATAATGTAGTAGTCGAAATTGAAAATCTAAACAAACCAGCTCTTAGTGTAGATGCAATGGTATTGTATGTGTTAAGTTGAAACGATAATTTGATTATCTATGTTTGTTGCAGGCGTATCTAAAATTAGCCCCGGTAATGGACGAAAATTTTCAATAGGACCGATAGAATATGATTTGTAGTATGACTTAAATCCTAGAAGTTCGTTAGTATCAGAATAAACAAAAAATCTTTTATCTAAAGACTCTTTTAAATTCTTTAAATCAGATTCCATCATTTTCCATATATCTGTTCCTGCATGATGATGGTAGAACCAATAATCGTGATTACCTAAAAACATCTTATCAGGCTTTTCTGCTTGATAAGATATTTTTTTGATAGAGGGATAGATTGCAGGAATTATCCCCCTTTCATACACACCCGGATTATATCCATTGTATTTTACAATTTTAGGTTTCAATGGATCTTTAGGACGAGCTTCTGCATTAAATGGCATAGCATCATATATTAATGCATTTTCGGGTCTTAATAAAAATCTTGCAGTAACATGTGCCTGCTTAACTAACATCTTAGGCAAAGCAGGCGAAGTATAAAAGAAAACTGGAAATGTGTTAGGATGTCCAATAGAATCATACTTGTTGTTAAGGACAAGGTCGTTAAACAATAGAGCCATTCTATCATGATAACGGCACATCATAGGTTTATCAATTCCCTGAACTACAGCAATCTTTTTTCCTGATTCTGCTATTCTTTTTAAATGCAAATATCTAGATAAATTATACCTGCCAGCCATTGTAGGATGGATCCAATCTGTTCCTTTTAATAACCAATCATCTTGTTTATATTCAAGCATGTCTTCAAAATAATCATGCAATGTTACTTTTATCTTAGGATACTGAGTTTGAATTTTTTGTAAAAAAGGAATTTGAGTAAGATAAGTTTCTTCTATGGTATTTTTTACATCAGCATAATTTTCTTTGTCTGCTTGCCAATCTCGTAGACCTGATATAGGAGCACTTGCTACAATCTCATCAACGTGCAGTCCGTTATTTAAAAATGCAAATAACATATTGGTGCTGTCTGCACCACCACTGCAAAAGAGAAGAACATAATCATATTCTTCTCTAATTTGTCTAGCTCTCATTCCATACAGCTCATCGAGACTTTCTCGAGGCTCTTCTGTCCATTTAATTTTTTTAAATATGTGGTCGTTAAAATGCCACTCGGGCTCGACACCGAAGTCTTGAGCTCGAAGCATAGCTAAAATTTTGTTATAAAATTTTTCTGTGCCGACAGTATAATAACCTACTTCGTCAATCATTCAGCTTTTAGTAATTTAATAATCCAAAATGTAGGATCAACTTCCCACCAGCGACGTCCGCCATAATTGGGATTCTTTGGATCTCCGTGATGATTATTGTGCCAGCACTCACCTTGAGAGAACGGAAACAACCAAGGAACATTCACACTATCATCCCTTGTATTATAATTTCTATACCCTGCCCACTTATAATGAACTATACTTGTTTGTAAACAGAATACATGAAGGGTAATGAATGCAGGAAGAGCCATGAGGTAGAACCATAAGTCTATACTGATTAGTGCCACCAATGCATGACTTAACCAAAGTATCTTACTGTAATGCTTATGGGCAAAAGTTAAATCTGGATCTCTAACTAGATCAATAATAGATTTTAAATTTACAGACTTGTCTTCAATGGTAAACATCCATAGTATGTAACTGTGCCAAAAACCGTGTTCTGGACTATGAGGATCTTTATCTGTATCACTATATCTATGATGCTGTCCTCTGTGGACTCCTACCCATAGGAACGGACTTCCTTGAGCACTTATTATGCCGCACCATAGAACAAAAAGCTTCATAGGTCTACTTACTTTAAAACTGTGATGAGAAAATAGTCTATGGTATCCTGCACCGACACCTACTAGCTTCATAAAAACAAAACCAATAATAAAAGCTAACCACCACCATGCGGGAGCTGTGCCAGTGAGTATATTATAAATTGCCCATATACCAAATACTTGCATGGGAACAATACCGCCCCATAAGTGGGTGATACTAAAAGTATTTTTAATAATTTGTGTTATCTTTGTTCCCATTCTAACAATTTTTCCTGATTACCGTTGTAAATGATGTATTGCCAGCACGTATCGTCGCACTTGTTCGGGCATGTAAGATATTTATTTTCAGTAGTATAGAAGGGCAATTTATATTGTCTTTGAAAATTTCGTATCATCCATTTTCGCCAATCTGTATCACTTTGACGACTTATAAAGTAAAGTTCGCAGTCTGTATTTTCTTTTAACCAATCAATTTGACTGTTTGCCATGCTGCCCATTTCTACAGTAATTTCTTTTAGAAACTGTATCTTATTCTGAACTTTCCAAGCCCTATTGTAAATTCTGTATACATTCTCCGGCCAACATTCTCTAGAAGCAATGCTGGCACAGGCCATGGGCTTGTCATCGTCGTCAAATGATATTGTTAATGCAACGATTCCACTGTCGAAAAAATATTCTTTACTATAATTTTTCCATAACCTATGCCCAGTATCATTTGTTCTTTCTTCTCGCAGGGTGTCAAATAAAGAATCTAGTTCTTTGTCCGTTCCGGGTATCCATGTAATTGCTTTCATATTATACAGGTTTAAACCAATGTAAGACTGTAGATTTAAAATTAAAATTTTCAAACTTTTCTATAGTATCTTGATCTAAATAACTTAGCGCATGTCGTATATATCTACAGTTCAATTTTTTAGATATTGCTTCTAAATTATCCATAAGAATACTTTCTAACTCAGTGTCTTTAAATTCTGGTTCCACTGCGGAGAAAAGCAAAATCATAACTCCATCGTCTATAGTATTGGTATTATAAAAAAGAGCACCTACGACTTTTTTATCTACAAACGCACAAATACATCCTGTATTTTTTTCCACATAAGAAGATAGCAATTCAGACTGCCCTTCGTTGTGTCCTAATGATTTTAGATAAGTTTTATTTTCTCTTCTCTTTTTAATAAAGTAAGTATAGGCATCATCATTGTTTAACATGATACCATAACCCTGAACATCGATTTCTACACCATTAATGATCATGTTATTTCTTTTAGCATGTTTAATATAATAGGAGTGTAACCTAATTTGTGTAGGTCATCCGCTCTTAGTTTATCAACCATTAGTGCAGATCTTCTCACAGCTTTGCAATATAAATTTTTTGCAATGTTTTCAAAATACATATTAAGGGTTGAACCTATTCCTTTTTCCCTATATCCATCTTCAAGTGTATATAAATGGACATAGAGGTATGGCAACTTTTCGCTGGCCGCTAATCTACTGTAGCAAATAATTCCTACAATTTTACCATCTTCTTCTGCCCATAGAATTCCTGAAGTTCGATCCTTCCACATAGTAAAGGCCAAGCCGTGACCTTCATCTATTAAGTCTGCCATCTTACGAAGAAAATATGTGTAAGGTGGAGAAAAATGGAGATTCTCACTATGTTTAAATTCTAAAGTTTTACCTTCAGACGTTTTAACAGTATTCAATGTCATCCAACTAGGTTTCATATTTTTATTCTTTATCAGTGTATTTAATTGTTAAATAGTGCATAAATTAAAATCATGACATACATAGAAAATTATCCACAGGGCTACTATCAAGCAGGCGATAAAAAATTTATTTCAAAGCACCAAGCATTACTGTATGCCGGAAACAATGAACTAGATGTTACCTACAACTTTTTTGATCATGTTTGGACAAACTTTGATAAGTCAAATATTGGAAAATATTCTTTACAAGAATTATACAAACAGCGAGCACAGCAATTAAGAGACAAGTATGATTACTTAATTTTGTATTTTTCTGGGGGTGCCGATAGCTACAATGTGCTAAGGTCTTTTGTTGATAACGGTATTAAATTAGACGAAGTATGTGTTAAATGGGCACGAGAACCGCTACATTCAAATACTCATCTGTATACTCCTAACCAAACAGAACTAACTGCCTACAACTACTTGAGCGAATGGGATTATGCTATCAAGCCTGTGTTAGAGTGGCTAGGCAAAGAACATCCAGATATTAAAATAGAAATTGTCGATTGGTTTGAAGATAAAACAGAAAAGGGGTTGGAATATTCTCTTAACAAAGTAAATCACTTTCAAGACGTTGAAGTAGGATTGTTGTCAGTTTGGTCTCCTAGTGAGCGTCAATTGTTTGATAAGGGAATCAGAGTGGGCTCCATTTACGGAGTAGATAAACCTAACATATATTTGGAAAACAATAAGTGGTATATCTATTTTTCAGATAACGGTGTTGCTATGGGTAACCCCAATGACTTTAATCCCTTAGGCACAGAATACTTTTATCACAGTCCTGATTTTCCGTTGCTGGCATTTGAAATGGCAAAACGAGTCATAGATGAATTTAAAGTTAACAATGAGTTGATGAAGACTGTTGTTAATCAGGACAATAGAAGAGATAGAAAATTTATTTTGTATTCTTGGCAGATACAACAAAAACAAATCCGCCATATCATATATGATAATTGGACTGATCGGTTCCAAGCATATAAACCTATGAAGCCGGATAGGTCTGACAAGCATTGGTGGATTTACTCACATCCTGAACTAAAAGATTATCTAACAAAATATACTTCTATGTTCCAGCTTCATATAGATCAAATTAAATCTAGAAAATATCTAGCATGGGACTTTGAAAAAAACAAAGCCTATCATTATCAAATTTTCATTACGAAGAAGTATTTTGTTTGCGATTAACTAGGTTGTCTCTATACCATTTGCCCCAGTGAATGCAATGGTCTTCCCATTTATTACTAGTGTTCATAAGAGGAAAGTATTTCCCTCTTTGTTTTTCGGAAACAACAACGTCTTCTTTAAAGACATTTTCAATTGTTTCAAATATTAAACGATTACCTACATCAACAGAGGGGTCATAGTAATATTGACTTATCCAATCAAATCCAAATTCACTATTAGGATCTTTAGGAACTACAGTATTGACCATTAACATACCTGGGTCACCGTATTCAACAAAACTGTAGGGATATACATACAACCACCAACCAGACGGTCGACTTTGCAGTATCCACCCATCTCCTTGATCCATCTCAATTTCATTCATAGTAATTTGTCTAGAAAGAAATGGATGAACTCCTGTAGTATGCATGATGTGAAATAGATCTGCTTCAGCATCCATCAACCATAGCCAACTACCAGTGCTGGTTCCTTGAAAACTGTGACTGTAAACTAGATTCTTTTCTTTGCTTAGATCTTCGACCCACCGATGATCAGGCTCAACAAAGTCTTTCATTACAAGACCAGATTTACCTGTTTGAGCAGTTCCGCAGGTTAATTTTTTATTATTGTTAATAGGAATACCCTTTGAGTCCCATTGAAAGTCATGGAACTTACAAGTAATTTCGTTAACATGATTGCCAGGATCTGCAAGAGGATACATTCTATGAGGACAAAATCTATGAAAGAGATTTACGCCTGTGTCTCCTTTGTTTAGTATATACTCAGGGACAACAAAGTTTCCGTTATTAAGAACAGATTCGTGTGCAAGTATTTTTGGTGTTTTAACAAACATTAATATAATCCTCTATAAGACTTTGATAATTGAACCTGTAAACGCCATTCCAAATTCTTTTAAATTTTTCAAATTCTCTAAAAGATTCATGTTTAAAAATTTCACTTTGTTCTATTTTTTCGTATCCGTGAAATTTAGGACGGGGTTCTAAATTAAAATTATTATTTCTATTATACACTAAATGCTTGGTAGAGTTAGAGCCTAATTTGCCAAAACATCGATTGTTTGCTAGATCATTTATTTGGGGATCAAGAACAAACGATGAAAGCATTTCCGGAGTGTATCTGTTAAAATGGACCACTCCGTTTATATTATGATTTTTAAAATAATTCACCACAGCATAATCATGTTCGTCTACTACCAACGACCATTCTTTTGTATCAGTGTTTAAATTAAAATATGGCTCGCCGTCTCCGCAGATCACTGTTCCATCTATGGTGCCGGCCGCCCAAGCAGTTGAGCATCTTTGATAATAGGCTGATTTTGTTTCTAAGGCTATGTCTAGCATTTTTCCAGACTTAACAAAGTTATCAAAATCTAGTTCTATGATCAGTGGTTTTATTTTCTTTTTCTTACAAAATTTAACAGCATACTCAATATCATGTGCATTGTAATTTGGCATCAATTTTACAATTACAGGAACCACTGGTATTTTTAAATCAAGAAATATACTAAGAGCATACTCGCTGTCAATACCTCCACTATACATTACATATAGGTTTCCTGTTTTTTTATTCCAAATTTCTTCAGCAGCTTTCTTTGATTCTAAGTAGTAGTTAGAACTGTGCGGAAGTTTGTCAAGGTCAACACGAAAACTATCGCCCGACCCTGACGCTCTAAGATAATTGTTTTTAAGTAATTCAATCACGCATTCTTTTACCCATCAAATGGAAGACGGGTTTCAAACCTACACTTTCACAAGATTTTATTCTAATTGTGTTATTAACATGAACATGGCTAGCAATGGCCCAACATTTTAATGATTTAGCAAGGTCTTCAAAATGTTTGTGTAACATTTTATAAATGCCCCTGCCTCTAAATGTTTCATCTACTGCGCTTAACGTGATCCATAAGGCGCCGCTGGCCACAGGATTATCTCGATCATAGACTATATGACCTACAACTTGATCTCCGTTGACCACAGCAAATATCACCCCACACCGATCATCGTCCCATTTTGTTGCAGGATACGCATGACCAGATTCAATCAACAAGGCCATTTGCCTTAAGAAGAATGTATAAGCAGGGCTCATACCTAAAGTTTCGGAATGATATATAACTACTTCATTTCCTAGTTTATCTCGTTCTCTTGATAACTCTTTAACGTTCATTCATCTGTCCAATCTATTTTATAATTTAAAAGATGGTGTCGGAAGTAATCATAGGCTCCATCAGTGTTAGTATATATCATATCGTAGTCTTTAGTCAAGCCTATCCTTGCTACAGGTCTTTTATCTCGAGACAAATCTGATACATCTTGAGAAGAAGCAATATACCATAAAGATTCAATCTTGGTTTTAAAATTCATATACCAATCGTTTTTATCTACATCGTATATATATTTTCTAGTTGCCAATTTATAAGTTGATGGAGTAGACCCTATCTTTTGTCCGTTGTTATTGTTAACCATACTCCATAGCTGGTATTCTGGATCATTGAACCAGTTTACAATTTTATAGATAGCATCCTTGTAAGGAACTCGATCATTATAGAACAGAGCACCTCGCACCGAACAATTTAAATATTTGACATTAAAAATTGACCACCAAAAGAAATCATGCAAGCTATGGATAGGAACTTCCGAGGTCTTAATATTATGGTCAAACTTTTCATACAATATTCTTCCATACTTTTCGTCATGTATTCCAGTTAGATGTTTTATTATAGGATCCTTGAATACACTGTAATGAATATTTTCATCAGATATCTTATATCTCAAATTTTGTAAATTTGTTTTCACATCGCTAGATAGATGACTGATATAATAATCTAAATTGTTATATAATACCAAACCACTGAGTGTTCCAAATATACAATCGCCTTCGTCTGCGGTAATAGGTGTATATCCTGCCTCTATCAAATCATCATACTTATGAGTTCGAGAATCTAACACATTCATTTTTCCATGAATGAACTTATTCCAAAAAACAGGATTCTCAATAATAGTTTCAACACTAGAACATATACAAACTTTCTTTAGTTCTTTTTTAGTGAGATTCTTTATCAATGCTGAAACAACCAATGTGCTGTCAATTCCTCCAGAATACATTACAACAAATTTTTCCCCTTGTTGAATTCGTTTCTTAATAGAAATTGCTTTAGTATCAGTTATCTCGTTAAATGTTTTTTTAAAGTTAGGATCATACTTTGGCATCTCAAACCCTGGAATAATTTCTTGTTTCCAAGGAAGAGACCATTCACCGTGGCGTGGAACAAACCTAGATGGATTAAATCTTCTTGATAGATCTATAAACCATTTACCAGCATACGGTGCATCTTCTCTGATACTACCCCAAAATTTATTATTGTAAACATTAAATGTTATACTGTGAAAATAAAGTGTGTCGTCTAAATTAATCATGTTATACCAAAAACATAGAATGATCTGTTACTGCATTGTCGCCTACTTTGTCCTTTAACTCATCAGGCAAAGGTAAACCTAGTATCTTATAGTATCCTTCAATTAGGTATCCAACATCATAATAAAAATTCTTCCAAACTTCTACTATCTGTTTGTCGGCATCTTTAATACTGTCTGATAGATACAGCACATTTTTAAGAGCTAAAAAAATTCCAGTATCTAATCTTGATTTGTCAGCTTCGGGAGTAAAGTTCTTAATCCACTCGGCAGGAACACATGTTTCAACAAATCCTTTTGTATTAAAAGGGTTATAAAATGCCTCAGTAAGATTTATTGCAGCAAGTCTATCAAAGACTCCTTCTGCATACTCTTTAATATTTTTAATCGGAGCCTGGTTTGACTTATAATCTTCGGGCATGCCTGCAGATACTATTTTATCTTCATCATATAAGAACTTGACCAAGGGATTTTGTCTTGCGACAAGAATACTACTCAACGCAACTCGTTGATTAGTTTTATTAAAAATTGTGTAATCAATGCAGTTCTCCTGTGTGATTCCGTTAAGATCTGTAGGAAGAACATAAACTAAGGTTGGAATTTTAGAACTTAGTATTGCCGCAGTGTCTGAAACTAACCAAAGATCGAGATCACTAATCAATACAAATCTATCAATGCCGGGACAGAAAATACCATAATGCCGTCTATTACCTTGACTATCTTTGTAAAAATACTTTAAACGGTTATCAAATCTTTGTTGCATATTAATCCAATAAAATGTTTCTTGCTTCTTCATAGTTGGCTAACTCGCCACCTAATAATCTAACTATTTCTTTAGCCATGTTTACAAGTTCTGCATTTGTTTTAGCAAACACTCCTTTTGACGTATATATGTTGTCTTCGAGACCAACACGAATATGACCGCCCAGGATTAAAGTTTGAGCTAGAATAGGCATCTCATCTTTGCTTATTCCAAATGCACTCCATGTAGATCCTGGAGGTAATTCTCTATAAGCATACTGTAGAGCGTTAGGACTCGACCCCCAACCATACTTAATCCCCATTGCAAACTGCCAAAATGGTTTACCTTTAATTGTGCCATCTTCTACAAATTCTTTAGCAATTCGAAGGTCGCCGCTATCAAAGATTTCTAGTTCTGGTTTAGTTCCTACGGACTGAACCTGCTTCAACATTTCAGCAATAACTAATCTGTGATTAATCCTAATAGCCCCGTTACCTTGATGCATAGTATTAAAGTCAATAGAACATATATCAGGTTTGATTAATCGAATATGTTCAGTTCTTTTGGTAGCTCCTACCAGGACTGATCCAGGCGCTCCTTGAGCAAGGTTTCCTCTTGTAGGAATGTATGTTGCACCAGGACCAGTTGTTAGGTTAATCAACACATGCTTATTGTGTTTTTTAATTCTATCGACTGTGTCCCTGTAAAGGTCTACATCCATACTAGGACCAAAATTTTCTAAATCACGAACGTGTATGTGCAATACTGACGCACCAGCCTCGGCTGCTTCTAAACCAGAAGTAGCAATCTCCTCAGGTGTTATAGGAAGATAAGGAGTTTGTTCTTTAGTAGTTACTGCACCTGTGATTGCACAGGTTAAAATGGTTTTCATATTCCTCTCCCACCATCTACTACAATTACATTACCTGTTAAAAATTTATGATTGATTACAGAAACAACCATCTCTGATACATCCTTTGGTTGCCCGATTCTTTTCAAAGGAGTTTCAGAAATTAAACGTATATCGTCTCTTAATTTTACAAACGGTGTATCAACTAGCCCCGGGGCTATACATACTACACGAGTATTTGGTGCTAAGGCTCTAGCTAGGTTTCTTGTAAGGCTATCTACACCTGCTTTACAGGCGGCATAAACAATATTGCTGCCTCCCCAACGTTGTCCAGATACTGAACCAATATTTACAATTACAGAATCTTTTGGTTGTAAAATTGGAAGAAATGTTCTTGCTGATGTAATTACGGGTTTAAGATTCTTTGATATGATATCGTCGATAAATTCATCTGTAAGAGCATTTAGATCAAAGTGAGGAATCGATTGACTTTCTCCTGCACATGTGACCAATACATTTAATTTACCAAATTTTTCTTTTACTATTTCTCTTGCTTCTAAAATGTTTTCAGTTTTTGTGACATCACATTTTATAGCTATATGGTCCCCGGGTAAAGATAATAGTCGATCTTTTTGTTCTTCGGCAGACCTACTTAAAACTGCAACATCGTATCCGTTATGTGCTAGGTCTTCTGTAATCGCCCATCCAATTCCACCAAAACCTCCGGTGATAAGAGCAGTCTTTCTCATTGTTGATTTTCTCCATGTGGGATATTTAATAAAGCTAAGGCATCCTCTTTTAATTTCTTTTTATCAATTTTACCAACGCCGTTCATTGGCATATTTTCTAATATCCAAATTTTTCTCGGACAATGGCTAGGGGGTAGAATCTTTAATATGTGTTCTTTTAATTCAGATTCTAAAATACTTTTATTTTTGAGAACAACAAACGCATAGGGTTTTACTCCTTTAAGGTCATCATCAATTCCTATAACTGCGGAAGAAATTACACCGCTGTGTGTTTCTATTACCATTTCAATTTGACCAGGATATACATTATTGCCGCCACTGACAAACATGTCGTCTGCTCTACTTATAAAATAATAAAATCCGTTTTCATCAACTCTGAATATGTCGTTGGTTATAAAAAATCCATCCTCAGTTAAATTTTCATTATTTGTTTTATTATAACCTAACATCATAGAAGGACTTCTTACCTGCAGGATACTATCAACTAATCTATATTCTATTCCTGGTGTAGGGTAACCTACACTTAAATCAGGTGTAGGCAAAGTTGGATGAGCCTGAAAAAGTCCAGGGCCAGCTTCTGTAGATCCGTAAGCATTCACCAAATGAGCTTTTGGAAACAATCCTTTAATTTTATACCATAAGGCAGGACTTACGGGAGCAGATGCTAACATAATGTAACGAACACTACTTAAATCTACTTTTTCTAAAAGATATTTTTCTTCCAACGCCAAAGCCATCATAGTGGGAATGGCTGTTACATAATTAATTTCAAACTTTTCAATAGCTAACAAAAATGCCATTGGTTCAAATCTGGGCATAATTACCATAAATGAATGCCCGGACAAACTTGTTTCCATAACAGACAACCCGTGCATATGATAAAACGGTGCAGAAACTAACCGTCTTACTTTTAACATTATAGGATCTTTAGACCTATCTCTAATGATCCATTTATGGTTATGAGACAGCACAACACCTTTCGGTAAGCTGGTAGATCCGGAGGTGTATAGAATTACAGCAGGGTCATCTTTCTTTACAGGTTCCATTAACGTATCGCCGTCTTTAAAGAACGTGTTTATGTATGCTAAATTCAATTGTGGAATATCTGTAAAAAGATGTTTGTCTGTAATTATAAATTTTACATCGCTATCTTTTAAAATGTAGTCAATAGTTTCTTTAGGAAACTTAATATTGATCATTACTGCTACTGCACCTACCCTTAAAATTCCAAGGTAAGCAATTACAAAATTTAAAGAATTAAGAGAATGGATCGCAACACGATCTCCTTTTCCGATGTTTAAATTTTTAAGTCCGTGGGCAAACTGATTGGCTTTAATTTCTAGTTTTTGGTAAGAGCATTCTTGTTTGATTTCCAAATCATAAACTGCAATTTTTTCTAAATTTTTACCTAGATCGATCAAATTGCCAAGATTGTTCTCAGAGCTAATAACTTCTTCGACGCTGTTCATTGGTTATATAGTAATTTAAGTGGTGACTAAATATTTAATATAAATACAGTGCCCCGGAGAAATTAGCATGTTTAAAGTAACGTATGTAATTGTTGCACCTGAAGGAGAAGATCCACGTAAACTCGTTCGCCCAGATGAACGAGAAATATTGAATGCCTATCAATATTATGCTGCTGAAAACGGTTGTATTAGAGAAAATCAATACGAACCAGAAACAAATACTGCCATAGTAACTTACTTCTGGCCAGATCGTGCGTCCTACGAATCCTTTAAAGATTTTGCCAATGTAATTGATAATTTCGAAGACCATTTAGCAAGACTACAAGTATTAGTCACTGAACGCGGCGGCCAAATGACTAGAACCGAAGAAGAACTCTAACGTAATGGAATACCCGGTAACGTTTGTAAAAGAAATATCCCCGGCACAAAGCAAATACAAAATCGTTTATCTAGACATAGTCCATAAATGTAATATGGAATGTGCTAACTGTTACTTGCCTAACAGAGATTACGAAGATGTAGATTTTGAAAAACTTTGTGAATTTATAGATCAGTTTCCCGAAAGAACTGAGTTCCGTCTGATAGGTGGGGAACCTACATTACATAAAGATATTTTTAAAATAATTGAGCATATCACTACGCATCCCTTAAAGCATAGGGTAGGTCTTATCACTAATGGGCTTAAACTTGCTAGTAAAAAATTTGTCAATTATTTAAATAAAGCCGGTGTTAAACATGTATACATCAGTCTTAATGGTTTTGACGATGACGATATCTACGAAAAATTAGATAACATGCGATGTGCCAAACTTAAGACCAAAGCATTAAAAAACTTAATAGATTCTAAAATTCTTACCAACGTAGGATTTATTGTAGTAAAAGGAGTTAACGAACACCTTCTTGAAAGAATGCGAGATTTCTTTTTAAACAATAAAATTAAATCGAGTTTTGAATTTAGAAACATTGGACCTATTGGTAGAAACATGTTAGAAGACCAAGGGTCGGACAACTACTCGCCCGAAGAACTTAAAGACTTAATTTTTAAAGTATTCGATCTAACAGATAAAAATATTGTCAACGACGATGGTTATAGCCTATTCTGTAAAAATAAAAACTTTTTAATTCGTTTAAATTATTGGTCCAATATAACTAAAGGATTCCCCGGAGAGACAAATTCTTTAAGAGGACGCATGACTGAGAACTTTAAAGTTGCTCCATTCTTAGAACACATTGTTGAAAACGAATGGCAGTATTAACCGTGTGAGTATTTCTCAGTTGGCAGTATAGAGAAGACATACTTACCAAAAAAGCTATCTGGTTTCTTATATAAATTAAAATCAAAGGCATGCCTTAACACTAACTTAGTATAATGACTTGCTGTTGTTTTATCTTTTGCAAGATATGCCTTGTGTTTGCCAAAACCTATAGGATAGAATTTTTTATCTAAAAGATATTTTCCCACTACTGCTGTTCGTAGTGGCTGCTCCGGACCATAGTTATCAACAATTAATACAGCACCGTCATCCATGACTTTGATATATTGATCCATAAACATTTCGTTTGTTTCAATGTCCCAAGCACAGTCGTGATGTATCAAGTTAAATTTTTTGTTCATATCAATGTGAGATGATATGCTTATATCTATATCTTTTGAAGTAAGTTCTATAGATCTTAATTTAACAAAGTCTTCTAATTCAGTTGTAGTTTGATTAGATAGTAGTTTGTCTAATTTACCAACAGCTAATTCTTTCTTAAACTCATCTGAAAATTCTGAATACCACCCTAGTTCTAATTTGGATTTTATAAAATCTAAATTTTCTACACCGTAAAATTTAGAGTTTAATTTTAGATCATTTACAAAGATACACCAAGAACCTAAAAAAATTCCAGATTCTAAAATTGTAAGATCATCTGGCATCCCGGATAAAATTACTTTAGTAATATCTATATCAAAAGTATCGGATAACATTCCTGGAATCATTTTACATTAACCCTATGCATTATCCTTCTATGACCTTTATAGCCACCTGTAGCAGAGTGGATTAAAGAATTGTTGTCCCATAATATTAAATCATTCTTTTTCCATGTATGTTTATAAACATATTTAGGTTGTGTCTGATGTTCAAAAAGTTGCCTAAGAATATCTTCAGACAACTTCGGATCAAGAGAATCAATTTTAAAGGTGTAACCTTGGTTAGCTGTTATTGCACGGCGTCCTGTTCTAGGATGGGCAGCTGACAAAGGATGTAAAGAAAAATTGTGTGCTTCTTTTGAATAAATTAATTTCATGCTTCGGCCTTTGTCTCTTTTCTCAGCAACAAGAGAATAGCCACCCCTGGCAGAATTAGCCCCTAGATTAGAATTAACTACTTGTTTTAGATCTTCAGTTAGGTCTTCATACGCTTTATACTGATCTGCAAACAATGTGTCTCCTCCTATAGGAGGAACTTCTACAGCATACAACAAAGTTCCGTTAGGGGGTTCGGCAGCATTAAACCAATCCGAATGCCATGCACATCCAAATATAGCAGTTTCTTCTTCCGGTTCTCGTCTGACCTCACAGACATATTCATGGCCATCCATAGGAGCTACAAACAAATCTTTGTAATTGCCTCCAAAATGTTGCGCTAATCTTTCTAGGTCATCAGGAGAAAGTGTCTGATTTGGAAAAACAATAAATTGATATTGATCCCATACCTCAATTAGGTCCGCCACTGTTTTGTCTTCTAAAGGTCTAGAAAGGTCTATACCTTCGACTACACATCCAAAATAACCACTAGTTTTACTAACCTTCATACACCTATTTATAAATACCAAAATGAACAAATACTATTTTTACATCAACAACCTAGAACTAGATATTGAAGAATTAAAAAGTGTTTTTAATTCGCTAGAGAAGAATTGGATATGTTATAAAAAGCCATCAAATAAAACATTGTGGGCATTGTCATACGACCTTGATTCTTTCTTCCAGCTCAAGTCAAGCAAACAGTTTAAAAGAGAATACATCGACAATGTGGCATTTTTTATGACCAAAGCAGATGGTCAGGTTATGCCACACACTGATACTCGACCTACAAGTTTCTTAATTCCAATAAGTGGAAATTTTGAAAAGAGTCGAGTGGAGTTCTACGACAACTATCTTAAGGCTGTTACAGTTTCAGTAGATACTGATACAGACAAGTTTGCCAGCTCAACAACAGTCTATAGAGTAGGTGTTCCAGATTGCCGGATTAATTATACTACGCCTATTTTAATTAATACTAAAATAATTCATTCAGTTAAAAATGAAGTAGATGTTGATAGGATTGTAATGAGTATCAGCTTTGACAAGAATCTGTCATACGAAGAGGTATACAACCTGTATACCTCTGGTGAGTTGTTTACTGCTTCTTCATAAAGATTTTTTCAATTAGAAACGCAGGAAAATCTGGTTCTAGATGCTTTAATCCTTTACCTATTCTATGGGCTTGAGGAACTAGGTGATGCTGATGATGATAGCCTATGATAGGAAATATAAATCCTAAAAATTTAATATCTCTACTATGATCTTTGGTATCCTCATTGTAATCTGCACTATGACCTAATGTGTTGACTACCTGTTGATATACGTGTGCAACAAGACTTGGCAATGCCCAGAAATAAACAATATATTCCAATCCTATTAATCCTAACAGTAATATGTAAAGAGACACTAGTTTATAGTAGTGGTCATGTAGGAATTTTTGAAACTTAAAATCAACTCCTCTGGCAAATCCAACTTTTAAAGACAAATGATCAGCGGACCAAGTAACTGTGAATATTCTCCACAACGGTATATACTTAGGACTGTGTGGATCTAGCTCTGTATCTGATTTTCTGTGATGTGCTCTATGTATTGCAGTCCACGCTATAGGACTTCCTATTGTTAAGAATATAGGAAAAATGCTTAAGAAGTATTCCCAAAATCTTGTTGTTTTATAGCTGTTGTGTGTAAAGTATCTATGAAGTCCGCACTCAACTCCAATAAAGACAACAATATAGTAGAATAACAAACTAATTAAAACCATATGCCATTCGTAGAATCCAAACGGAATCAATGACACTGGTATAATGAAATAAGCTAAACTAAAAATTCTTCTTAGTATTTCGTAACTCATTTTTCTAAAACCTTTTTAAAAATTATGGCAGGATCGAATTCATTCCGGCCGGATATAGATTTTCCAAAATCAAAACTCTTGGCCTGATGGTGGTGATTATTATGTAGTGCTTGTCCCCAGGTAAAAAATCCTAACACTCTATTGTTTATACTGTCATCATTGGTGCTAAAATTTCTATAACCGTAAGCCCGTTGATGACAAAACCAATTTACTATGCTTTCTTGATGGTAAGCATAGACTGCTGGAACTATCATAGCATACAATAAAAACTTCCAAGAAATCAAGCCTATAACTAGATATGTAATTACAATAATCCAATTATAATATTTTGCAAACCATAAATGGTGAGGGTCTCTTACAAGATCCATTGCATTCTTAGGTTCAAAGTGCTCTTGCCATTTAAAGATCCACATGAAATACGAAACCAAAAATCCCTTTTTAGGACTATGAGGATCTTTTTCAGTATCTGAAAATCTGTGATGCTTTCCTCTATGGACCGCGGTCCACACAATAGAATTACCCTGTAAACATAAGGAAGAAATATAAAGCAAAGGAATTTTTAGAAAATCTTTAACTTCAATACTTCTATGAGAATATATTCGATGCAGAGTAACGGCGGACCCTATACCAGGAAATAAGATATACCCCAAAACCATAAACACCAATATACTAAGATCAAAGGTCCATGGCAATGCTAACAATGCCGCTAATGCAATAAGCTGGCAAGGTATAAAAATTAGATAAACAAAGTTATTGTTAATTTTCATGTGAGCGATGAATACTTTCTAAATTCTTGTTTTAACATTCCACATCTAAGAACCATATCGTAAGGTTTAATTCCTTGTATCATATTGTTAATTCCCAACCACTTTGACTTAGTATAAGCAGGAATATAACCCAAAATATAATGGTCATATCTTTGTAACGCAGGTATTTGTTCCAGTGTCCTTACCCATCTATTGAAATATTTTTTACCAGCTTTGTATGAATAATCATAATGGTAGTATCCCAACGATTCTGCATATTCAAAACAAAATTCTAAACAATCCGAGAAACCGTTAGTCGAGCAATTATAAAAAGTGTTTCCTGGTTTTATCAATAGACCAAATAGATGCCAAGAAGGATAGATGCTTCTCAATACCATATCAAGCATAATAACTATCTCACCTTCAACTTTACCAACAACAATTCTATGTTCACCATAGGACCGATAAGGCTCTGTTAAGACATTTTTATATTCATCAATTTCTCTATAAGGAAAGAATCTATTATTACTAGACTTATCATTTCGGCGAGCATCTAATAGATTTTTAATCCCATCTAAATCTTCTAGTGTTGCAAAAGAAATGTCCATTCGATACCTTATTCTATCATTTTAAACTATTTATAAATAGAAAACTATGACACATTTTATTCGCTTTAGTAGTAATCCTATCACAGATTATTTGACAGAAAACTATCAAAAAATCAGAGATGAATACATTCGCAGACAACAATTGGTAAAAAATGTCAATGTATTAGAAATTCAAACTACTGCTAACAAAGTTAATGCAATAACCATACACGAAAAGAAACCTTTATACGAAGGAGTAATGTATGTGTCAAGTGTATTACTAACTAGCGAAGTTTTAAGTATCCCTGAGAAGAAGGGACTGAACTGGGGAGAAGATGAAGATGAACGCTGGTTCATGCCAGACCTAGCAGAAAACATGCCAACCCTTGATCATTGGATTCAACAGCATAGACCATACATTGCTAGTATAATGTTTAATGTTGCCCAACCCGGAGTAAAACTTAACCATCATTACGGACCTGACTCAAATAAAGATAATTTTAGAATTCACTTATGCCTGACCGCAGATCCAGGATGCTACTTTGATATAGAGAACGAACAACACATCTGGGAAGAAGGTGAGTTATTTGGGTTTGATGATGCATTTGTTTACCACGGCATAAAACACGATGGAACACAACCTAGAATTATTATCGCCATAGATATAAAAAAATCTGTGTTACGGGAATATGCAATCGGATGGGAAGAAAGAGAATTTGTTCCCAGGCATTTTAGAACTCCGCCATTAATTGGTAAAAAGAGCCCTTATTATTTTAAAATAAATTTAGACTATCTTCAAATAAAACATTTAGATAATTTGTTATTTTGTGGTAGGAAAAGATTAGCAGAATACAAAAACGATATTACAAGCGTTAACCTTAGCTACTTCAATCTTGACAATTTAGAAATATTTAAAAAGATGCATAAAAAGAGAATCTTCTCTATTATGCCTAGCCGGGTAAGATTTGGTATATTAAAGGGTGGCCCAGGATTTTTACTACCCCATACTGACCATAATGCTCGTGCTATATTAAATTATTATATCTCAGCAGGAAATGACATTACTAGATTTCATGAATTTAAAGAACAGCCTGAAGAAACTCGAGAAGTCTATCCACTAGACATGGTTGAAGAAAAAGATTCTTTTAT
>JACCEB011671888.1_pt1 | contig 20455 bp, 31 predicted proteins | sample 7454761 | NCBI WGS metagenome assembly JACCEB01 (sample SAMN15323454, study PRJNA562643) | freshwater metagenome | isolation source: river surface water | place: USA:Blue River Watershed | collected 2017-08-18 | reverse complement strand
CCGCAATGTTGCGCGAACTCCGTGAAGAAACTAAAATCAAAGTACCAGAACCTGTGTTACGTGGCAGTATTGTCCGTAGCAAGGTGTTTGATGCGATTGACCGTAGTCCACGAGGTCGCATTATTACTCATGCGTTTCACATTGTTTTACCAGACGGCGAACTGCCTAAAGTAAAAGGAAGTGATGACGCTGAAAAGGCTAGGTGGGTGCCTATAGCAGAAGTGAAGTCGGAAGACTGCTTTGAAGACCACTACGAAATCCTACAGCACTTCGTAGGTGCTTAATCGATAGACGATTAAGTTGTAACACAAACTGATAAGGAGTTTATCATGAAACTAGCAAAAAACATCATTCTCAACACCGACTCATATAAAGTGAGCATGTTCAAACAGTATCCTGCAGGAACTACTAATGTATATTCGTACATTGAATCTCGAGGCGGGCGTTACGACAGAACTGTATTCTTCGGACTACAGGCTTTTATCAAAGAATACCTGCTTGAGCCAATCACTCAAGCCGACATTGACATTGCTGACGAAATTCTTACCGCACACGGTGAGCCTTTCAACCGCGAAGGATGGCAGTACATTCTTGACAAGCACAACGGATATCTCCCAGTTGTCATTCGAGCCGTGCCCGAAGGAACTGTGGTCCCAGTCAAAAACGTCCTCGCAACTATTGAAAACACTGATCCAGAATGCTTCTGGCTAACTACTTGGCTCGAAACTGCCTTGCTTCGTGCCGTATGGTATCCAACTACTGTGGCAACACAGAGTTACACAATTCGCAAGGTTATTTTAGATGCATTGGAGAGAACAGGTGACCCTTCCCTTATTGACTTTAAGTTGCACGATTTCGGTGCTCGTGGTGTTTCTAGCCTGGAATCAGCGGCTATCGGAGGTGCGGCACACTTGGTTAACTTCATGGGCAGTGATACTATTTCTGGTGTTCTGTATGCTCGCGAATACTATGATGCTGGGGTTAGCGGCTTTTCTATCCCTGCCGCCGAACACTCAACAATTACTAGTTGGGGCCGTGATGGTGAAGTAGATGCTTATCGTAATATGCTTACTAACTTTGCTAAACCTGGTAGCATCGTTGCTGTGGTTTCGGATAGTTATGATATTTTTAACGCCGCATCGAAACTTTGGGGAGAAGAACTCCGACAAGAAGTTATTGACAGTGGCGCTACTGTTGTCATTCGTCCTGACAGTGGTGACCCAGATATTGTGTGCCGTAAACTTGTCTCCATCCTAGGTGAGAAGTTTGGCTACACTACTAACAGTAAAGGTTACAAGGTGTTGAACAATGTTCGCCTGATCCAAGGTGACGGTGTTAACGAACACACTATCCGTACTATCCTTGGTGGATTCCAAGCATATGGCTGGAGTGCAGATAACATTGCGTTTGGTATGGGTGGAGCATTGCTACAACAAGTTGATCGCGATACTCAAAAGTTTGCGATGAAGTGTTCCAACGTAACTGTTAACGGTGAGGACCGCGATGTAGTTAAAGACCCAATTACTGACCCTGGTAAGAAGTCAAAGGCTGGTCGTGTCCAACTTTGGAAGAGTGGTGGCGAGTGGGCAACCGCTGTCAAACAACCTACTGGTTGGACTGACAAAGGGATTGGTCCATTTGTCCAAATGCTGGAAGAAGTGTACCGCAATGGCAAATTGGTGAAAGAAATTTCTTTCGAAGAAGTTCGCCAAAACGCTAAGAAGTAAGGATAAGGGGTATTGACAGTACCCCTTATTTCTATTACAATTAAGGCTTACAACACATTATTACTCATTGAAAGATTTAGCACAATGACATATTTTCTCAAACAAGGCAACACATACAATGTTTCTAAGAAAGAGGCACTGGACCTGCATGAAAGTCTTCCTGCTGGTAACTATGTTATCAAGAAGAACGAAATGACTGGTCAACTGTTTCTTGAACAAATTGATAACTTTGAGTTCAGTGGCAAGCTCTATGGCGATGCTAATAAACGAGCAGAACGTATCCTGCGTTCTTTCGAGGATCGTCCAAGCACTACTGGTGTAATGCTTACCGGTGAAAAGGGTTCTGGCAAGACATTGCTGGCTAAAATGCTTTCTATTAAGGGTTACGACCGAGGCTACCCAACCATTGTTATTAACCAACCATGGTGCGGTGAACAATTTAATGCGTTTATTCAAAGCATTGAGCAACCTCTCGTTGTTATCTTTGATGAGTTTGAAAAAGTCTACGACGAGCACGAGCAAGAGTTGATGCTTACACTCCTCGATGGTGTGTACCCAACTAAGAAACTGTTCGTCCTTACTTGTAACGACAAGTGGCGTGTAAACAGCCATATGCGTAACCGTCCTGGTCGTGTGTTCTACAGTCTCGAGTACAAAGGTCTTGATGCGGACTTCATTCGTGAATACTGCCAAGATAATCTCGAGAACAAAGACCATATCGATAAGATTATCGGTATTGCTGGTACGTTTGATCAGTTCAACTTTGACATGCTCAAAGCACTTGTTGAAGAAATGAATCGTTTCGACGAAACTCCACAAGAAGCAATGGAAATGTTGAACGCTAAACCCGAATACGGTTCTAGCAGTCGCTACACTATCAAGTTGATGATCAATGGCGAAGAAGTCAAAGAAAACAACTTTGAAGACAAAGAGTGGGAAGGCAACCCACTTAACAAGAACGTCCACGTTAACTACAAAGTTGTAGAAAAAGACGACGACGGCGAAGAATCTTGGGATTGGGAAGGCGTTCGCTTCACTCCTGCAGAGTTGAAGAAGATTGACGGCAACGGTACCAAATACATCTTTGCTAACAAGGACGGCGCAAGCCTTATCCTTACCAAAGTTAAAGAAAAGTCCTATACTTACTGGGACGCTTTTTAACCAAAATGGACCTTCGGGTCCATTTTATTTTGGTAAAATGCTGTCGATGACTCCAATATTTGGACACATCGAGACGTTGACAAGTTCGACAACCGGTGTTATACTATAGGCTAAGTTAAACAAACAGGCATTAGAAAGGCTAAAATGATTATCAATACTGCTCCACAAAACGAAGCAATTTTGAGCAACGTAAGCGAAATTGGTGAATTCCGTATTCGCAACTCTGCGAAAGCATTTAACATTTTGAGCTCGGGCTTGTATGCTAACAAGATCCGTGCTATCATCCGCGAACTGTCTTGTAATGCTGTGGATAGTCATACTGCCGCAGGTAAAGCGGATACTCCATTTGATGTACACTTGCCTAACCAATTGGAACCTTGGTTTAGTATTCGCGACTATGGTACTGGTTTGAGTCACGAGCAAGTCACTAACATCTACACTACCTATTTTGAATCTACTAAAACCAACAGTAATGACTTTATTGGTGCGTTGGGTTTGGGTAGTAAGAGTCCATTTTCTTATACCGATAACTTTACTGTAACTGCTATCAAGGATGGCACTAAAGGTATCTACTCTGCTTTTATTAACGAATCAGGTGTGCCTAGTATTGCCAAGATGGGTGAAGAACAAACTACTGAACCTGCAGGTGTTGAAGTTAAGTTTGCAGTAAGCGACCGCTGGGACTTTTCTAAGTTCCAAGACGAAGCACGTCAAGTTTACACTTACTTCAAATTGCGTCCTGTTGTCAGCGGTGTAAGCGACTTTGCATTCCGAGACGTTGAATACTTGGACAAGAATATTATTCCAGGTGTGCATACTTACAAAGACGGTCATCGTCGTAGTATTGCCATCATGGGCAATATTGCTTACCCTATTGAAATTCCTCAAGCAGACCAAACACTAGGCGAATTGCGTAGTTTGTTAAACTGCGGTTTGGAAATGCACTTTGCTATTGGCGAGTTAGACTTCCAAGCATCACGCGAAGGTTTGAGTTACATTCCTCAAACCATCGAGGCTATCAAGGTTAAGCTCGAAGCACTGAACGGTGCATTGGCAACTGTATTGGCTAAGGAAGCAGATGCAATCGATAACTTGTGGGATCGTGCTCTGTTTCTGTCTAAACGTGCTAACCACAACCTGTGGACTACTGCGGTTAAGAAGTATGTTACTGACACAGACTTGGTAACTTACGATACTAATCGTTACGGCGGTCTTAAGACTTTTAAGTTGGGCATTGACGACTTGGCTAAGAAATACAACATCACTGTTCGTGGTTTTGAATACTCTAAAGGTAGCAAGTCTTATGCTAACTTGAAGCACAGTACCGAATATAGCGAACAACGTAATGCTCAAGGTCACTACGACATGTTCTTCTACTGGGGATTTACTGTTAGCCAAGACATGCGCTTTATCGTCAACGACACTAACATTGGTGCTGTTGAACGTGCTAAGTTTGACTATCGTACTAACAAGCCCGATGGCCGTGCTCATGTTTATGTACTAGACAAAGCGGACCGTACTAAGGAAATGAAACTGAAGGCTTTCTTCAAAGCAATCAGCAATCCTCCTGGGTCTTACATTGGTAAGGCAAGTACACTCTTAAAGAAAGAACGTGCCGCAGGTGTTGCTAAGAACGTTACTATCTTGTGTTTGCAAGAACGTGGTAACGGTGGTTACTACCGTGAAAAGGAAATGGTATGGCGTGATGGCGGCAAGGCCGATACCTTTGATGCTAACACTACTTACTACTACTTGCCTTTGAGCGGTTATAGCGTTGAAAGTAAGTTTGGAATGAGTGATGTAAAACAGTTCTACAATGACTTGAAGGACTGCGGCATCTCCGGTTTGAAGACTACAATCTACGGTGTGCGTAAAGGCGACATTGAGTTTATCAAAACTCAAAAGAATTGGGTTAACATTGAAGACCACATTGCCAAGGAATTGTCTAAACCAATCGACAATAAATTGGTAATGAGTTTGGTGCTTCAGAACATTGACAATCAGAACAATGTCTCTTATAATTACAGCATTGTAAGTCGACTTGATTCTAAGAGTCCTTATAGCGTGTTTGTTACAAAGTTGAAAGGCTTTGAGAAGATTCGCTATGATGAGCAGAGCTTGAAGCGTTTGTGCAACCGTTATGCTAAAGGTGTAACGTTCAGCCCAGAAGCACAAGTTCAGAAGTATGTAGAGGAATGTAAGCAAGTGCAAGCTCGCTATCCGTTGCTCAACTACTTGCGTAGTGTTCCTGCAGAAGAATTGGCTGACTATATTAACATTGTTGACACACAGAAAGGTATCTAAAATGTCATTTCCGTTTTTGATTCAAGGTAATAACCTTGTTGTTGTAATCGATAACAAGCCACATACCATTAACAAAACTCATATCAGTTATCAAAAGGTAGTTGATGCTATTAAGGCCGGCGAATGGGAAACTGTTCGCGACGTAATCGAACCCAAGAAGGTTGTGATTGAGTACGGCAAAGGCAACGTCGAAGTCCAAGGAGACAAGTTGTTCTGGAAAGGTAAAGAGTTCCATAACGCATTGTCTAACCGAATGATTAGTATGTTGCAAGAAGGCTTGCCTGTTGAACCGTTGGTTCTGTTTATGGAAAATCTTATGAAGAATCCTTCTAAGCGTTCTGTAACTGAACTCTACGGCTTCTTGGAAAAGAATAACTTGCCTATCACCAGCGATGGTCACTTCCTTGCTTACAAGAAAGTACGCAAGGACTTCAAGGACATTCACAGTGGTACTATGGATAACTCCGTAGGTAAGGTTGTTGAAATGGAACGTAACGAAGTAGACGACGACCAAAATCGCACTTGCAGTTCTGGCTTGCACTTCTGTAGCCAAAACTACTTGCCGCACTTTGGTGGTTCGGACAGCCGCACAGTGATTGTCAAAATCAATCCTCGCGATGTTGTAAGTATTCCTACTGACTACGACAACTCAAAAGGCCGTGCTTGCAAGTACGAAGTGATTGGTGAATTGGGTGTGCATCCAGACGACGCTTTCAAAGAAACTGTCCAAGATGCGGCTTACACACAAGACCAATTGGACGCCGCAGTTAAGGCCGCTGTTGAAGCCGCTCTTAAGGTTACACAATGATTAGACTTTGGCTAGTCTTTGCTATCCTTGCCATTCTTATTCATTTTGGCATAACTGCCTGGAGGAAAATGGGTGGCAAGGAGCGGTGGTCCTTGACAAAGACTGCCGGTTATAGTATAATTGTTTCACTGTTAGCAGTAATGGTGATGACAGCAATCGTAATTCTCTTTTAAGGAAACAAAATGAAACGTTCGGCTATTTTGGCTATCTTGGGTCTTGCTGTTTTGGCTACAGGTTGTACTCGTATCGAAACTGGCGAGGTTGGTTTGCGAGTTGGCTTTGATAAGCAGGTTAAGAATGAGGAATTGCTTCCTGGTTCGTTTAACCAAGTTTTGGTAGGCGATGTTATTACTTTTCCTGTAAAGGATGTTAACGTCAAACTTGACGACATGACTCCTATTGCTAAAGATAACAGCACAATGAAAGACTTTGATGCTATTGTTATCTATAGTTTGAATCAAAGTCAGGTTGCTGAGTTGTACAACACTAAGTCTAAGGCCTTTCACGTTAAACACGATGGCGACACTTATTTGATGTTCAACTACATTTACAATGCGGCTCGTAATGCTATCTACAAAGAAGCACGTAAGTACGAAGCATTGGATATGGCAGATGCTCGTCAAGCAATGGAACTAGCCATTAAGGAACAAATCCAAAAGACTTTGGTAGATGAAAAGTTAGATGGTAGTATTACTATTACGCAGGTGCTTGTTCGTAACGTAGTTCCAGCAGACTCTGTTGTAGAATCCGCTAATGCTTTGGTTCGTGCTAAAAACGAGTACAAGCAAAAGGAAGTTGAAGTTAAGACTGCTAAAATGGAAGCAGAACGTATGGCCGCACTATCTAACCAAGGTGCCCAGAGTATTGCTTATATGAACGCACAGGCCGCACTTAATATCTCAGAAGGTATTAAGAATGGTAAAGTCCAGACTATTGTTGTGCCAAGCAATATGACTGGTTTGATGATTAACAAGTAATGTGGAAACGCATCTTGTTTAAACGAAGTGGCGGACATTACCTCTTTTGGCTGTCCGCCATTTACTTAATTGTAGGCTTTACTAATATTGCTTACAAGTTTACTGAGGCAGAGTATATTCAAGTAGTATGGATTATTTGCTTAATGATACCGCTTGTTGTTAAACCTGTAGCACGTTGGCTTAACATGTACACAATTTGGGAACGATAATGAAACAAAATGGATTCACTCTTATTGAGATGTTAATCGCCCTTGTAATCGGTCTTACAGTACTTACAATGATTGCTAACGCTGTAGGATTTACATCTGGTAATAACTCCGTTAGTTTTGGCATTAACGGCATGACGGAAAGTCGATGCATCGAAGGTTATAAATTTGTAATTGGTGAACAAGGTCAGCCTCGTCAAATCCTAGACGAGTTTGGCAAAGGTGTTCGTTGTGAAACTGCTAAAAAGCCAGGAGGCTTCTAATGTTAAAAAATGTAAAAGGTGACTTGCTCGCAATGGGCAAGAATAACGAGCTAGATATTATTATGCACGGATGCAACTGTTTCTGTGCAATGGGTGGCGGCATTGCTTACCAAATTCAAGCACAGTTTCCAGATGCTCGATTAGCAGATGACGAAACAGTTCGTGGAGATGCAGGTAAGTTAGGAACTTACACAATTGGTATGCACGGACGTTTGGTTATCCTTAATGCTTATACACAATACAGTATCAGCAAAGAAGGCGAAGACGTATTCGAGTATATTGCTTTCCAACGTGTCTTAGATAAAATCGCACAACGTTTTGGTAAGTGGCGCATTGGCCTGCCTTTGATTGGTATGGGACTTGCAGGTGGAGACCCAAATCGTATCATGCCTATGATTGAAGACTTTGCCAATAAGGTTGCACGTCAAGGCGGTTCTGTTACACTTGTTGAGTGGGAGAAGAAGTAATGGGCTTTCTAAGTTTTTTAGGGTTTAACAAAATGGTTGAAGACGGTGCAAAAGTCTTAGAGTTTCCAAAGCCAAAAGCAGTTCCGTATGTCGAACCTCCTAAGCCCGAACCAAAAGAAGAACCTGCTAAAGTATATTATTGGCTTGGATTAACAGATAATAATCGTGTTTCCTTCCACATGCCTTATAGAGAAATCACAATGAACAAAGAAGGTTGTCAACAAATGATTGATCAACTCAAGTTCTTCCAAGGCCAATTGCGTGAAGAAGACGGAAGCCCAGACAACGATCCGGATGGTGGATTGCCTCTGCCAGAAGCAGACGTAGAAACTAAAAGCAAAAAGGCGGCATAATGAGAGAATGGTTTAGAACACATGTATATGAAATTAACTTCTTTGTTGCAGGTTTTTGTGCCAGTGCCGCATTGAGTAGTATTGCAACAGGAAACTACGGACTTGCGGCACTTAATGCAGTCCTAGTTTACATAAACATTAGATTGGCAAAACAATGAGTGGCCCAGGATTCATAGCACAGCAACTAGACGAAGTTTGCGAAATGTGTGGTAAAATTGACGAGTGCAGGCCTTACGGTCCAAACGACGAAAATATTTGTTTTGATTGTGCTATGAAAGACGACGAGTCAAAGGCAATCGCAGAACGTAAAATGGCCGCTTACATCTTTGGAGAGAAAAATGTTTGATACTATACCAGTAACTGCAAGTCAGGCTCGTGCTATTGCCGCAGAGGTAATGTCGCAGGAAGTTAAACCAATTGTTTTTGAAAACGAACAACTCAAGGAAGAACTTCGTCAAATTAACGAAGGTGAACGAGTAGTTCTACCTAAGAGTAAAGAACATGCTAAGATGATGCTAATCATTGCTATGAACTATCTTGGCATTAAACCTGGTGAAACTTTTAGTTACGGAGACAAGTAATGGAAAACTTGTTAGGCTGGATCTTAATGGTTGCGTTGGTTGCGTTGCCTGTACTGTTTGTTTGGGTTGGCATTAAACTGTATAAGCGAACTAAACTTAAACAAGAGCAGGAAGCACAAGCTCGTGCTGAACGTAAAATTGCCGCCGACAATTGGTGGAAGGAAAAACACGCCGGTGCTACCCACGTAGGTAAGACAAAATACGATTACATCACAGACACATCTAAAACTACAGTGACAGAACGTGCAACAGGTAAAAATATCAGTTATGTGCATACCAAAGATGATAGTCCAGACTTGCTTACTACGTTGATTGTTGCCGACATGTTGTTCAATCACAAAGACAGTTCTAGTGGCACTGTTAGTTGGAAGAATGATGTTCCTAGTGTAAGTACAGATGAAGATAGTCGCAAGTCCAGTTGGAGTTCAAGTCCAAGTTACAGCGACGACGGACCTAGTTATAGTTCTAGTAGCGATAGCGGCCCTAGTTCAGATTGGTAATGTATGTTAACAATTCGAGAATTAATGGTAGAGTACGTTCTTTTTGCGTTCACCGAAGAACAACTACTTGAAAAATTTCAAGTAACAGAAGAAGAACTTTCTAATCTATGTGATGTAGATTTATTGGAAATTTATGACCAAACTCTCCTCACTCCAATTCAAGACTAAAGAAGAAGCACAAGCATGGATCCGTAAACTTATGGGTCCACCTAAGCGCAGGCTCGAAGGTAAAGAGCACGAGCGTATGATGCTATTACTTTCTATAACAGAGCCGGTTCGTGAAACTAACAATCAACATAGTTGGTGTGCTGAATATAATATTGGCGGAAAGATGTATGACGTACATTACTTTCCTAACGAAGAACCATTTATTGAGGAGTACCTAGATGAGACTGATGCTGGGTCGCAATAACGAACCTTCTTTACTAGTAAATGTTGAGCAAGAACTTGCTCCAGATCATTTTGATTTTTGGGTTGTTAACGGTGCTTGGCGAGGTACTTACTACAAAGGCTACGTTACTGTTATCGATTGTCCTAGTGGCGATTATTCTAGTTTGGACAAAGTAGACATATTGTCAGACAATCAGGACAGGTTGCGTAGTGTACCACACTACGACTACCAAGAAGTTTTCAACAACTTCGACAATCCAAATTATGTAGCACCTAAACCCAAGCCCGTTGAATATCCAGCAAGTTGGGATGATGACATTCCATTTTAATATGACACTTGAAGAACTCTACAAACTAAAAGACAGTCTTGAGGAACTGATTGCAGATCCAGAGATTGACTTTGGGCCTAGTTACGAACTAACTAAGATCCGAAAAAGTGAAGCACTTAAAATTGTCAATAAAGAGATTAAACGCATTAAGAACGAAGATAAAAAATATGTTCAAAGCAAACTCGGATATAGTCGCATAGGCAGAAACAACATATAAATAAATTTGTGGATGGTCCACAACTAACACTCTTTAAATTACTAGGTACTTAGAGTGTGTACCGTAAAAAGGAAGAACCATGATGTATAATCAAAAGTTAGTAGCCTCTATCAAAGTAAAAGGCAAGATCCTTAGAGAATTCAAGGACACAGTACATATTCCATTTTCAAGCGAATATAGTATATTACTCAAAAACCTAAATACAGTTCGAGCCCTAGTCAACGTATTTGTTGATGGCGAGAATGCCGTTCCTGGCGGACTGGTTATAAACCCAGGTCAGAGTGTTGACCTTGAGCGTTGGATTAAGAACGGCAACCTATCTGAAGGCAATAAGTTCAAGTTCATCGAACGTACTAGTGCTATCGAAAACGGCCCACGCGGTATCAAACTAGAAGACGGATTAATCCGTGTCGAGTACCAATTTGAAATCCCACGCCCTGTTATTAATATCAGTAACGCTATTTGGAATACTCCCCAGTACGGTAGTAGTGTGATGCGAGGTAGTGCCGGTGATGTTGCTTGGCCGCAAGGATCTGTTACATGCTCTGCTAGTTTGAATAGCGTATCCTCGGATAACTTCAAAGTAACTGCCAGCGGTGCTAGTTTTCAAAACGATGTAGGTATTACAGTACCAGGTAGCAAGAGTACGCAGACATTCGTTACTGCTTCAATCGGCACGTTAGAATTAGAAAAACATTCTATTGTTTTAAAACTCTTTGGAGGAACTATGCCCACGCCTATCACAGTTAAACACAAACCAAAGTGCGTTACTTGTGGCAAGCACAATAAGGCAACAGCAAAGTTTTGTACAGAGTGCGGAACAGCATTAGAAATCTTTGCATAACTTAGGCACATGCAAATCTAAAACGGTAACTTAGGTTGCCGTTTTTTATTGACTACTAAGTATAAACACTATATAATTCTTGTAGTGGCTTTGTAAATCAAAGTCATTCGAACTACCGTGTTGTTACATTTGAGATATTAAAGTTAAGGCACACGGTTTAACACATAAGGAAATTTAAAATGAAGAAAATTGCATTAGCAACAGTATTGGCTTTGGCCGCAACAATGGCTTCAGCCGTAGAAGTAGGCGTAACAGCAACTCGTGATTACTCAGGCGATAACCGCAACTTTGGTGGCGTTACTATCGGCCAAAAGTATGGAGCAGTTGGCGTTACAGCAGGCTTTGAGCGTTCCGCAGTTGGTAGCAATGACCAGGATCGCTACAGCCTAGTAGCAGGATATGACCTTGCCAAAGTAGGACAAATCACTGTTACTCCTCGTCTAGGTGTCGCATTTTTAGATAACCAGACTAGCGCAAATGGCTACGCAATGACTGTTGGTGTAGGTGCTTCAGTTCCAGTTACTAAGAAAGTCAGTGTTGGTTTAGCAGTTGATCGCCAGTATGGCCAAGACCGCGTTAACCAATTTGATGGCAATCGCGTAACTGCATCTGTCAAGTACGGATTCTAATTCAATTAGATTCTGCCAAAGGGCCTTGACGGCCCTTTATTTTTGACTATATACTAACACAATGCGCTAGAGGCTAAATGGTATAGCAAGAGCTTCTAAAACTCCAGGTAGCAGGTTCGATTCCTGTCTAGCGCACCATTTAAAGGAAAATAAAATGAAATAGATTGAATATGCTTGTAAGGACGTAGTGTTCCATTTTAATAAAAAACACTTAGAAGATCAGACCATTCCCATGTGGGTCTTAAAATTTCATGGTGAAACATTGTATGTAAATCATGTAGATTGTAGTGTTCCTTGGAGTACTAAGGAAACACCAGACAACAATCATACCAAAGGTAGCATTAAAGTCAAGAACGTATTATTACGCATCGACGACGAAAACTCTGCTACAATCTCCGAACTAACACTAATCGATAAGTTCCGCCTTCGCAATCAGAAGTTGGGCATTACTCGCATCATGGCTTACCATGGCAGTAAAATGCATAAGGCCTTGTTAGCCAATGAGTATAAACATAGCCCAATTAAAACTATTAGAGGTGCATGTAGTAGCTCGTTCATTATCTGTGACTTGCTAGACAAGAAGCAGGTATTACTAGCACAAATCAAGTACCAAGATTGGCGAGAGGTTAAGCCGAACGAATCATATTACACAGAGTACGACAACAGTAAAGGCACTGACATTCCAGTTGATTATGGACATCCAAGTACACCATATGAATACAGTTAAAGTCAAACCAAACCAAGTAAGAGCACTCGTATCTGATTTAAAGAAATGGCGAATTAAACACTTGCCTTTCTCTAGACAAGGAGATATGATTTATGTTACAATGTATCTTAACCCAAAATCCGATTGGATCATTTTAAAATACGGATAATCGTTATTAGAAAAACCTATTACGCTTATTAAAAAATTTATAGGAAAAACCTATTGATTTTGCATTTTAATAGGATATATAATATGCATATAGAACAAAAAGTTCTTAAGTTTTCAACACACACAAGGAGATATAAATGAAAACAGTTGGTGATAAAATTGAAAAGTTTGCCGTAACAGGCGTTAACCCAGGCAGTGATCAATTCTTTGATATTACTGATGAATCATTTGCAGGCAAGTGGAAAGTGATCGTTTACTATCCAAAGGACTTTACATTCGTATGTCCTACTGAAATTGTTGCGTATGACAAGCTCACAGGCGATTTCAAGGATCGTGACGCAGTATTGCTAACAGGTAGCACAGACAATGAGTTCTGTAAACTAGCATGGCAAAAAGCACACCCAGACTTGGCAAAGATTACACACACTCAGTTTGCTGATACACAGCGTGGTGAACTAAGCCTAATCAATCAGTTGGGTGTATTCTATGCTCCAGCAGGTGCCGCACTTCGCGCAACATTCATCGTTGATCCAGACAACGTTATCCAACACGTTACTGTAAACAACTTGAACGTTGGCCGTAGCCCAGAAGAAACATTGCGTATTCTTGACGCATTGCAAACTGGTGAACTATGTGCATGTAACCGCGCAGTTGGCGGCGAAACACTTTAAGGAAATGCGATGAAACCAGTACTAATACAACACTTACATAAAAAGAATAAAGGCAAATTCAAAGCCACACCTACTACAAAGGAAGAGGCTGAACAATATAGTAATAAGTTTGCCGGTTTTGTTTTTTGGTTTGTTGTTGTGTTAGTACTTGGCGGACTAGCATTAGGATAAGGAGATAGAAATGAGTTTTAGTGAAACAATTAAGGGCGCATTGCCTGAGTACGCAAAAGACACTAAGTTAAATCTTGATGCTGTCTTGGATCGTAGTACCTTGGATAAAGATGTAGCATATGGTTGTGCTGTGGCCGCATTAGCCGCAACGGGCAACGGCAAGGTACTAAGCATTATGTTAGCAGATGGGCCAGTTCACGCAGAAGCCGCAATGACAGCCGCAAGCATTATGGCACAAAACAATGTATGGTATCCATATGTTGAAATGGCAGATGATGAACAACTTAAAGGCTTGCCAGCACAGTTACGCATGAACGCAATCGCAAGTCATGGTGGAACTACAAAGGCAAACTTTGAAGCGTTTAGTCTTGCCGCAAGTATTGTTGGCAAATGTCATTTCTGTGTTAAGGCACACTACGACACATTGAAGAAGGAAGGCTACACAGTAGAACAACTTCGTGACATTGGTCGTATTGCCGCAGTGATGAACTCTGTTGCTAAAGTATTGAATAGTTAATACTAAAGTGTGGCGGTTTTCAAAAAGTTGTAAAATCGCCACATTTCGACTAGGTTCTTGACAACGGATATAAATACTCATATAATAAAGGACTGTTGTAAGTTCGTGTCGCTGAAAAATCTATGTTTGCCAAAAGATGTAAACAGAGGTTGACAAAGAGATACATAGAACATACAATATAGTTTCAGTCAGCAAGTTAGCGAAGTGGAAGTTGTTGTAAAAATACAACAAAAAATATTTCAAAAAAGTGTTGACAACAATGCTGAAAGGCATTACAATACAAGAACAGTAGCAATTCCGCTACAAATTTTTAAAGGTAAACAAAGAGAAACAAAATGCAAACGACGATGTTACATAGACAATCGATATCTAAACAAGCCAAAGTGCCGGCATGTATGTCTGCCTATTGGTCACAGTTTAGTATCGGGTTAGGTCTAGGTAATAATGATCGCACACCTGAGATTACCGTAGGGTCCTTGGAGGATAGTGTAAGTTAAAAGCAACTAACACTCAAACTTTATAAGGACCCTGGATTAAAAACCCAGGGTTTTTTGTTTTGTAGGATTTGAAAATGGATTTAGATTTTAGAAAACAAAGAGATGCTGAATTTTTAGCCAAGCATGAACTTAGTGAAGATGAGCTCGAAAGGCTTATTGAAAATAAGTTTATACGTGCAAAGGCTTATTATGAAGCATTTCACAAGCGAAAAGACGAGCTCGTAGAGCACGACTAATCGCAAAAGTGTTATAGGGAACGCGACCCTGCCTGCACTTAAAACATGGGCTATAATGTGGGCGGCGACGGGGATGATAAGTCTGTGGCGATAACGCAGATGTGTAAAATCCGTTCGTATTAAAGAGCATAGAGTTGACATGGGCTGAGATGCCGCAAACTGTGCTTTTTAATACACACATTCTCTTTCGCTCCTTTGACGAGCGTCAAAACGCATAGCGGAGAGTGTGTTACAATTTATGGAGTGTGTTCCTTATTGCCGGCTGTAACCCGGTAGGCATTGTCAAGTAAGGTGGCGCCAAGTGGTTCGATTCCATCACACTCCACCAAGTTATATCGCGTTGGTGCTTCTGGGTAGGCCGAGAGTCCTTCAAACTCTAGAGACGGGTTCGATTCCCGTACGCGATACCAATATGTATCCCTAGTGTTAATGGCAGCACGACAGTCTCCAAAACTGCTAGTCGGGGTTCGAGTCCCTGGGGGTACGCCAATTTAAGTGGGAGCCTTGCAGAAACACAGACCCCCTGCTCAAGGCTTAAACGACAAAGACTGTGTCCCTTAGCAAGTTTTATGCACCGGTGGCAGAGAGGCCCAATGCAGTGGATTGCAAATCCGCAAAACCGTGAGTTCGAATCTCACCCGGTGTTCCAGGTTATTCCCCCGTTAGCTCATGGAGAGCAGGTCGGCTTATAACCGATTAATCTAGATAAGGTCCAGGATGAGGTTCGATTCCTCAACGGGGGACCACTACAAAGGAGAACATTATGGCAGTACTTGTTGTGTTGGTAATAATGTTTGTTTTGTATCAAGTTTTGAAAAAATATTAAAAGGAGAGTAGCATGAAACGTGGTAAACGTTAGTGTCGCTCTAGATCCCGTAATTGGTCTAGGGTTGGCACATTAAATCAAATTTAATTACACTAACCCTATCTAGCGTTAACGGTAGCGCACTTGACTCTTAATCAATGAGGTGTCGGTTCGAATCCGACGGTAGGGACCAATTTCGGGGGTATAACTTAACGGCTAAAGTAGTAGGCTTTTAACCTATTAATCAGAGTTCGATTCTCTGTGCCCCTACCATATAAAAACACACTGCCGAGCAGTCAAGTTGAGCAGTCAGATGAGTAGTGTGTTTTTATATGGTGATGTAGCATAATGGTTGTGCGCCTCCTTCATACGGAGCAAGGTGTGAGTTCGAATCTCTCCATCACCACCAAACTATTCCTATGTAGTTAAATGGTATAACAGTCGGCTGATAACCGGCCATTACAAGTTCGATTCTTGTCGTAGGAACCATTTTATCTGGGTGTAATGTCAATCCGCGTAGACGGCCGTCTTTGGAAGACGGAGGTTGCAGGTTCGAATCCTGTCACCCAGACCAACATAGCCGCGTAGCTCAGAGGAAGAGCACTCGCTTGATAAGCGATAGGTCGACATTTCGAAACTGTCCGTGGCTACCAGAGCAAACAGCAAAGTTGTACTAGTCAACAATGCTCAACGGTTGTTAGTGACGATGGGGGATATCGGAACTATCGCAAAGAGTGTAAGAGCTCTTTGCTCCGCAAAATCCGAGCAAGGTGCATGGACCTGACTGTTAATCAGTGGTTAGGTGAGTTCGATTCTCACATGCGGAGCAAAGAGTTTTTATTGGGGGCAGTAGTGGGCTACGGTGGATCCTTGCAAGATTCATGACTAGAAGGATTCGATTTCCTCGGCCTCCACCAATTTATGCGTGGTTAGTTTAATGGTAGAATTACTGGTTGCCATCCAGTAGATAGGAGTTCGATTCTCCTACCCCGCACCAAGTTTATACCGTAGAGGCCACCTGGGGGTGATATCTCACTGTCTATGAGACTGCGGCGGGTTCGATTCCCGTCTACGGTGCCAATATTAATAGTAGGTTGCGCGAGAGGCTAATGCGTCCTGTTTGCTAAACAGTGAGTCGGAAACGGCACAAGAGTTCGAATCTCTTACCTACTGCCAAATTTATACCGCTATAACTCAGTGGACTAGAGTACTACGCTACGAACGTGGGAGTCGGAGGTTCGAATCCTTCTAGCGGTGCCAAAAAATTTACGCCCTCTTATTCATAATGGTAGTGGACTGGTTTTGTAATCCAGGGGTGGGAGTTCGATTCTCTCAGGGGGCACCAAGTTTTGTTGTAGTGTTAGCAAAAGAAAGTCACGCTATCTAGGTTTCTTCGAAGGACCGAAATAGTAGAAGGTTACGGGTTCGATGCCCGACGGATCGGAAGATCCGGGTGCAAGGCGGCGCACAGACTGGACAAGTATTCCAAGTAACGTACCGAGTCCTAGCCCGGGCTTTATGCAAATAGGTGAATGGTGTCAATAACGATGGTGGCACATCTGCAACAAATTTATTTCTGATCCGGTATGGTGTAATGGTAACACAACAGACTTTGACTCTGTCGTTCTAGGTTCGAGCCCTAGTACCGGTGCCAAACAATTCGGCCATTGGTGAAATGGATATCATTTCTGTCTTCGAAACAGAAGGTGGAGGTTCGATTCCTTCATGGCCGGCCAAGTCAATGGAGTTGCTAGTGTAGTGGTCGCACAACTGTCTGTGAAACAGTTAGGCAGGGTTCGATTCCCGGCTTCTCCCCAAAATATGCCGCTTTAGCAAATGTGGTCATTGCACCGGTTTGAAGCACCGAGGAAGTTGGTTCGATCCCAACAGGCGGCACCAAATAATTTAATGCGAGTGTGGCGTAATTGGTAGCCGCAGGAGACTTAAAATCTCCCGTCTTTGACGTGCCGGTTCGAGTCCGGCCACTCGCACCATATAATGCTCCTGTGGTGCAATTGGTAGACACGCTACCTTGAGGGGGTAGATGTTGGAGGTTCGAAGCCTCTCAGGAGTACCAGAATCTTGCAAGACGACAATCACTGCGACCTTAGCCTGGCCGGGCGGTATGACAGTTACAAAACAGTTGGGTAGGAGACCTTATGGCTAGGCACGAATTTATAGTGAGTTGGCAGAGAGGCTTATTGCACCACCTTGGAAAGGTGACGGTCCGAAAGGGCCCGTGAGTTCGAATCTCACACTCACTGCCATATAAAAACATATTCAAAGACTAGATATAATCTAGGAACCGGGTGGGCGCACCGGACGTTCAAGGGCCGGAGTATGTTTCTATATGGAAGGTGAATCTAGTTGGACTAGACACTGCCTCGAAAACAGTTGGACTCTATAGGGGTTGTGGTTCGATTCCACCTCCTTCCGCCAATAACTTGCCTCTGCTGATGGAGCAGTGCCAGGTCTTCTAAACCAGGTTATGGGAGTTCGAATCTCTCCAGAGGCGCCATGCTCTTGTAGGTAAATGGCATACCACTATCTTGGTACGATAGTATTCAAAGTTCGATTCTTTGCTTGAGCACCAGATTATAGTTCCTTAGCTCAGTGGTAGAGCAGTACCTTGACATGGTAAAGGTCACAAGTTCGAACCTTGTAGGAACTACCAATGCCCCTCTGGCCAAATTGGTAAAGGCAGCTCTCTCAAAAGGAGTGTTATGTATCCCGGTTCGAGTCCGGGGAGGGGTACCAATTAAATGAAGTTGAAATTAATTACAGCACGATATTTTTGATCCGTACAACTTGTACCGCTATGTTTTTCATTAGAATCAAAAATAACTAATCTGTTTTCAACACTTTCAACTTTTTGGTTATCACTTTCAAATAAAGTGTAACCATCGTTTGTGTTAAGATAAAAGATTGCAGTTTTGGACATATCAGCAAGTGACTCTGGAATATCTATATGATGTCCATATACTTGCAGATTTTCCGTTGCTGTAGTAATATTCGCTTTAGCTCTAATAAAGAGTTGATGTGGAAGTCTTTTAATTATTGGATTAATAATATTAAGGTACTGACTAGTATATGTTGGACTTTGATAGAAAACATGAACAAATTGACAATTAAATCTGTCTTCGCAACCAGTTTCGCCAGGGTAACTTTTTTCATGCATTACCCATGGAAACTGTTCGTTTAAAATTGCTGATTTTATTGTTAGAAACTCTTCTCTAGTAAGAAAGTTATTAATAATCTGTCTAGTCATATTTTTATATATGTAGGACACGAAAAAAGATAATTAAGTATGAGTCTCGGAAATGTGGCAGAGTCCGGTTTATTGCAACAGTCTTGAAAACTGTCGGTCAGAAATGGCCCGTGAGTTCGAATCTCACCGTTTCCGCCAAATACCTTAAGGAGAAGGATAATGTTATTAGAGTTTACAGTAAGTTTGCCTAACGGCGATAGTTTCAAAGAAAGAGTTGAGGCTGTTGACGAAGCGGCAGGTCGTGCCGCATTAGAAGCAAAGCATGGCACAGGATGCTGTCCATACCCATGCAAAGTAATTTTTGTTCCACAGTCAAATTAATTTCCAAAACCTCTTGACTAGTCTTTAGAGTTGTTATACAATAGAGACTAGTTAGGAAATACGGAGCGTTGGCCGAGTTGGTCGAAGGCACTTTCCTGCTAAGAAAGCATCGGGGCAAAAACTCTGATCATTGGTTCGAATCCAATACGCTCCGCCAGTTCTTTAAAATTTTCATGGAGTAGAAGCATCAACGGTGATGCAGTGGACTGTAAATCCGCCGGCCCTGCCACGCCTGGTTCGATCCCAGGATACTCCACCAAAAATATTCAAAAAATATTGTAGAAACGCATTGACAAACATGTACAGCGATGCTACAATATACACATACTAAGAAATTAGTTGAAGTTCTTTAAAAATTAGAATTGTATAAGAAAGGTCAAAGTTCTTATACACATGTACACAAATGCCTAGGCCAGGCAGATGTTGCGGAAACAGCTCGACCTATTGGTCGTGTTGGCAGGTTCGATTCCTGTAAGTGTACAGTTGTATAAGAATTTAAGGGCAGTTTATTGTCCTGTAGGCGGTTCGCCGCTTACGAAGAATAAGTCAGGTGACTGACCCAAAGGAGGTAAGCCTACGCAACTCCGCCAGCAATGGTTCACGTAAACAAGCCTGCTCACTGTCGCGAGACAGCGTTCACTGAGAAGACCGGTGGATGTAACAATGAAGCAAGTGTAGTGGAAAGAATGTCTGCTTAAACGCCCGCAAGGGGAACGTTAGTGGATAGAGAGAAACAGGTGGTGCTGTCCTCACTACAAAACCAACTTGTCAATTGGTATGAGAAAGGGTAGTGTTATTGTCCGAGGGGTCGCTCCTAAGGGCTGTAGCGCAATGTTAATGGTTAGTGGCTCCGTTGTGAAACGTAGACACCGATCGTGAAACATCACTGAGTAGTCCGCGAGACAAAAGGTACATGGTGTGTTGTATTCTGTATGTCAAAAACATATGGATCAACTGAGGCAGCACATCGTAGTAGGTTGTTATAGGCTAATGGTAGGCCAATTCTCTGTTAAAGAATAGACTGAAGGTTCGACTCCTTCTAACATCGAAAAATGCAAAGACTGCCTCGGTTATATGTGAAAAGCATCTAATACTTGACACGCAAGTGAATCAAGTCCAACGTAGCTCGCAAGGTGAAATTGGTTTATGCTGGAAGTTTCGTAAAGTGTTAGCGCACTTGAATGGCTCGCAAGGTCAACGGAGTAGATAGCGTAGAATAGCATATAGCGACAAGACTACTGCCTGTCTTTAAAAACGGCGATGCTGGTAACAAACATAGGTACAGCAATGGCTTATGTGGATGTCTAGAGAAGGTTGGCTCGCAAGGCTGACTATAATG
>JACCEB010106867.1_pt1 | contig 20461 bp, 8 predicted proteins | sample 7454761 | NCBI WGS metagenome assembly JACCEB01 (sample SAMN15323454, study PRJNA562643) | freshwater metagenome | isolation source: river surface water | place: USA:Blue River Watershed | collected 2017-08-18 | reverse complement strand
GTGTTACTGTCAAAGATCTTCACGAATCTGGTTTTACTATTGATGATATCTTAAATTTAAATGGATTTAGAAAATTAAATTCACCATCATCATCATCACTTGAAATTGATATAAAAGATTTTAACACAAAAATAACGGCGGGAGGCACAACAGTACCAATTACAAACAAAAGTGAATTAATTCAATGGAAATTAATAGATTCATCTTCATCAAATCCGCTATTAAAATTAAAAACAATGAATATGTTAAAATTCGCCGGATTTACTGCCAAAGAAATAATTGAGGCAGAAGTTGTTAATAAAAATAAATTAGGACTTGATGCATTAAAGAATGCCGATTTTAATCTGATAAAAACTGAATTAAAAGATACGGGGTTTACTGCTGGAGAAATGTTTAATGCGGAAGTTGTTAATAGAAATCAAGGTGGAATTCAAGAATTGGAAAATATGGGATATACAGTTGGGATATCTGATTTAAAAGATGGTGGATTTACAGCCAAAGATATCGTAGATGAAAATGTTGTTCCAAAAGATGCAGCAGGAATTAAACAATTAAAAAATGTCGGATTCACTGCCAAAGAAATTGTAGAATCAGGAGTTGTTGTTACAAATGATAAAGACGGAATTAAAGCTTTGATTGATGCAGATTTATTTGAAAAAGATACATCAGGAAAAATTAAAGATGTTGGTGCTGCGATTACTACGTTGGATAGTGCAGGAGTTGTTACAAACGATGCTGTAGGAATTAAAGCTTTGGTTGAAGCAGAAGTTGTTACGAAAGATGCAAATGGAATTAAAGAATTACAAAATCTCAAATGGATTGATAAATCAGTGGATGCATTTAAAAAATTAAAAGATTCAGGTTTTACTGTGCAGCATATTGTTGATGCTGAATTGGTTGAAAAATATAAAGATGATGATTCGCCATCCATGGTGAGTAGTACGCCACACAAACCTTATGATGATGATGGAATTAAGTTTTTACATATTGCAGGATTTTTTGCTAAAGATCTAGTTGATAGTAAGGTTGTTAGTGATAATAGTGATGGATTTACTGCTTTACACAACGCTGGATACACCGATGAAGAAATAGACAAATCATCTGATACTCACGTTAATGCATCTAATTGGATCATTCGTGGCGGTTCAAAGAAAAGTAAGAAAAAGACATTGAAGAATCGTCGTTGTAAGAAGTCAATGAATCATTCAATGAAACGCAAATAAAAGTTTATATATTTTTTTTTCGATTTCAATATTAATTCAAATAGTTAAAAAAAAAACAAAGAAAAAAATCGAAAAAAAAACAAAGAAAAAAAACTTGAAAAAAAATGTCATCAACCCGCAATAAAAACACAATTGAGAATTATCGCATGGAACAACGCGCCCTTGAATCCGCCAGATCAAATCTCCTCTACGAGCATTCTTCCAACGGTAACGCATACGAACCTCTCCTCCCAGGGGATGGCCTTCTCGGCGCACGTATCGCCCACACCAATTTATCACATAACGCAGTCGACGTCGAATCTTTCCTGTACGGGATTGGATCCACCAATTTAGTACAACCACAGGACCCAGTGTCTCTCCAATCCAAAAACCTCCGCACACTCGAAATTGTTGACCGCCGCCTCCCCGTTTTCATCCCTGAACCTTTAGTCATTGAACACGGCCAACGACCCAATTTCCGATCATAAAATCGCGAGATTATAAAATCGGGAGAAATCAAAAGGACGCGCGATCGATCATAAATCGGGAGAAATCAAAGGACGCGATAACGAATAATAATCCACCACATTAAACGTCATCCCCCGTACACCCATCATTTCAATCAACCTATTTTTCTCATATTCCATGTTACTAATTAACAAATGCATTTTCCCAGTAAACAAATAAAACCAAATTTGCTCCATCGTGTTATAATCCAATTCCGCATATTTCTTCCATTCATCCAATGGCCGCGCCAATATTCGCTCTTTAGGCACAACGTATTGACTCTTCCCATAACTAAGCGTACACCTCGTAAAGGAATCATCCCAAATGTGCACATCGACATAAATATTATATAAGAAATTATAAAAGGTTGTGAAAGGAGTATCCACCGTAATGTCGCGATGAATTTGCTCCATCAATTTCACATCATCCCTACTTGCCTCTTCCCCCTTCCCGTCCCGAATCCCGGTTAATAACGGTATATAATCTAATGCATCCTCCTGTAGGAAAATTGTCACATCATCCAAATTGTCGTAATTTTGGATTATGTGTTCCAAAAACCCGTGTTTCGACGAAAAATACCGTCTCAACGGAAATGGCCATTTAGTCGTCCATTGCAAATTCAGGGTTTTCCTCGAAAACGGCGACACATGCACGATTGTCCCTATCGTCTTATCCTTTATCTTTATCTTTATGTCATCCTTTATACTCTGACACAGGTTTATACGTGCATTCTTTAATCCAAACGGCGATTTTAATATAACTATTTGTTCTCCCTCTCCTTCTCCCTCTTTTTTTGTTCCTTTATCCGTCGCAGTTCCTTTATCCGCCGTTGTCTTTAAATGGACAGGGACAGGGACAGGGACAGGCACAGGGACTGGAATAAAGTCGGGATTCCGGTGACACAATTCGTGTTCGATCGATTCGCGACTATATACCCGGATATTGGTTGAGCGGTCCCAAACGCTGTAAGACATAGCGACCCGATCCGCCTCAACAACCAATCCAATACAATATTCGGTGGGCGCGTCTTCAAATACAAACGGATCAGACCATCTTATAGGCACACCCGACGCAGCATCCAAACACACTAATAAATGATAATACCTGCGGGGGGATTCGTCCCCCACAAAATGAGTGACAAACCACAATTCATTCGCAACGAGACAACCATTGGTAGATCCGCGTAAATGTTTGAAATAGGGGGACAAATGCCGGGTTTCGATTTCCTTGACGACGGTAATTTTCGACGATTCCCTGACCCCCTCTTCAGACCACACGTCCTCCACTCGACAAATGGTAATCGGCCACCAATTGTAAATGACATGTGGATGACCATAATCCCCGTAAGTCAACCACACCCAATTTTTCTCTACATGATTTTCCGGCCTTATCGACCCCACTTTACGCCCATCACACAACAACGTCTCACGACCAGCAAATTCCCCGATTTCAATACTGATTCCCGACCCGTTGTCGTTATTCACCGACCCCGAATACAACCATTTCTCCCTAAAACAATCCCAATGAAGACGAATATCCTCCACCCCCAAAATCGTTTTCGACCCCGACTCAACCGCCGGTCTCTCCAACCAATATTCCCCTACAGGCAAAAACGCTTCATTTAATTCTACGATTTTATTAAATGTTACCAATTTCGATACTGGCGGATAATACCTCCCATTCGGTTGAATATAATAATTCACATAACGTATATTCATCAAATATTTCGCGGATGATTTCTCATTCGCTGATTCCGGTATTTGAACCAAACACGCCGATGATGACCGAAATGTATATGATGTATCTTTACCAAATTGCACATTTTCCATTATATCCGTAAATGGCACATTCGACACATGTTGAAATATTTTTGGCTCAAATTCCAATTCATTTCCATATAACTTACGCATAATATTCCTAAAACAATTTTTTTTCCCTTTTGGTTTTTATTTTTGTTGTCCTTTGTTTTGTGTTCTCGGGGGTTTTTTTTTTAAAAAAAATGAACGAGGGTTTTTTTTTTAAAAAAAATGAACGAATTCATATTTAAATCTCTTTTTTTTTTAATTCAGTTAAAGATTAAAGAGGTGGGACGGTATTTAGCCTGTAGGGAATCGCGTTCAAACCAATTCGACAAATTGTTGTTGAAGGCGGAGGAACTGTGGATGCGGTGTTTGACGAGGACATGTGGCAAATTTAGAAATCGCCGTCCCTGTTTCCGCAATCGCAACCACAATTCGTAATCTTCCACGGTCGACGTTTCGTCCCACCATGCCAATTCGCGTTTTATAATTACGGAACTGTTGATGATGGGATTAAACCGGCAAAAATCAAATTCCCGTTGATAATCTTCCCCTACAGGCAACTCCGGCTTTTTCCCATGCAATAGGGGATTTTCCGTGCAAATATATTCGCACATTGTCCCCGCCACGTCAAAAGATGAAAGGGTCGCCATTTGTTTGGCCAATTTACTGGGTAACCAAATGTCATCGACGTCCAAAATTGCCACATATCGAAATCGACATTGACTTACCAAATAATTGAGGGTTGCTGATTTCCCCGTTTGAATATTCGTATCAAAGACGCGTATTTTTTCGTTATAGAATTGTTTTGCACGGTGATAAATGTCCGAACCAACAGGCAAACCGTTAATACCGATGAGCAATTCCCAATGGGGATAAGTTTGCGCGAGAACGGATCCCACTGATTCGTCAATGTATTCAACCCCGTTTTTAATTGCCATCAACACACTCACCCCTACAGGCAATAATTCAATAGATGTTCCTCCTTCTAAGCCGACCGAACCTTCTATTGGTTCTTTTCCTCCTTTTTGTCGTCGAAGATAATCACGGAAATAAAACCATTTGTTTTTTTCATCGTTATTACTTTGGTTTTGATTGGCACTTTGGTCGTTATTACTTTGGATTTGGTTTTGATTGGCACTTTGGTCGTTATTACTTTGGATTTGGTTTTGATTGGTACTTTGGATTTGGTTTTGATTATCACTTTGAAAAAAAATGATGTGGAAAAGTCGGTTGTTTTCGCGGGAGAAGATGCAATCGACGATGATGATTTGGTCATCTTTGACGAGTGCACCGTGTTTGATGTAGGTGAGTAATTTGTGATGGAAGATGTCGGCCCAATTGCAGACAAGATCGCGACCGCAAATATAGAAGCCGCCGGCGATGGTGTTTTGATTTGGTGGGATTGGTTCTACAGGCAACCGGGTATGGTGGTTTTTATGATTGACGAGATTATATATGGATTGGATATTTGGATTGACGCATGCGTAATAGATTTTGTTTTTGTCGAGGTGTTGCACGTAGGGGAAATCGTGTGTTGGACAAGAGCCGTCGCGGAAATAACCGATGTCGCACCATCCATAGAAATCGGTTGGGGGGAAATATGAGGCGCGGAGGGTGTTTTCGACGAATTTGGTTTTTTCGGCCCAAATTAAATTTAATTGCCAATCGACCATTTGATTTAGGAGGTGGTTGGAATCGTGGTTTTTTTGCCAGAAATCTTTGTAACGGGCCATGAATAATTGGTCGATTTCGATGAGGACTAATTTGATATGGGGATTGTTGGCGATATAGGGGAGGAGTAGGTGGTGGGATTGTTGGTCGGAATAAATGACGAGGTAGAAATTGGTATTTACGTTTGAAAGGAATGCGCTGATCCATTGACTATATGTGGATGTGTCGAATTTTTTGAGATTTAAATTGTACCAACAGGTGGATAATGTTGTTGTTGTTGTCATTTTTTTTTGTCTTTTGTGTGTTTTTTTTTTCAAAGAATAAATAACAAAATACAATTTAAAAATACAAATATTTTTTTGTTTTTATATTGTAATTGTAATAATAACATTTTTTTTTGTGATTGAGTTATATATATTTTTTTTTCTTTTCGTTATTAACAAAAAAAATGGGGGGAATAAAAGCAAAAGAAAAAGAAAAAATGAAAGTGAAAAAGTGTAAAAAAACATTGAAACATCTTCAAAATGCAAAGAAAAAAAGGGGAAAACATAACAAAACCATGCGGGGTGGGATGGGGGAGGATGGATTAATAAAGATGACAACTAATATTTTCGGGCAGCTATTTGGGAATAATCAATTAATACCATCGGTCCAGGGCAGTGCGGAGGTCATATCAAATTACCCAATTAACTCAGAAACTGATAATGACAACTCTTACAAGGTAGATAGTAATACAGATTATACTAAACCTCATGAAGGACAAATAACATTAGTTGATACTCCTGAGAAATCGGAAATTAGTAGTAATTTACAAGATGAATCAGAAATCAGTAGTAATATCGAGATATCAAAAATACAAGATGAATATGGATTTGATTTAACGTCAATTGATAATAATGGTATTAAGTTAAGTGATGATTTGATCAATAATATTATTGCTGATTCAGAAGTTTCGAATGATGATATAACTGAAGTTGGAACGGTTAACTATGTATTTATTTATGAAGTTATGAATATTAAACCAATCGACGAGCATGTCCAAAAAATGTTAAATAACTATTTTACAATTGACGGAAACAAAATAATAATAAAGAATAATAAATTTAAATCTGAAATTATGGAAATGTGTAATGATGTAAGATGTGTTGAAAAATACATAATTAATATCAAAGATTTTATTGTTAATATACTTATATATGAATATGAAAATTTAAATTTGTATGATACAGTTATTGATAGAATTCGTAATTTTTTAAAAATACAAATGAAAAATAAGGATATAGACTCCTATGATTTTTTTAAAATTATACTATCAGATAAATTAATTAAGGATTTAATTGAAGAATTAAAACCTATAATAAATAAATTTCATGAATTGTTTTTTAATCAAAATGGATGGGACAAACTTATTGATATAGAAGGTTTTATTAAATATTCGTTTAACAAAATGAATGAACAAATTGCTTATACAGACTATCCAACGGTTCCTTATAGCGAATCAATATATTTTTTTGATAATGTAGATGAAATAATATCGATTTCATCAAATTCATCAAATTCAAAATGGAGTAAAACCCATCAAGACATAATTAACACATGTAATGATTATTTTAGTAATCATCAAAATGCAACGAAGATATCTCTTTTATTTGGTGAATCAAATAAGGACGACACAAAAGAATTATTTAAAGATTCAAAAGATAAGGGTATAGTATCATTTTTTAAAAATCCTAATGATCTTATGAATGGGTTTATAAAAGATTTTCCGATTTTGTTTGCCAATGGATTTAATCTTCCGACTGATAAAGAAATGAGTGTTAATGTTATGAAATTAAATACATATCTTTCAGAAGACAACCGTATAAAAACGTATTTTTCTGCATATACAAACATGATTATATTAAATTATGCAAAACAAAATAGAATTTCAATATATCAAATATCTCGCTGGTTAATAGAACCATTAGAAAATCAAGAATTAGGGAAACAAATTATATTATCAGGAGGTGTCAAAATTGATTATATTAATGTTCGAAATAAAATAGATCTAACATATTGTTCATTTCATTATTTACAAAATTTTCGAATGCATAATCTTATGATAGGTCATGAACCTAATATTATTAACAAGATTAAGAACATCAACGACTATAAAAGTTTAAATATAAATTTAGATAATAATCAGATGGTTCCTGTTAAACAAGATTCAAATACTATATTTGTGACAAGGGAATTTACATTTAATAATCACAAAAATATAATTAAGGATGATGAAATAATGAAAAAATATATTAATAGTGGTATGGCAAATAAAGAATTTAATATTTTTTATAACCAATTATTAATGAATGGCGTGAGTATTGATGAAAAAAACGCGAATATATTGTTTTCAAAAGTTATAAACACGCAATATAGTCATTTTAATAAAAATAATTATGGAACGTCTGGCGCGTTTTTTTCGACTGGACAAGATTATTCACATAAAATAAATATGTCTTCTCCAGTACCAATACAATATTTATCTCCGATTGCAAACGTAATATATAATCATTATAATGAATTTTGTAAAAAACCAAATGAGGATGATATATGTAAAGATAAGAATACAACATTTCCAAAGATTGTGAATGATTTTTTTCAACAGAATTTTTATAACCAAAATCAAAATCAAAATGAAAATCAAAATCAAAATGAAAATCAAAATCAAAATGAAAATCAAAATCAAAACCAAACTTATTATAAATTTTTTAAAAAAATTTGTAGACAACACATTCCATTAAATATCGATCCGGAAATATTGAAAGCGTTTGCTACAGCAACATCCGTGGTTGCAATAATTGGCGCGTTTTATGCGTCGGTTGTTGGGTTTTTTAAGAAAAAAAAAGGGGAAGAACAGATTGCTCCTACAGGAAATCTTACAGAAAAAAATATTAAATTAATAGATGATACAGGTACTATTACATCGAATAATAATAATCAATACGATTATATTATTTCGAGTTATATTGACCCTAACAATATCAATTTTAATAATAACGAATCAAATATTGATGCATTCCACCAAGAGAATATTAAGAAATTATCAGATTTAAGTAATGCAGCAAGTGAAGATGTAATAAAAACTCAATTGACAGCAATTGAAGAAAATATTAAAAAGGTTGAAATTGATATTGCGAACTCGGATAATAATTATTATGAAAAACTTGATTTATATAATCAAAAATTTGATTTAACCCTACAAAAAATGTATATTGAACAAATTGCTGAGAATTATGATATTAAAATTGAGAATCAAACTAAAGCGAGTGAAATCAATGAATTAACTAATAAACTAAATAAATTACAAAATCAATTACAAAGCGATGTAAAAACTAAAGATGATGTTGATAAATTAAATATCCAAATCAATAAACTGAAAACCAACAATAATAATTTAAGAAATTCGCAATACGATAAAAATTTAATGAATGAAACAAAAAAACCGAACGGTGATATGTTATCTAAATTATTACAGGCGAATGATAATTTAAAAAAAAGAATTGAAAAACTAAATAGTGAGAAGATCGATATTAGTAATTTTCAAAATGAATTTAATATTCTAAAAAAATCATTGGAAGAAAAAGATAATTTTAATAAAGAGTTAAATGTAAACATTGATGAATTAAAAAAAAAAAATTATTATGAATTAAACCGTTTAAATAATGAATATCAAAATAATATTAGTAATCTTGATAATAACTATAAAACAAATCTTAAAAATATTGATGACCAATATAAAAAAAGTATTTTAGAATTTACTCAAGAATTTAATAGTATCAATAATAAATTGAGTGATCAAATTAAGAATCTTCAAACTGAAAATGAAAATTTAAAGAATAAAAATAATAATTTAAATAATGAGATATTAACAAATCAAAATGAAATAATAAATAATAATAATAAAGAAATTGAACGTCTTAAACAAATGGTAAGTGAGTTTGACAATCAAAAGAAAAAAATAGAATCATTAACAAATCAAATAAACGGTATCAACTTGCAGAATGTATATAATGAACAAAAATACGATTCAAATATGGATAAAATGAAAAAAGTGTTGGAAGAAAACAATAATAAAATAAATGAAATAGATTTACAGCATAAAAATGTGTTGAAAGAAAACAAAATTCAAACAGATAAATTAAATGAATTAATACAAGAATTAACTCATGACAATAATGCTAAAGCCCAAGAAATAAAGAATTTAACAAATAAATTTGATAAAATACATATTTTTTGTAAAAAACTAATAGATGAGAATGCTGAATACGAAAAAAATAAAAAAGCTTATGAAAAAGAAAAGATTGTGTTTGAAAAAACAATTAATGAGCAAGCAGAGATAGTAAAAAAAAAGGAACAAGAAATTGAAGAATTGGAATCATGTATGATTGGTCTAAATACAAATTACGATAAAAAGAAAGTTGAGTTGGAATCTAAAAATCAAGAATTACAAACACAATTGGATACAACCAGTGGAGAAAATGCTGAATTGAAAAAACAAATAGAAGATAACAACATGCAAATCCAAGACTTAGAAAAACTAATTAAATATGAAAACAGAACAAAAAATGCTCAAATAAATAATTTAGAACAAAAAGTTCAAGAAATGACTAATGATATTGCATCGAGACAAATACAATCATTATATAAAGAGCGGTTAATACAGAAAAATAATGAAAAAATATTGGCATTAAAAGGAATCATTGGAATAGGAGGAGGAGAAGAAAAAGACGATGTATCCGTATTATTAGAAAAATTTGTTAATAAAAAAGAACAAGAAAATCAACAATTAAACGAGCAAAATACCCAATTGCAATTAGAACTAAACAATCTTAAACAACGGTTAAACGATTTAACTAATGAAAATCTTAGATTAAAAAATACAAATGATTCGCAAGCAAACAAAATAATTCAGTTAAATGAAAAAGTTGAAATAAATAAAAGAATAATAGAAAAAAAAAATGGTTTCCTGCATAAAATGCAAGATGAAAAAATAAATCTTAACAAACAACTTGAAACGATTACGAAACAATACGACACTTTCAAGAAAGATACAAATAAAGGGTTCAGTCGTATAAATAATCAAAAAGATAAATTAAAAAATAAATTAACTAAGTTAAATGAAAAAATACAAAATTTAGATGAAAACATGAAAAAGTTAAATGATGAAAAGCAAAGTTTAACAAACACAAATATTGAATTGCAATTAAACATAGAAACTCTTCAAACAGAAAATGTAAACTTAAATCAAACGATTGAAGATCAAAAACAAATAATTGAATCTAATAATTCTAAAATAAATGAGTTGAGTCAGAAAAATGAAGATATATCAAATGAATTAAAATCTAATAAAATAGCTTTGTCCGATAATGAAAATCAAATTAAATTATTAAATGAACAAATAAAAAATCAAAATACTCAAATGAGTAAACTAAATTCTTACTTGGCTAGTAAAAATAAATTAATAAAGGAAAAAGAAATAGAGTTAGACAAATTAAATAATACAAATAAATATTTAAGTGAAAACGAAAATAAAAATTTTAAGAAAAGAGATGAATTAAATAATGAGTTAAAAAATTTAAGAAAAGAAAAAGAAGATGTTGATAAAAAATTATTAGATATTACAACAAAATTGACCGATTTAAACAAAAAATATGATCAAGTGGAAAAATCAAGAAATGGTTTAATAACAGTACTGGATCAAAAAAATAAACAACTTAAAAATAATCAAAAATCATTGGATGAATTAAAAAAGAAAAATGAAGATCTAATCGAACAAAACATAAATTTAAATAACAACATATCACAATTAAACAATGAAATAACTCAAATAAAAAATGAAATAAATAACTTATCAAATACAAATAATAGTCAAAAACAACAACTGGATAATTTAAATACTGAATTACAAAAAAAAGTAACTAATTTATATACAATGCGTAGTAAACTATACGAGTTGAATGAACAAAATCAAAAGTTGGATCGTGAAAATAACACGCTAACATCAAAAAATCATAATTTAATAATAAACAACAGAGATCTGAAATCATTATATAAAAATCTTAAAAAAATAAATGATGGCACAAATAAAACAATAAAAGAACTGAATGAAAAAAATAATGAATTAAAATCAGAAAACCTTGAGTTAAATAATAGCATTTCTAATAAAACCAAAGAAATTGAAACAATAAAAAAGCAAAATAATGATTTAAATAATAGACTACAAATTAAAGAAACTGAAGTCGTAGCATTACACAATAGAATTAATAAAGTAATAGATTATGGTAAATCTCATATAAATAATTTAAAAACTGAAAATGGTAAGTTAAACGAAGAGATAGAAAAGATTAAGATTGAAATGGAAAAAATAAAAACAGATTTAACTAATAAAAATAATGATTTACAAAATACCATAGCAATCACAACGACCGATTTGAATAAATTATATCAACAACTACAACAACAGAATTCAAACAATACCTATTTATATAATAATAATGAGGTTCTCCGAAATTATAATATAGAACTCCAAAACACAATACATAATTTAAATCAAGATCTACTTAATTTAAACAATTTACAAAACGAAAAACAACAGTTACAATTAAAATTAAAGAATAACAAAGAGACTATTGATTCATTGAAAAAAAATATAGTTACACTACAAAATGAAAAAACTGAATTATTAAAAAAACAGTTAGAACAAAACAATACAATCAAAGAACTCGAAGATAAGTTCAAAAAAATAACAGATGAGCACGCAAATAAAATAAAAGAATTTGAAGAACTCAAACAACAACATGAAGAATTACAAAAAGAACGACAACAACTAAATAATCTTAATGAAAAATATCAACAATTTGCGTTAGCCATTGGTATTTTAAGTAATTTGGAAAAGAAAACAAAGTTTAAAAAACAATCAGAACCTGGGTTTACAACAGATCAAGGTACTCCATTTGTTATTGAAATGGATGATCAAAAAACTATCAATTTGATTAATATCATCGAAGAACAATTAAAAAATTTAAATGATATAACAAACAAATCTCTACAAAATTTTGTCAATTTAAAAATCGTGGATTTATACGACAAAAACAATCAAACGGAATTCATTCCAATCATAAAATTAGAAGAAACAAAAATAGAAAACCCAAAACCAAAAAACAACGAAATATTTAAATCTCGTCGTCGCCGTCGTGGAGAAGTCGATAAAGAATATAAAATCATCGTTCCAGATGAATTCATAAATAAAAATACGTCCAAGTACAACAGTCCAATTGATATGATTAATCCACGATATATACTCAAAATTAATACTTCCGAAGACACTATCAATTACCAAGTCATTAATTTCATCCTCGATCAAAAATCATATTTCAATGAACTAAGTGTCGGAGATGTAAATTCCCCTATACGTATATAAATCCTCCCACTTTTATCCCCAAAAAAAATATATAAAAAAAAATACAATTAACTTATTTTTTTTTTTATATATTATTTATTTTACACAAAACAAAAACAAAACAAAATCTAACGATAAATCCAATGTAATGAATGGGTGATGGATTCTAAAGGAATTTGTAGTACATGTGCACTGTTGTCCATGGTGGAGAAACCGATAAACAAATCGATATTTATATCCATTCCCAATGCATATTCGACTTTTTCGCCTGTAAAGGTAAACAATTGGCTGCATTTTTCGAATCGCAATGTATCCGCATTTAATACGACAAATGAATGATAATAAAAACGGCGGTCTTCAAATGAAACCGCGTGACATAAAAACCAAATGGACGAACCGATTTTGACACCGTTTGTTGAACCACGCATCATGTGGAGCATGTAGGGCAATTCGTCTTTGGATTGGACGATTTTGAAATCGACTGCGTTCGTCTCCGTATTCAGTGTCCCTATTTGCAACGGATACCAATAATAAACCATTTGCTTTTTCTTATAATCCGCGAAAACCCAGTTTTTCTCAACCTCTTTTTTGCTGGGGCCATTAACAGATAAAATGTTGGATTTGCATTTCCCATCCGTCAAAGAAACCGTGCCATATTCCACCGCAATACGTCGTCCGTCTTTTTCCAGACCACGATTGGCAACGAATGCGCAACAGCAGTCGTTAAGCGGTTGAGCAACTTGATCAAACTGTTGACCATCTTGAGCAACAAACCGGACATCTTCATAGCCGACATAACGCGAGTCCCACTCGGGATGGTCATGTTCCATCCACATTTCCCCTACAGGCATCTTCACCAACGTGTTGTTTTTGTTTATAAAATCGTTTGTATTATAAATGAGGAGTTTGTTTTTACTGATGATTTGGTCGTGGTTAATATATCCTCCCTTGTGATCGATGTGGTAATTTACATAGCGAATATTGACGAGGGTTTTGCCTGTAGGGAGAAATGTTAGGGAGGGGGTGCTTGGGACGAAACCTGGGTCTAAGTTTGGCCCTCCTGCTAATTCAAATGTGGTGGCGGAAGAAAAGGAGGTCAATTTAGGCGAATAAAATTTGTAATTGGAGAGGATGTTGTTGTAAATATTGTCGGGGATGGTGAGACGGGGGCCGTCTTTCAATAAATCGGTGGACAATTTGGCGAGGTCGATGTTGCAGGGATTCGAATAATAACCGGAAATGGTCATTTCGTAGGCGAGTTTATAGAGATAGACGTCTTTTTGGAGGAAGAGGTGGCCGTCGACAATGTCTGGGTTGGTCCCGTATTTTTCGAGGAGTTTGATGGCAATTGTCCCGTACAGGACTGCTTGGTGGTGTTGGCCCTTGTTGCGGAAATAATGGACAATTTCGTAGAAATTTTCGAGACGTTCATTGTAAAATTGGTAGCCTTCCATCCATGCACTGATGGCTTGGGGCATTTCACCAAGGGATTGATGGCATTTGCCGATACGATAATAACTGTACCAAACTTCTTGGCGCCACCCCCCGATGGCAATGCGTTTCCTATAGGTGTCGATGGCTTCACGGTATTTGCCGCTGTCCCTGTAGGAATTGGCCAAATAGAAGGTGTAGCGGTCGTTATTTGGGAGGTCTATTAACCCTTGGGTTAGGAGTTGGATGTCGCGTTCGTATTTGTTTTGTTTGCATCCGCCGTCGCCGAGATCCATGATGTATAATTGGTCGCGGGGGATGACTTGATTGTATCCGCCTTTGATGTCGGGTGGGCTTTCGACATATTCGTGAGTGACGCCCCAATATTTGAAACCGGGAATATTGCGGACGATACGGGCATTGCGGTAATAATACGATTCATTGGATGCACCCTGGAAGAGTTGGTAAATGTCGTTTTTTAACCAGTCTGATTTTTTGAAATGGGGGCCGACACGTAGGACCATGTCGGCGTCGAGTAACAAAATGTATTCGGCGCGTTTGGTGGGGACCAGATGGAGACATGCCTGTAGGGCAACAGATCGATTGTGTCCGAAATCGCGAAAGGGTTCGAATACGATTCTTCCGGGGATGCCTTTATTGACGAAATAGTCGTGAATGATTTTGGGGGTGTCGTCAGTGCTTCCGGTGTCGCAAATGCAATAAGAATCAATGATATTGACGACCGAATCCAGTAGGCGGGTGATGATTTTCGATTCATTTTTGACGATCATGTTTAGACAAAGTGTGGGTCCTTCTTCTTTTTCCTTATCCGTCCAATTGTCAAATAACACCACCCTTTCTTTATCCTCTACAGGCATCATCCTTATAGATTCCGTTGTTTCATATCCATCGCGTGAACTGTCGTATTCAATAATTTGTAATTTAACCATTTTGTGTGTGTGTCTCCTTTTTGAAATTTTTCTCTTTTCGTTTTTCTCTTTTGGTTTTTCGTTTTTGGTTTTTCGTTTTTCTTTTTATCCTTTTTTTTGTCTATATTTTTATTTTTTGTTTAATATCTTTTTTTTTCTGCATGGCAAATTTTGAGAAAATATAAAAGGAAAAGGAAAAAAAGTGTGTTAAAATAAATATTTTCCAGATGTATTTATAAAGAAATATTATTTGGAAAAAAAAAGGAAATAATAAATATATAGTAAAAGAATTTTTTTTTTGAAAAACACAAATATGGCATTTACAAGAATTCGTGATGATCCAGATAGGATTAAAAAACAATTGCAGGAATCGACGGGGAAAACGAGATATTTTATGAATGTTCCAGGACCGGGTGCGGATTTGCCTTATTTTACGGATCCTCACATGAGACTTCAACGTTGGGGAGCTAATTTAATGACAAACGCGACGGATTTGGAATCCGAATTGAAAGGATACAATTATCGTTTAAATCATGATAATTTGGGTTCTGTACCAACAAAATACAGTAATGCCTTTACACATGCAACGAAACGTAATTATGCGGATGTGATGCCATTTATAGATGAAACGAGAGCGACACATCCAGTATTTGAATATAGAGAACGTCAGACGTATTTTGTGGAACCCCGAATTATTGAGAATAATCTTCCATTTGGTGGATATGAACGTGATTTACCATTTGAAACGCGACTTCCTACAAGGATGCTAGAAAAAGATTATCATGTTTCAACCCCACAACATTTTCCTAATTTATACAATGAATGAATAAATGAATGAATAAAAAAAAATATATATAGAATAGAGTTATAAATTGAATTGATTTGAATTAAAATATAAAAACATTTTTATATTAAAAAAAAAAGTTTTAATATATAAATTAACTGTAACAAACGGAAAAAAAAATATTATTGTACACAATTATTACAAAAAAATAAAATAAAATAAAATAAAATAAATTTTTTTTTAAAAAAAAAAGTATGGAAATAGCGATACCATTAGTAGCATTAGGGTCACTATTTGTGATGTCAAATTCATCAGGTCAACAAAGAAGTGGAGGAGAAAGAGGGGAAGTAGAGGAAACATTTGATAATTTGCCGAATACGGATTTGTTGGATCAAAATTATTTATCAACATCAACATCAACATCAACACCTGATGATAATATTCCTTCTACAGGCAATCCACATGAATTATCCTATTATCATTCCCCGAATCAATATACTGACCGCTATTTTTTGAGTAAACAGGAACAAAGTAGTCAGAATAAACAATATGGGGAAGATGAATTATTTTACAGTCTTTCGGGAAAACAAATGACGCTGAATGACGATACATTAAATAAATTTTTGACCAATTCGCAACCATTTTATGGATCATCTGCACCAAATTACAATTTGCCAGGGTTATCGGAGACGATTCTGGATGCATACAGTGGTCAGGGGTCGAATGCAATATCGAAAACGGAATCGGGGCCATTATTTAACAATCAAGATAAAAACATTCATTGGACGAATGGTATGCCGAATACATCGGATTTTCGTCAAGACCGTATGATGGGTAATTTAGGACATAAAATGCACAACGTGAAACCGTGGGAGGAAACGCGTGAGACACCGGGGACGAATGGATTCAATTATGGTCAGGAAAATCGTGATCAATGGCGTGACAAGACGGTGGATGAATTGCGTGTAGCGACGAATCCGAAATCGACTTATATGTTTGTGGGTCATGAGGGGGCGGCCAAATCCGTGTCAACAAACCGGGGTGTTCATGCGCAAGTAGAGAAGAATAATGTGGACAGACATTATGACATGGGACCTGACCGTTGGTTTACGACGACGGGTCAGGGCGGCGAAGCCGCCACATTGAGGGCCAACCAACCATACAAAAACGTCAATCGCGCAACCACTGATGAAAATTCCTCCTACGAGGGAGTTGCCGCCGCCACTGCGGGAAAAGATGCCACCTACGTGATGGGCGAATATATGGATTCGACACGCGTTCAATTGGACGGGGGTAATTTAGGCATCACTGCCGCCGCCGGTCGCAATTTCGCCAAACCGGGCGAACATGGTCTCGACGCACTCAATGTGAATACCAATAACCGTGTCACCACCTCGCAACCACAATCAGATGCGTGGGGTATTGTTGGTGGGGTGATTGGCGCAGTGGTTAGTCCATTGATGGACGTATTGAGACCTTCCCGTAAGGAAAATGTCATTGGGAATTTACGACAATTCGAGTCGGGCGTCAGGGGACCGCAACAGACATACACTTTCAATCCAGCTGATCGCATGGCACCCACCATGCGTGAAACGTATGAATCATCCACGTACCAATGGAATTCGCAACCGGCCATTCAACAGGGCGCATTTACTGTGGCCCAACAAAACACCGTCGCGAATAACACATTCCGCCAAGATCAACATGTCTCCTACGGGGGATCTGCCGGGGCGGGATATTCAATGAAACCCAAATCTTATGGGGCGGATTATGCATTTGCACAAGAAACGGCCAATCCATATAAGGAAACCACGTTACAAGGGCGTATCAATCACGGGAATCGGTCGGTATTGAATACTGACCAACACATGACCACGAGTAAATGGGAGAGTGACCGACACAATAATCGCATGTGGGTTCCACAACGTCAAACCGTTATCCCCTCTGGAATTGCCCAAATGGGAACCGTTCCGACATTTGAAGAACAAGTTGTCAACCAGCGAAACAATCCGGATATTTTAGCCGCATTTAAAAATAACCCATACACACAATCCATGATGATCAATGACCCTACAGGCTACGGTCCAGCAAGGTCCCATGTGTAATTTTTTTAATTAATTTAAATTAAATTAAATTGATTAAAAAAAAATACGACGTTTCTTTCTGTAATATAAGAATATAGAAGAGGAATATATATATACAAAACTTTAAAAAAAAAAGAATTGAATTAAATATAAAAATAGTGTGTAAATACAAAAAAAAATGGCTACTACTACTACAGAAGAATCAAATAAAGATAATAAAGAATTTGTAATTATTTATGATAATTCTGTTTTTGCAAATGACGATAAAACACAAAAATTAAGCGAAAAATTTAATCAAATATTAAATGATATATTATCAAAATCAAACACTACAAATGATGATAATGATAATGATGCCATAATTAACGAGTTTAAAAAAGGAATACAAGAGATTGTGAATGGTGAAAATAAAGATAAAAACATATCAATCAATCTTGGTGTTATGGGCAAATTTGAATATGTGGTAAATGTGATAAATATTCGAACCCCTCAAAAAATATACGTGTATATTAACAATTCAAGTTACATTGATGAAGATAATATTAATGAATATCTAAATATCAATAATAATGCCAATTTTAACATATTTGATATGCATAAACTAACGGATAATCCAAACTTAAAATTAGACAGAAACCGAATAGAGAAGGTTAGTGATCAGTTTCTTCAATATTTTGTATCGATGTTTGATGATATTCTTTTCAATGGGTTCTTCAAACCAATGCTTGTAAACATGTTACCTAAAGAGGAGGAATTTGTATTTGGACGAAAAATGATAGATATCTATATAAAAGACCAGTTAAAATCAGCATACGTTGACATATTTAGTCATGCCTATTATTTTAAACAAAAAGATACGGCTGAAAAAGAATTCAATCAATGCAGATACTTTACAGAAAAGTTTTTCAGAACAAATCAGCGACGTCCGAATCCGATTATTTATTTTATGGAAGATGATCCGGGGTTGGCGAGTTATGCCGATTTATTTAATGACCCTGTAGAGAAAATTGAAATTACAGTTAAAGATGGTGAACAACAACCAATTGAGAAATTCTGGTATTGTCCGATTGATTCAAAGAATTTTATGCAGGTTGAAATTGACCAGGTACTTATAACCGATCAATTTCTTAAACCGCTGGTTAACATTGATGAAGATTCTGAAAACATTGTGAATATTGACGACTATGATAAAGATCTGTTTAATAACGAATTTAATGATGAATTTGTTCCTAAAATAATACTTGTCTTAAAACAAGTTATTTACATGAGTTTACCTCCTTTTATGAATGCAATATTAAAAACAGTGAATACAACACCCGAATATGAAAATACCGAACGTATCGATGCTTATTTAAATACGATACAAGGTATTTTAAGATTTCTGGTACAAAACATTATTGAAAATGTTGGTCTAGTGACTTATATGACAACAGATCCTGCAAAGGAAGAAAAAAATGAAAAAATAGAGGATTATGGTGATTGGATAGCTAAGTATCGTATACCTCAATTAGAATTGAAAGAGAAAATTAATAACATGAAAGAGGTTCAAAACCAAATAAATTTAAAAAATGAAACTAAATTTTCTAAAACAAGAATTCATATTGCGTCGGCAACGTAGGGGTAAAATTTACCAACTGCTTTTTTTGACGTTGATGCGTGGACCGGCGTTTCGTTTTTTGGCGTTTTGGGGGTTGTATTCTTCTTCATCATCGGACGGGATATCTTTAGACATTTCCCAATAATCTTTTCCGCCCAATTTGAAATCTGGACGTGGTTCTGCCTTGTACCAGAATATTTGATCGGTCAATTTATTGGATTTGGCGTTGTTGTTGATTACTAAACATTCATAATTTTCCGTACAGGCGTCCATGATTTGACAAAAGGATTCGAATGTTGGGAACATACTCGCATAATTTTTCCATATTTTCTCGCGATTTGTCAAATAGGGTTCTCTCAAAATAAAAACGAAATCGATATTTGTACGTAAATTAGGCGGTACACCAAGTGGGTATTGCATCGTAATGATCAACATGACTTTCCAGTGTCTCCCGTTCATAAATAAGAAACGCATCAATTTATCGTTTGCCCATTTGTTATCGTACAGGCAATCATCCAAAATGACAAAAGCACGGGGGTCGATGCGTGATCTGCCTTTGCCGAAATTCGTCTCTTCACGTTTCACTTGTTTGAGCATCATTTTCTGACGTTTCAAAATATTTTCGATAATGACCGAATTGTATTCGTCATGAATAAACATTTTAGGAACCACTGATCCATAAAACCCGTTTCCAGCTTCTGTTCCTGATATAACTGTCCCTACAGGAATATTTTGATGATGGTATAATAAATCTTTTACCAGAAAAGATTTACCAGTATCACGCCGCCCAATCATGACTATCACCGGACCTTTGTTTTCATCCGGTTTAAATGTGATCATTTTCATATCAAATTTCTTTAAAACTAAATTCGACATCTCTTTTTCCAAAGTTTTTTCAAAGTTTTTCCTCCTTTTTTTTTTATTTGTATATTTAATTTCTATTTTCCTTTTCCTTTTCCTTTTTCCTTTTTGTATTTTAATATAAATTAAATTAAAAAAAAAATAATTATGAGCGC
>JACCEB010450124.1_pt1 | contig 20486 bp, 19 predicted proteins | sample 7454761 | NCBI WGS metagenome assembly JACCEB01 (sample SAMN15323454, study PRJNA562643) | freshwater metagenome | isolation source: river surface water | place: USA:Blue River Watershed | collected 2017-08-18 | reverse complement strand
CTCGGCGGGCGAGCTGGGCGACCTGCATTTCATCAACGATACGGGCGTCTACCAGTGGGCGGCTGGCGAGCACGATATGCCCTGGCGCTGGTCATCGCCCGTGGTGATGCTGCCGCACTGGACTGCGCTATGGGGGTATCGGGTGCTGGCCACCTGGCCGGGAGTGCGGGCCCGTGTGCTCACCGGTGATCACACGATCCTGGTCGGCGACGCCGATATCGTGGCCGATGAGGAGATCATCGACGGCGGCGTTCGCGTGCTGCCGGCTGGCCACTCGTGCATGGCGCTGGCGGTCGAGCTCGAGGGGACCGGCGAGGTTTCGGCGGTGTTGGTTGGGCCGCACTCTGAGGATCTGACGGTATGACGGACGATACACAAACGATCGAGACGCTGCAGTTTTCTCCCGTGGAGTTCAATCGCGACGACGAGGCGCCGAACAAGGAATTCATGCGCGAGTATCTGATGCTCATGCACCAGCATTGGCTCGAGGTATTCGGCCCTGACAATGAGTTTGCCCCGAATGCTGCAGCCGTCTACGACCTGTGGCAATCAGAGGTCATTGTTTTTCTGGCCGCCCGCGATAGCCGTGGCGTCGTTCGCGGACTGCAGCAGTGGGCTGGCGAGCAGCGCCTCATGAATGGCGATCTGACTGCGGCCACGCTCAACGCGGTGTACGTGGAGCCAGGGTATCGCGGTCAGTCAATGGAGTTCCTGCGTTGGGGCATGGCAACGATTCGGCCGCATGTGACGCAGCTGTACTGGATGCTGCAAGCTGATTCGAAACTGGATGTGATCGCCAAGCGGTTGGGCGGCAAACCCTACGAAGTGAAGTGGAGCCTATAACGTGGCTGGTGCGGTAATCGGCATTGCAATCTCATTGTTCGGGGCGTATTCCGCGAGCAGGGCGGCCAGCGCCCAGAACGCGATCGTCAAGGACCAGGAGAAGGATGCTCGGTTTTTCCGCGACATTTGGATGAACTGGTATCGCCAGTGCGAGATCAACCACCTATACGACGTGCAGATGCGTGGACGGGAGGTTGCCAAGCCGGCGGCCACCCGGGCGCGCATGGCGGTGTCGGTTCGCCGGGCGTTCTCGACGACTCGCCAAAAGGCGGTGTCGTGCTCGCCGATCATGTGCGTGGGCGCCCGCCGAACGGCATTGATGCAGCTGGCGATCGCCGAAGCCAAGTCGATCGCCGAGATCGCCGACCGAGCGGAGCGTCACGAGGACACCCGTACCCAGCTGCTGAATTCGCAGCTGGATGATCTGCGGTATCGCAATGCTCAGCTCGGCCGAAACCTCATCATGTCGGTCACCAATGCGGCGCAGTCGGCGGCGGCTCTGACATCGAACATCGCGGCCGGGTCCGGGCAGATCGCCGGGTATGCGCTGGCGCGCGGCATGAGGATGATCGGCGATTCCGTGGGCGGGCAGCGCTCGAGGATCGACGTGTCAGACAATGGCTACGTGATGGGAGGTCCGTGATGGCGGACGGCGGAACCAGTTACGTGGCGATCGCGCAGGCTGTCGCGGCAGCGGCCAGCGCCTACGCCGCAAACCGGGCGATCGCGGCCCAGACCGCAGCGGCCAGCCAGCAGGTCTATGAGGCAAAGTTTTACCGGGAGCACTGGCAGACCTACTACTCGGCCGCCGAGCTCGAGCACGTCAGCGAGGTATGCGCTCGAGGGCGCACGAAACCCCGGTATGAGCAGCGCCGGGCGTCGGCCCGGGTCGAGACCGCCAGGGCATACCGGTCGTCCCGTGCTCAGCTGGTGCGCCAGCTGAACCGCTATGAACTGCCGTCCACCAGGTCGGTGTGGGACCAGCTGGCGCTGTCCGAATCGAGCACCCGAATCGAGATGGTGGACCGCGCGTGGCGCGCCGAGGAGAATCGGGCGCTGCTGCTGAACGCCAAAATGGATGACCTGCTGTATCGAAATGCGCAGCTGGGCAGGGGCATGGGCGCCGCCGGTACCGCGGCCGGGCAGCTGGCGGCGACGACGGTGTCGCAAGTAGCTGGCGGCGTGAGCCAGCTGGCCGGGTATGCGCTGGGCAGGAGCATGCGAGGCCTCGGCGCCTACCTGAATCCAGCCCCTGCACCGATCAGCATCCAGATCGGCCAGGTGGCGACCACCCAATCCGCCGCATCCGCCGGCATTTACGAGCCGACACCCTGATGGCTACCGACGCATACAGTGGGTTCCTGGCCGGCATCCGTGCCGAGAACCAGGATTTCCTGGCCAACGAAGCGAACGACCGGGCCAACCAGCAGGCAGCGCTGACCAAACAGCTCAACGAGTTGCGTCTGATGGGCGAGCAGCAACGCATGCAGGAGTGGGAACGCGCTGCCCCTTTGCGCGATATCACGCAGGCGGTCAACCTGCGGACCGGGCAGGCGGCACTCGCGGACATGGGGGCCGCCGACGAGATGCGTCGCCTGATGGCCGGCATCCAACTCACCGACCAGAACGAGCGGCCGAGACCAGAGTTCGACATTGCAGCCGATCTGATGCGGTCGGCCAGTCTGTCGAGCAACCCGAAGGTGCGGCAGGATGCGCTGGCGATCTACCGGCGTGCGGGTGCCGCCCAGGCCGCCAACCAGGCCGCGCTCGATCCGCAAGGTGCATTCGCCCGGTTGCGCGATCTGAGTCTGTTCCCGGCCGGGTATGAGGCGCGGACGAAAGGCGACACCTTCGAGATCCTGAACGAGAGCGGGGTGCCGGTTCAGAAATACCCCCTGGCCGCAGCATCAGCCGTACTCCGGGATTTCGCGACCGGCGAGCACAAGGCGCAGGATGAGCTGTTGCGCCAGGCTGGCCAGGCCGCAGTCCAGAAGTCGATCGCCGACCGCATGCTCGAGAGCGCCAAGCAAACGGCGCAGGGCCAGGTGGAGCGTGAGCGAATTGCGCAATCGGCGTTGAACAAGCGAAACGCGGAATCGCAGGCGGCGTTGAACAAGCGAAACGCGGAATCGCAGGCGGCAATCAATGCACGAGACAAGCGCAAGGCCGAGCTGGACATCCTGAAGCTGCTGATCCAGGGCCGCCAGAAAACCGGCGGCGCTGCAGACGGCGGCGAATCCGCCTCGATCGATGGTGAGGGCGTCGAAGGCTTTGACCCGGCGCAAGTGGCGTCAGCGATGAGCGGTTATATGCAGCCAACGCCTGCGCCATCGGCCCAGACTCAGCGATCGCCGGCTGTGCAATCACTGATTGATTCTGCACCGACAGCCGGCCCTGTTCAGGCGGCGCCCGCCCCGGTGGGCAATCGGGATATCCGTAAAGCACTGCAAGCCGAATTGCCGGGCATGAGCCGCGAGGCAGCGGTCGATGCCCTTGAGACGCACGGCTATGCGGTGCTTGGCCCCGCGTTGTTCGCGCGGCTGTCGCGACTCAAAGATGGCGGCGCCGGGCGGGCCGACTTCCGATCACTGCTGGGCAATCCGTAATGGACGAACACGACGAAATTCTTGAGGCACTGCAGGAGGCCGAGCAGGCGCGACCCTGGTTGCCAGCCGGCGCGCTGCGCGCCATGGCGGAGGAGGAATCTGGGTTCCAGCCACGCCGGGCGGACAGCCGGTATACCGGCCTGCTGCGGGTGCCGAACGCCGAGCTGACTCGGTTTGGGCTGAAGCCCGAGGATGCGCTGGACTGGCGCCAGAATGTGCGCGCAGGCCTGACGATCCTGGACGAGCTGCAGGCGAAGTTCGATAACCCGGTCCTGGCACTGACCGCCTATCGCGCGGGCAGCGGGAAGGTCGCGGACTGGCAGCGTGGCGGCGCACGCCTGAAGCGCAGCGAGATCGAGTTTGCACCCCGCGTGCTCGCCAGGAGCACCAAATACGGCGGCGTGGCCACCCATGGCGAGCTGCTGGATGTGGCCAAGACAATGGGGGTCGAGGATCTTGGCCCGATTTACAAGGCCGCCGGCCTCGCGGGCCCAAAGCTGCCGCGCGGCGCCACGGTCGGCGACAACGCCGCGGACGATCCGCACGTCCTCGAGATGCTCGAGCAGCCGATCGGTCGATTGCTCGAGCGCAGTGAGAGCGGGCGGCGCAAGCCGGGCGTCGATCTGGTGGCCAAAGAGGCGTTCGAAGCCACGCCTGGCGCCCCGTCGCTTCGAACGGAGCCCGCCCCGTCGCTTCGAACGGAGCCCGCCCAGTCTGCGCACGTGCCGCCACAGGTGGCGGCGGCACTTGGAATGCCGGACATGAGTGCCACGCTGGGTCCGCGCGTGGACCGTGCCATTGATGCGCTATGGGGGAGCATGTGACGGACTGGTCTGACATCATCCGCCGGATGTCGGCGGTGGCTGACGAGCTGGCGGTCGAGCGGATTCGAGATAACCCGGCCTCGAGCGCACTGGCCGAGCTGCGCAATCAGCCGGTGCAGGGGCCTGGCGCGAACCGGCCGATGTCATTCAAGGATTTTCGTCAGTCGAGCGAGTACGACCAGGCGCCCCTCGAGCAGCAACAGGCCTTGTACGACACGTTCCTGCAGACGCAGCTGCCGCGGTTCATCCCGAAAGGCGCATCCGAGGACCAGCGCTATGACGTGCTGGCCCGGTTCTCGAAGGAGAACCCGCGACCCCGGCAGCCGGGGATCTTCGAGGCCTTCACGGGCGGATTCAGCCGTGGGATGGAGTCGCTGGGCGTCGGGAATGCCGCGACACTGGGGCAGTCACCCGAGTCGATTGCTGGCGAGCTGCGCGATGTCGCCATGGCCAGACCCCCGTCGGCGTCCGAGCGTGACGCCCGGGCGGAATTGGCCGAGGCGGCCCGGCGGTTCAACGAGGCCAAAGGGTTTGCCAATTCGAGCTATGCGGCCCTGCAGGCGGTGGGCACGCTGCTGGGCAACGGCCGAGAAACGGTGTCGATGCTGGGTGAGTCATTGGGCGCCAGCATCCCGGCATTCGGTGGTGCCGCCGGCGGTGCCGCGGTGGCCGGACCGGTCGGCATGATCGTCGGCCTGGTGGCGGGCAATGCCGCCACCAATGTCCAGAGCAACATCGCCCAGGAGCTGCAGGAGAAGATTGCCGGCGCCGGCATCGACATGCGCGATCAGGTCGCGGTCGCCCAGGTGCTTCGCGAGCATCCGGAATGGGTGTCCGATTCCCTGGTGCGCGGGACAAAGTCCGGTCTGGCTACGGCTGCCGTCGAGAGCGCGATCGACATCGCGACATTCGGGGTCAGTAAGGTGGCCAGGCCGGCGGTCAAGGCCGGGCAGGTCGCTCTGCGGGCAGGTTCCGCGGTGGCCGCGCAAGGGCTGGCAGAGGGCGCTGGCGCGATTGCCGGCGAGGTGGCGGTGGGAGATGCCCCGAACTATGGCGATGCGCTGATACAGGGCGCGCTGGGCACCATTGGTGGCATTCCCGATGCCGCGATCGCCATCGGCGCCGGTGCCGGCGCCAGACCGGCGCCTCCGGTACCGGTGAAGCCCGATGTCCGGGTATTTGATGACGAGACGGCACCAGAGCCGGCGGAGCCCGCCAGCCCCCCGCTTCTCATGCTGCCCCCGCCTGACCGAAAACCGATCATTGCGAGCGCCACGGGCCTGGCCGGCACGGATGCCGATGCCGTCGAGCGTGCTGCGCTGGCCGAGCGGTACGCGCCGCAGCCGATCCTCGAGGATGTACTGACCGGCCTGGTGCCGAATGGGGTGATTGATGAGCAAGCTGGAACAGCTACTGACGCAGCTGGTCAGCCAGTACCGGGCGATGCCGCCGGATCAACGGCAGGCGGTGCGCCAGGCGATCGACCGGCTGATGCCGCTACCGGACCAGAGCCAGGGCGGTTCGTCAGCGTCGACGACGTCGACGGCATCGAGGCCATCCTCGAGCGGATCGATCGAGCCGCAGGGAACCGAGCAGATTCTGGCGGTGCTGACCCAGGAGTACCGGGCGATGCAACCGCGACAGCAACAGGTGATGCGCCAACTGATCGACCAGCTGATGCCGCCGGATCAGGGTTCGTCAGCATCGATGACACCGATGGGCTCGAGGCCGCCCTCGACCGGATCGAGCGCCTTGCAACGGGAGGAATTCCGGCAGACAGGGGTAATCCCGCCGGCCGGCCCGCCATCGGACCCGCGCCAGCAGGCAATGGCGGAGCTGTCGGCGATCAAACGGGTGGCGTCCCTGGATCCGGGCAACAGGCTACTGGCCCAGGGGATCGCGATGGTGGAGCAGGCGATCAACCGAGTGACGCCCCCGCCCCAGTAGATCGGCCGCCACCCAGGCCACCCCAGGCGGGCCCGACGGTGGTGCTGCAAAACCGCGACAGATCGTCGGCGTCATCGGTCGCTCAGATGTCGGCCATTGCAGGCAATCCGGATTACCTGCGCCTATCGCCCACCCGGCTGCTCAGTGAGGGCGCGCCGGTGGTGATTGATGAGGCGGCGGTACCAGACGCCCAGATCGGCATCGAGGACACGGCGGTCGACGCCCAGGGCGACAAGGTGCCAATCCGATACGCGGTGGTCGAGGCCGACGCGCTGCTGACATCCCATGATGCCCAGGGCAATCCGGTCGATGGCTATGCCAACGGTGTGCCCGGGCGGCTGCGGGCGGTCGCAGGTAACGGCCGGATTGCGGGCCTGCAGGAGGGTTACAAGCGGGGCACGACCACCGCCTACGTGGAGGCCCTGGCGCGCGATGAGCGGGCGACCGGGATCAGCGCCCAGACCATCGCCCGGTTCAAGCGCCCGGTGTTGGTCAGGCTGATGCGCGGCCAGGACGTGACGTCCGATATCGGTGATCGCACCAATACCAGCGGGGTGTCGTCGCTGTCACCGCTTGAGCAGGCGGCCAATGATGCGCGGCGGGTGCGGCTGGATGCGCTGGAATTCGACGACAACGGTGCGCCGACACCCGACACGATTCGCCGATTCATCCAGGGCATGCCGCAGTCAGAGCAGTCCGGACTGATCGGCAAGTCTGGCGAACCAACCCGCCAGGCGGTCGATCGGTTGATGAACGCGGTATTCCACTCGGCGTATCGTGACGACGAGATCGTCAACCTGTTTGCCGCCGCGACCGACGCCGAGGCCCGGAATGTGATCAACGCGCTGGCGGCGATCGCACCAGAGGCCAATCGCCTTGAGGGCGCCGGCGACCTGGATGTCCGGCCACTCATCGTCGATGCTGCAAAGATGGCGGTCAATGCCCGGCGTCGCGGCATCAAGCTGCTGGATATGGTCGAGCAGGAGGACATTACCGTCGATCACGCGACCCAGGAGGTCGCGCGGATCATGGCGGAGCACGCGCGCAGCACGCGCGCAATGACCGACCGTCTGCGCCATCTGATCGGCATGGCCTACAAGGCGTCGCAGCAAGGCGACGAGGATCTGCTGGGTGCGGTGCCAAAGCCGTCCGTTCTCCGGCTGATTGAGGAGGCCAACCAGCCGGAGGCACAGCTGTTCTCGCGGGTGTCTGAGCCGACCGAGCCCGGTATGACGGCCGCAGCGGTCGGTCAACTCGTGAGCAAAATGCTGGCGAACTGGGCGAGCCCGCCGGGCATCAACGTCGTGCCGACCCTGATGCATTCGGCGGTGCCGGCCGAGGTCAGAGAGGCGGCGGCACGCAACGCGGCAACCCAGGCCGAAGGATTTTTCTGGGACGGCCGAGTCTGGCTGGTAGCCGATCAGTTGCCGACGGCGAACGATGTGCTGCGGGTGACGTTGCACGAATCATTGGGGCACTTCGGATTGCGCCGCACGTTCGGCCAGCGCCTGGATCCGATCCTGCGCGCCGTGATCCGCGACCATCGCGCGGCAGTCGAGCGTCGCACTCGCGATGAAGGCCTTGCCATCGACGACGAACGAAACCTGATGATCGGTGCCGAGGAGCACCTGGCATACCTGGCACAAACCGCGCCAGAAAACCGGCTGGTGTCCAGAGCGATCAGCGCGATCCGCGAGGTCGTTCGGCAGATTGCCCGGGCGATGGGCGCAGATCTTCGGCTGACGGATGCCGACATCATTAACTCGATCCTGGCGCCAGCCAGGCGCAACATCATTGAGGGCGCCGGCCGGGCGGATGCCGATGATTCGATCAGCGGTCATGGCAATCGCCAGCCTGCGATGGCCAGAGTGTTCCACGGCACGCCGTATCGAGGGATCGAGAAGTTTGACACGGATATGATTGGCGCCGGAGAGGGCGCGCAGGCTTACGGGTGGGGTCTGTACTTCGCTAGCAAGAAGGAGGTTGCCGATCACTATCGTGATGTTCTCTCCAAGCGTTTCGGTGCGTCTATCACCAAAAATGGAAAGGAGCTATTCGAAGCGGATCTGGCTCAAGCCTACTTCCGTATTGGTGAGATCAAGCGAGATCGGTCCGGCCAGTTGTACAAAGTTCTCGCATTCAATCGCGATGATCGTAATAGGTGGTCGGTTGATGTTCAGAGCGTCGGCGATGACGGGGTGGCGCTGCGTGGCGAGCGGGTTCGAAATCATGCGACTATGCCTCGCAGCGAGGATCTTGAACGTGATCTATCTGCGCGCGGTTATGAGGTTAGCCATGGGCAGCTCTACGAAGTCGAGATACCAGAGGACAGCGAAATGTTGCTCTGGGATCGGCCGATCAACGAGCAGCCTGAAAAGACTCGTTCTGCGCTTGAATCGTTGATCGGGTCGGCCGACCTGGCGTCATGGACTGGCGAGGATGCGTATCGCAGGATTGTCAAAGTGACTGGCGGCGGGCAAAAAGGCGCGAGCATGGCGCTTGCCAGGTTCGGGGTTAAGGGCATCAAATACCTTGACGGCGCGAGCAGGGCGGCGCGAGATGGGTCGCACAATTACGTCATATTCAGCGGCGATGACGCGAAGATCGAGAGGTCGTTGTTCAGCCGCAGAGCGAAGAAAGGAGTTACCAGCGGTGCGAACCTTCCTAAAATCAATCCGTTTAGCCCTGGTCAGATTCCTGTTCTCAGCCGGCGTGCTGGAAAGGCCGATGCAGCTATCGTCAAGGCCGCGCTCGCCCAAAAATTCCAGCTCGAATCATTCGGACCAGACACTGACCTTCCGGCCGCAACTCGAACCTGGCCAGACGGGGTACCTGGGGACGCACAGCCCGCCGCCCAAGTACCGAAAGGGCCGCCGCCGCTAGTCACGCTGCGTCGCGTCGGCACCATGCCGGTTATGGATGGGCCGATCGATAGCGCAGAGGCTGCGGCAACGGCGTTTGCTGACCTTCGACGATCGCCTCGCGAGCGGATAAACGTGCTGGCGCTGGATGCCGACAATCGACCGATCGCCATGCACCGGCTGTTTCTCGGCACCATCGACGCCGCGGCGTTCGATGTCCGCGAGATGTTCATGTCGCTGGCGCAGACCGATGGAGTCGCGTCATTCTGGATGGCGCATAACCACCCGAGCGGTCTCGCCGATCCGAGCAGGGCAGATCAGAACCTGACCGATTACCTCCGTCGCAAGTACCAGGCTGGCCCTACTGGTGTGGCGCTGGCTGGACACATCATCATCGCCGGACGGTCGTATGTTCACCTGGCGCCGGACGGTTCGCGGGTCGGTGTCGCTCAGATCAAGCCAGTCAGACGTAAGGTGAGTCTGCCGATCGTCGAGCGGGTGACCGTGCGCACGCCTGATTGGTCGGAATACGTATCCTCGCCGGACGCCGCCAGGGTGATGGCCAAAACCGCATTCCCAGATAGGGGCGCTGGGGTGATGGCGCTCAGCACCCAGCATAAACTGGTTGGCACGTTCCCGATGCAGCCCAATCAGATGGCCAGCATGGGCGACACCTATCGTGATCTGATCAAATTCATGGCAGAGCGAAATGCAGCTGCCGCCATTGTCGTAGCTCACGATGAGGAAGCCGCCAACAACGTAGCGTCGAGCCTCGACAACGCCGGTCTGCGAGTGCTGGATGGAGTCATTGCCAGGGAGGATGGGTCGCACACATCAATGGCCGACTCTGGCAGTATCAAACCGAAACCTTCATTCTTTTCGCGCCGACCGTCCCAGGTGCGCGCACCAGATGACCCGCGTCGAACCGACAATTTCGCGAGCAACCAGGAGGTTATGCGGTTCGCCGCTACCTTGCGCCTGCCGCCCAGGACGCTGGGCGATGTGGCGATCAATGAGCGCGACCCGATCAAGGCGGCCAGGCTGTTCGGCCGCCAGGCAGTCGATCGCCTGGCCGACACGTTTGCTGACGCCATGCTGCCGGCCCAACGGTGGATCGAGCGCATGCCGGTCAGCACCGAGGCCCAGCGCCAGATTATTGGCGGTCTGCGTCGAGCGCACGGGATCCGAGGCTCGCTCGATCGACAGGTCGATGAGCGTTTCGGTCGCCCGATGCGCCGCGAGATTCGCAAGCTTGCCAAGCAGTACGGCATGGGGACCGATGAGGCGATGCAGGCGGTCGGCTACTGGATGACCGCCAATTACGTGCCGCGCCAGAACGCCTGGTTGGCGGACAAGGACCAGATGGCGATCAGCGAGCTGCAGGCCGAACAACAGGCCGCGGCCGCAGCCGTTGCCCAGGCTCGAGCACAAGGCGTCACGACCCCAGCATTGGACCAGCAGCTCAAGGCGGCGGACGATGCGCTGAATGCCGCGACTGCCAAGGCGGCCAAGCGGCTGGCCGAGATCAACGACCCGCGCCTGGGGCGCACCGAGTTCAAGATTGGCGTCTCGGCCGGCATGACCAATGCTCAGGCCGCGTACACCAAACAGCTCATTGAGTCGCGGATCCCGGAGGCGCAGATCCGCCGGGTGGCGCAGATGGGATGGGATCTGATGGCCTGGCGCACCCAGCAGGATCTTAAAAGCGGCAAGCTGACTGCGCAGATGCTGGCGACCTGGCCAAACCACCCCGAGTATGTGCCGACCACGGGCGACCCGCGAGAGGAGGATTTTGAGGATCTGGTCACGAACGTGCGGGGTGGATCGAGCCTGAACGTACCGAAGGACAAGGCGGTCGGCGGCCGCACCTCGAGCGTGTCGCAGGACGGTATCAGCGCGATGTTCGACGCGGTTGGACGGTCGATCAATCATGCTGCATACCAGGACTTCAAGCGAGGCCTGTCGGCCGCCTACGATGAGGCGATCGTCGATGCGACAAACGAGCTGGCTGGGTCCGGGTTCAGTGGATCCCAGCTGCAGATCGAGATCCGCAGGCTGGCCGAGCGCAACCTTGGCATGGCCAAGGTCAACGGTGAGCCCAATGTGGGGACTGCCAAGGACGCGATCATTTATCGTGATGGCGGGAAGTCGGCGCAGTTCCTGATCGCTGACCCGACCGTGACTGAGGCGATTCGCCGGGAGAACCTGGACCGGACACCCACGGTATTGCAGAAGTTGTTCGAGCCCGGAGCCAGGATTTTCGCGCGCCTTGTCACGACGCTCAATCCGATGTTTGCCCCAATGAACAGCTTCCGGGATATCTGGGAGCGGTCCGAGCTGCTTCGGGCAAAAACGATTTACGATCAGTCGGGCAACAAGGTGAACGTCGCGCGAGCGGCCAGGGCCGCATTGCGCATGATGTACGACCCGCGCAACGTGCACGCCTCGATCCGCAAGGCGTTCGGACGGGACTTCACCAGCAGCCAGGGCCGAGACCTCGAGGAGATGATCGAGCTGGGCGGGCTTTCGACCTGGGGCGGGTATCTGGCCAAGGGCCGGCAACAGATCGCGGACCAGCTACGCAAGGAGTCGATGCCGATCATTGGCGGAAAGACGGGCGACCAGGCTCGCGCGCTGTTCCAGCTGGTCGAAGGGTATAACCAGTCATTCGATTTACTGTCCTCGCTGGCTGTCTATCGGGCGCTGCTGGCCGAAGGGGTGGCCAAAGAGGAGGCGGCGGCGCAAACGCTGGACCTGATGGACTTCCGCAAGACCGGGAAAGCGATGTTCCCGATCAAAGCAATGTTCGTTTTCGCCCAGCCGATAGTGACCGGCGGGGCGAACCTGATTGGCCAGCTCAATACCCGCGTGGGCCGTCAGCGGTTCCTGGCCTATACGATGCTCTCGTATGGCCTGTATTCGCTGCTCAAGATGCTGGACGAGGATAACGACGACGAGGGTGGTTCCCGCATCGACCAGCTCGGTGCGTGGACGACAGAGCGGTCGATCCCGATCCCGATCAACGAGAGCACGATATTTAAAATCCCGATCGGCTTCGGGCTGCCACAACTGGCCTGGGGGACTGCGGTGCACCTGACTCGTCTGATGTCCGGAGAGTCGACGCCGGTCGAGGCGTCTGCCGAGTTGCTGAAAACGATGGGCAAGACCATCAGTCCGCTGCAGCCCAGTGAGATCAGCGTCGCCGAATACCCGATGGTTTACGCCGTGCAGACGTTTGCCCCGACGATCCTCAAACCGTTCGCACAGCTGGCGACCGATCGCAATGCGTTCGGCAACCGGATCACCCCGACATTCCCGAAGCAAAACACGCTCAAGGCTGAGCAGCCCAAGCTGAGTACGCCAGATATCTACACCGATGCGGCCGTGTGGATGCAGCGCAATATGGGGTTCGATGTCTATCCGGAGCAGATCAGGACTGTCGCGACCGGTCTGCTGGTGGGCCCGTTCAGAGAGCTGTTTTTCAAGCCGTTCGTCGACAACCCGGCACGCGAAAAGATGGGGCGTGATACGGTGCCGCCATATGTGTCGACCTTCATCGCGCCATTCAACGAGTGGTCGACGATCGTGCGGGGTCGTGAGGCCTATGACCACCTGCAGGCGCTGGCGGCCGAGAAAGAATCACGCACCGATCGGGGTGAGGCGATCGATCAGTGGATGACCCCGCTACGCAGGCGCCAGCTCACGCTCTATGACGAGTGGACCGATGCTGAGCGTGACGTTCGGAACGAAAAAGCGCGGGCTACCAGAGCGTTCAACAAAGGGAATATCACTGAGGCCGTGCGCGACGCCAGATACAAAACAGCGACCGAGCGGCGAGACCAGGCGACGGCCAGGTTCCTGTATCGGTATCGTCAAATTATTGGCAAGCCGACGACGCGATCGCTGCGCCGCGGCGGGGAGTTGTCAGAGTGAGATCAGTTGTCGAGTTCCCCAGCTACTACGGGGCCAGGAACACACCGGCCAGGATTGTGAGTGGACGACCGATCGTGGTTGACCCGTGTGAGCCCGATGTGGCGATCCGGTTTGCGACGCACGGGGCGATCCCGGATGCCGCGCCAGAGGATTACCGGCTGCACATCGTTCGGGTCGGCGACCCTGGCGAGTGGGTCGATTACGCTGGGTTCGATCAGGACGCAAACCACGACGTCGTATTCCGGCTGGACGATGCCTTTTTTTCGAAGCCGCCTGGCCGCTACCACGGCGAGATTATTGCTGGCGGCTGCTGTCATGTGATCCAGTTCGAGATCCCAGCATGCGCGAGCATTGTGGGCGCAGGCCGGGCCGATAGAACCGTGGCAACGGAATGCGAGGACGAATGATGAATGTGCGAGATGAGATCATCAGACACGGGCCCATGTTGTTGCTGGGGATCGCCATGGCAGAAGCGGTCCGGCGTTGGGATTACCCCATCGGCCCAACCATGGTGCGGATGCAGGCGATGTTCCTGGCCGCTTCGGTTGCCTATCTGGTCGACCGGTGGACCACCCGTGGTGAGCGGCCTCATGAGATCCTGAAAATGATCCTGGGCAGGCCTCCCTACAGGATTCTCGACGGTCAGCGGATGATCGCCCTGTCCATCGTTTACGCCTCAATGATGGGCAAGCGCTGCATCATCTTCCTGGGCTGCTACGTGGTGTACGGGATGGTGACCGCATGATTCGATCCACGATTGCGGTGTCGCTGATGGCGGTGCTGCTGGCGGTGGCATTGTCCGCCGAGGCGGTCACGATACCGGCGCGCGCCGAACAGTACCGGGGCTACCTCAAGCGGCTGGCGTTTCAGACGACGGGCCGCGCCGATGCTTCGCTGCTGGGTGCTCAGGTGCACGCCGAATCGTTCTGGCGCCCAGAGGCGGTGTCGCCGGTCGGCGCCTGTGGCCTGGCGCAGATCATGCCATTGACCGAGGACTTCCTGCGGTCAAGGCACCGGGCCAAACTGGGGTCCGGCACCTGTGCATCACCCCGGTGGGCGCTGCATGCCATGGTGCTGTACATGCATGACCTACGGTCACGCATGGCAGGCATCGACGATATCGAGCGCGCGGCGTTCGCCCTCTCCGGCTACCACGGGGGCGCGAAATGGGTGGCAAGGCGAAAGGCGCTATCTCCGGAGCCGCTGGTCTGCCTGTTCAAGACGTGCGACATCAATCCCGGCATCTTGCCGGCAAACCAGCTGGCGGACCAGGAATACGCGCGGCGCATCCTGCTACGCCTGGCACCCATTTACAGGGCGGCAGGATGGTGAGGCAGAAAGGGTTCATCGCAGCAGCGGCCTATGGTTGGATTGCGGCGGCCGTGATTGCCGCTGTGTCGGGCGGTGTGGGCTACGTGTGGAGCGCGGCCAGCCGGATCGAAGTCAAGGACTTGGAAAAGCAGCTCACGAAGAACGAGGCGGATTGCGCACGGGATAAGGGGAAACTGGAACGTGAACACACCAATGAGCGGATTGCTATCACGGATGCCGCCTGGAAGGCCGCGACCAAGAGCCGGGAAGAAGTCGACAAACTGCTGCTCGAGCGCCTGCAGGCCGAGCACGAGCGCCTGCAAGCCGAGCAGGCCGCTGCTGAAGCGCTGGCCAAGGAGCGTCAATGGGCCGAGCGACGGGTGCGCGCGATCAAGCTGGAACTGGATCGCTCGAGCGATGTGTGTGTCCGGTCTGCTCGCGTTGGCCAGCTGCTCAACGAACAAGCCGGAGCCGGAGCCGACGGTCGTGCTGGTGCCCCAAGCATGCCCGCCAAGGATACCCCCACCACCGCCCCCGTCGGATCTGATGCTACCCCCGGCCGACTTGAACCATCACCGTGAGGTCGATGGCGTGCCAATGAAAGAGGATATCGCCATCTGCGCCGCCAATTCGGCGGTTTACAAGCAGGCCGCCGACCGGCTTCGCCGCCTGCAGGGCTTTGTCCGAGGGCTTTCGATCCCGGTAGATATGCCCGACTGATCGTATGCCCGACTGATCTTATCTCCTCTCGGTCCGCATCTGCGGACCCTTCGCCCGGCGCTGCGTTCGGGCGTTTTTTTAAGGACGCTGTAATGACTCAGATTGCTGTCGCCATCGACGAGCGGTGGCGCGCGTGGATCGCCGAGAACGTCTCTCGCGGCTGCTCAGACGAATCAATCCTGTTCGGCATGACCAGCCAGGGCATTGCGCCTGACGACGCCAGGCGTGCGCTGGATGCAGCCAGGACCGGCGTTCACGTCGGGGCCGTTCTGCGCCAGCTGACTCCCGGCTATTTCATGGCCGACGGTCGCCGGGTCGCGGTGCCGTTCGCGCTTGCCAGTCCGGTGATCGGCCTGTTCGATGACCTGCTCGACGCTGACGAGTGTGGCCAGATTATCGACCTGGCCAGGCCGCGTCTGAGTCGCAGCATGGTGGTCGACCGGATGACCGGTGCGACGGTTGTCAACACGGTCCGCACCAGCGACGGGGCCCACACTACGGTTGGAGAATCCCCGGCCATCAATGCGCTCGAGCGCCGGATCGCCGACCTGACTGGGATCCCGATCGACCACGGCGAGCCGGTGCAGATCCTCAGATACCTGCCGGGCGCCCTGTATGCACCACACCAGGACTATTTCCCGCCATCAGATCCTGGAAGCGCTATGCACATCGCAACCGGTGGCAACCGGGTCGCCACCGTGGTCGTGTACCTGAATACCGTGCCGGCCGGCGGGCAGACTCGGTTTCCGACCGTTGGCTTGTCGATCGCGGCCCGCCAAGGTAGCGGCGCTTGCTTCGGCTACTCGACCCCGTCTGGTGCGCTGGATGACCGATGCCTGCACGCAGGCGACCCCGCGCTGGAGGGAGAGAAATGGGTTGCCACCAAATGGCTTAGAGCCAGGCCGTACCGGCGATAAAAAGCCCGGCGCACGCTGACCGCGGTCGGCGACGATCAGCGCAAATGTACGCGCGGTTTCCTCGCGGTCGAACCGCTTTGCTTGAGCTTCTGAGCAGCCTGGCGGAAGTAGCTTAGATCGGCGGTGAACCCGGCCGCCGACGGTCGCCTTGAACTGGTAACGCCAACGCTGACGCCCAGTGTCCCAGTACACTGACATCGCCGTTTGAACGCCTCAACCTGATCCCGGTCGAATCGTACTACGTCGCCCATCCGATAGCACGGCAGCATGCCGTGCGGAGCGGCGTTGCGATACACCCAGGACCTTGAAACCCCGAGCATGGCGGCGACCTGGTTGGCTGTCATTCGCCGGGTTTGCTGGGTTGCGGCACCATCGACCTGATTCGCTCGGCAAATCGCTCGGCACTGGCGGCCATTTTGGTGACGATTTCTTCGATCGGCTGGCAGCTTCTGGTCAACTCCAGACGTATCTGTCGCATGCTGGAACCGGGCGGCAAGCCAAGGGCCTCCGCGATCTCGGCGATCTCCCGCTTCAATAAGCGGGAATCCACCGATTCCTCAATCATCACCCTGCGAGCTCGATCAGCCGCTTGCGCCAGACGTCGCTCGATCTCTTTTTCGGCATCATCTATCCGGTATCTAGCCAGTATCGAATCCCTGAGTATGTTGGCAACTTCATCGCCGTGTTTAATTCGCAACTTTTCGACGGTCGCCCATTCGTTGCGCTGACGAACCCTTATTCCCTGGTTGGCTCTGTCGATGCCGCTGATCAACAGCTTCAGCCATGCGTCGCGGCTCAGGGTGTCCGCCGCCTGCATTGTCGGTGCCTTAGCCATACGCCACACGGATTCGTGACGTTGGATGAGGCCGGTGCGCGCCGGCAGATCATTGCGCGAGATGAGGCCGGCAGGCGCAGCGAATATCACGGCACTGGCGTACTCGAGGTATTTCATCCACTTGCCTGATGTGATGTCCGACCTGTAATCGGACGCCGAAATTTTGCACTCGTAAACGATTGGCCGAAACCGCGCATACGATCGCTCGATTGTGTAGACATCCGGCCGCGGAGAACCCGACGGACCGAGCTGCATGTCAGTCCACACCATGCGATTTGCGGCAGTCGATTGCCGGATGTGCTCGGCCAAGTCGTTTGCCAGGTCGTTGTGCGTCCACTTCTCGATCATTGGACCGTCCCGGATGGACCGGTTTCCCGCGCGTACGAATCGGCGATAAACGAGACAGGAATCCAATAGATTCGATGGCCAGAGTCGGCGGCAGCCCTGAGAGCGCCGACAGCGTGGTGCGCCAATAGCGGGTCTTTGACGAGGCCGATGACCTCTGCCGCTGGCTCAGCAAACACATGCACGATAGCCGCTCGCAGAGTCGTATTGGCGTTGTCCATAATCAATTTGAAGTCAGCATCGCTAAACTTAAGCAGGACGGGGCCGACGATAGCGGTCCCCATAAGGACGCTTGCTTCTTGCTCGTTCATGACTTTTCCCTTGCGATCACCGCCCATCGCGGCACCAGTGTTGTTTCGCCGAATCCAACGTGCCGGCCGCCTGGCATCCGGACTCCTCCAGGTGACATAACAACCACTCTCGTTCGAGCTTTCGTGAATCCGGCGATTGCTACCGGGTGGTACCGCCGGCCGGCATATCCATCGATCGCAATGACGTGCGTTGCCAGCATCGCTACTCTCCCCATCCGCGCAGCACGCGATCAATTTTGGCGGCCACCTCGATCGCGACACCTATCACGTAGAGCCCGGCAATGACGATAAACGATGCGACGCCGAACCAGATGATGACCGGCGCCGCTGTCGTCAGTGCGTTACTGACCTCCGGCGACATGGCCGGCCCCTCGGCGGCGAGACGCTTTCTGGGCGTCGACAGCGTTGGTTTCGAATGGCCACTGATCGTCTGGCGACGACAGCGTAAGTCGCTCTGTCGGTGGCTCAAATATCTCCGGAAAATGTGATGCCGGGTCCAGTTCTGGTTCTGGTTCTGGTTCTGGTTCTGGTTCTGGTTCTGGTTCTGGTTCTGGTTCTGGTTCTGGTTCCGGAAGGCTCGGAGTCTCGACTGTTTCGCACTCGCCATCAGGCGGCTCCTGTCCCGGCTCGCCCTCCGGCGGATCGAATTCGAGCTGGTAGATGTCGCCGTCCCTGGCCAGCTGTATGAGCTGCTGCTGCGTTGGGACGCCGAACGACGTGAACCGGCATCGCATCGCATTGAGCAGTGCGTGGTCACTGGTGCGGCCCTCTGACCCGAACACATGTCCGGTCGTGTCATCTCGGAATCGATAGATCGGTGTCGCCATTACTGCTCTCCTTGAAAAACGTCCCCGTCGTCCGGGAACTCGTCCATGATGCTGAGCGCATCGTTGTGTTGGTCTGGCGCCTGCGTTGCTCGCCTATTGATGTTGGAAACATAGGTATCCTCGCTCCGCCGTCGCCCGCCATCCAGGCCAAGGATGTCGATCATGACCTTGTGCATACGTCTGGTCCGATCGACGTCGCCCTTGCAGTAGTGGGCAACAATATCGGCGCGGCCGGCTTTGATGACATCCCAGACGACGTTTCCCGAGATTTCGTCGCACCGTAAGGTATTGCCGTTGCCGATGTCGATGACCTCGTCATCGAATTCGCTACCCTTGAGCGGGATGCCGAGACGTTCGCAGATCGAATCCATGTTCGCCTCTCCGGTTCGAGCCCCGCCCCGCCAGATCACCATCGTGTCGTGGACGCGATCATGGTAAGGCTTGGTTACGACCGGCCACCACGCGGGCATCTGAATGCGGTGGATCATGCATCGCGTCTGAACGAATGGCAGGTCAAACGCCAGCAGGTTTTGTCCGACAACAGTCGGATAGTACACGCCGACCTGTTCGTTCATCATCTCGAACATCGCTCGCAAAATCGCCGGCTCGTTGGCCCAATCCTCCGACCACGCGCAACGCGGCTCATCGTCTCCGAGCGTCCACGCCGCGCACACGATCTGACCGGCTGCGGGCTGTGTTGCCGTCCTGCGCCACTTGTGTTCCGCCTCGGCCGCCCTGCCAAGCTCCCATTTTTCCAGGTTCTCGCGGTTTTCCTCCTCGCGTTTGAGGATCGCGGCGGCCGACTTGAGCGAATCGGGGATCCTGAAAAACGAATCAGGCGGGGTGATGGACTGGTAGAACTCATCGAACGCGCCGGGGCTCTGGTCCGGGATGGTCTCAATGTCAAACACAAGGTACGGGTACTCCATGCTCACTCCTGGCTGTTGTGGGTAACTAGGTTTTTTTGGGCGATTGCTTTGGTGCTGGCGGGATATACGACTTGTGGCTCGTATAGGCCTTGTAGACCCTGGACTTTGCGTCCGTGTCCGATGCCGCGTTAGCGGTCACGTAATACGACCGGTATTTCGCGACCAACGACTCGTTGGAGTCTGCGGACTCAATGTCCGATACCCAGTCAGCCAGAAGCGCTGGGTCGATTTTCGGCGGTGCCTCAGATTTTTTATCGCGCCTGCCGTTAGCGTCGGTGATGCCGAGCTTGGCGCCACCTTCGCCATCGACGTCAGCTCCGGACGCCACGCCAATGGCGGCCTCGAATGCGTACCGCCTCATATACGACATAGTGACACCGATCTCCTGTGGCGCACCGACAGCGGGGATTGGGAAATCGGAGGCCACTGTGTCACCGCCGGTCTCGTGGAAAATGACCGTTCGCAGCATCATTTGTGACTTGTTGCCCTCAATGACCTGCATGATCTGGGTGTGACCAAGACCGTGCCGAGCCATCACGCGCAGGGTGTGGGCGTGGATGTCGGATAGGTTGGCATACGAGTATTGGTACTCGATGTTTTTGGCCGCCGACTTGACTTTGGCAATGCGGGTTTTCGGGATCGGCGGGAATTCGCCTTGCGCGGCGGCCAGGGCCGCGTAGACGTTTGGATGCGTCACCTTGGGTAACGGGGCCGCAGGCTGCGGCCCTTTCGATTGCTCGGCCGGATCGGCGAGCGCCTGGGATGGCGCTTGCGCCGCAGCGTTATTTGCCCCCTGAACGGGTGGCCGGTTTAACCGAACCCCCCCTGTATTGGACTGTGTTGGTGATGGTGCCGCGTGCCTGTCTTGCATGGTGTACGCCTCCTGATCTGGCGTGAATGTACACCATGCTGTAATTGTGTCAAGTCATTTGGATAACAGCCGTCGGAAACCGATGCGACCGACGATCACATAGATCGCTCGGTATTCGTCTCTTTGCAGCGTCACCAGGCCGGTCGAGCCTCGCGACGTGCCGATCGCGTCGCCCAGCTGCTGAGCCTTAATGCCCGCCCTGGCCATCGCCTGTCGAAGTCGCTGGCCGTACTCGGTGCTCATAGATCTCGCCTCCTTGTGTTCACACGATTTTGCATAAGCATGCTGCAAAAAGCACTCCCCTATTCCGGCGAATTGTGTTACTGCCGAATCAACTGTGACGCTCTCAATAATATCAAAGAGGTAGTCGAAAAATTGTCAGCACGTTGCCGCACTGTGCGGCCTG
>JACCEB010039267.1_pt1 | contig 20512 bp, 19 predicted proteins | sample 7454761 | NCBI WGS metagenome assembly JACCEB01 (sample SAMN15323454, study PRJNA562643) | freshwater metagenome | isolation source: river surface water | place: USA:Blue River Watershed | collected 2017-08-18 | reverse complement strand
TAGCGACGGATAAAGTGTAGCGACGGATAAAGTGTAGCGACGGATAAAGTGTAGCGACGGATAAAGTGTAGCGACGGATAAAGTGTAGCGACGGATTAGCAAATGCGAAAACCATTCGTGTAAATTTTTCATTATATTTCTATAATAATTTTAAATATAATGGTATTTGGATTTAATAAAGAAGAAGTAGTAAATACAGAAGACCAAGAAAACTCTATTGTGCATAAAATCAACGATTATTTTAAAACACCCATTTACTACAATGCAGATAAAATGGAAGTGAAAAAAAATATTGTTACAGATCTAGAATTAATCAATACGGTAGATGAATCGTGCGACCCCATATATTCCTATTGTTTTAATAATGATAACGACGTGTCAAAAAAAGTCACCGAACAAATAGCAAAATATTATACCACCGATGTTTCTTTTTTGCAGGATAATCAAAAACTTATTAAGGAATATACGTCGCCACCGAATATGCGCTACACGAAAACCTCGCCAAATTACAAAAACATTATTGAGATATGGAATGAATTAAAGATTGAAGCAGGTTTTAAAGAAAAATATTACTATATTGATTGGGAAATGATCGAATTTTTAAATACATCGGAAATCTTTCTGCAATTTATCAGTATTTATAATTTGTTTTCCCCTATTTTCTCTCTAATGGTACCTATTATTATATTGATCATCCCTTTTTTCATTTTAAAAATGAAGGGTTTACCTCTCACGATACCCGAATACATTGATGTACTAAAAGTAGTGGCCCAATCAAACGCTATTGGAAAATTATTTACCGTCAATTTTTCAGAAATATCGGCACAGGAAAAAACATACATCTTTATATCAGCAGCATTTTATTTGTTCTCCATTTACCAAAATGTTATGGTATGTGTTCGATTTAATAATAATATGAAGACAATTCACAATCATTTTAGAGAGATCAGTTTATATCTAGACAGGTCTATAGAAACCATAGACAATTATCTCAAATACACATCAGATTTGCAAAGCCATCAAGCATTTAACGAGACATTGGTTAGTAAAAAGATAATCCTAGAAAATATAAATGCAAAAATGAAATCCATATCCGAATATAGTTTATATAATATAGGAAAATTCAAGGAAATTGGCCGAATACTAAAGTACTTTTATGAATTGCACACGAGTGCAGAATATGAAGATGCAATTATGTATTCCATCGGCTTCAATGGTTACATTGATTGTATAGAAGGATTACAAAATAATATTGAAGAGAGAAAGATCCAGTTTGCTACCTTTATAAAGGGAAAGGGAAAAGGTTCTAAGAATAGCGTGTTTAAAAATAGTTATTATGCTAGTTTATCAAGAGGTGGGGATCCTGTTAAAAATACAATCAAGTTGAAGAAAAATCTCATCATTACTGGTCCGAATGCATCCGGAAAAACCACTATTTTAAAATCGACATTAATCAATATCCTACTTACGCAGCAATTCGGATGTGGGTTCTATGAGTCGGCAAAACTGGCACCATTTAAGCATATACATTGTTATTTAAATATTCCGGATACATCGGGACGCGATAGTTTATTTCAAGCAGAGGCGCGTAGATGTAAAGAAATATTGGACGTCATAAGTGCAAACAAAACAGATTCGCATTTTTGTGTATTCGACGAATTATATTCGGGGACAAATCCCGAAGAAGCAGAATCAAGCGCTACTGCATTTATGAAGTACTTGCAAAAATACAAAAACGTTTCGAGCCTACTTACAACTCATTTCGTGAAAGTATGCAAAAAATTAGACAAAGTGAAAGGAATTCAAAACTGCAAAATGGTCACGGAAAAAACGGGACATAAAATAAAATACTTGTATCGTATGGAACCGGGAATTTCGGAAGTGAAGGGCGGTATCAATGTGCTGACAGAGATGAATTATCCGAAGGAGATCCTTTCCACCTTTATCCACCTTTAGGAAAGGTGGAGCCAAACCTTCGGTTAGAAAAAGTTATAACGAAGTAACCACAAAACTTGAGAAAAAATTATTTAGTATTTTGTTCTATCTTGCGAAGTGTTCCAAAAAGATAATCCATCCAATATTCACCATAATTGCATTTGAAGAACTTATGATGTTGTAAATGATGATCCCCTACGAGAGAAATAAATTTTTTGTCGTGAGACATTATACCTCGCACATTGATAAATATAATTGCACATAACAATTGATAAATGTATAATTTATACAAATAAACAGCGAAAATAAGACCTATGCTAGTTAAAGGGGTTTCTAAAATATGTACTTTGTAAAAATCTTTGTATTCTGGTTCGATTCTATAATGGTGTATTTTATGTATTGGATAGAACATCCCAGTATGCAGTAATCGATGCATAAAATAATAAAAAAAGTCGTAATACACAACATATAAAACCAGTTCCTTCATAACTAAATATTAGTGGTAAAATTATTTTGAAAAATAAAAAGTCACAATTATTAGTCTCCATTTTCTCAAAGGTTTGGCTCCGCAACGGCTTAAGCTTCGCGGAAGTCCTTTGGACCTTTCCCAAAGGTGGAAGGATTCGTTAGTTTTATGAATTAATTTATATGCACATTCTGTAATATAATGCCTTTAACAGATTTATTTAACCCAACTTTTTTTATGTTTTTAGGAATATTATTACTTGTGGTAGCACTTTTAGTTGTTTATTATGAAAGTAAAATGAGAGATCAAAATCACAAAATAGCGTCAATGTTAAGCCTTGTTTCTACTTTAGCAGAAGATATGAATGGAGTAAAAATGGGTATGAATCATTTAGCAAGGACTACATTTCAAGCTCCTTTAGATCCATTAAATACTGCTTTTATTTCTAGTGATGACAATAAATTAATAACTGTTTCAGACGATGAAAATGGTTCAGATTCTGATGACGACGACGCAAGCTTAGAATCAGACGAAGACGCAAACTCTGTCGCAGAATCTGTATCTACTTTTGAAATAAATGATAATGATGAAGGAGAAACTTCAGATGAAGGAGACTCTTCTGAAGACGACGATTTATCTTCTCATAATGAAGTCAAAGTTTTAAAATTAAATATTAGTAAGGGAGATGATCAAGATGAGGACTACGAGGAAAATGAAAATTTAGATGACTTGGAAGAATTAGATGATCCGGAAGATTTAGATGATAGCTTATCAGAAACATCCAATTTAGAAACGTCAGAATATGTAGAAGAACAACCAGAATTAATGGAAAATTTAGAAGATCTGAATGAAGGGCCAATTTCTGCCTCCGATTTGAAAACGATTAATATTAATTTAGAAGAACCTCCGCTTGATTATAAAAAACTACCATTGACAAAACTAAGAAGTATCGTTGCTGAAAAAGGTTTATCATCAGATGCTTCGAAATTAAAAAAGAATGAATTATTAAAATTGCTCGGAGCTGAATAAAATTTTATTATAAACATAGAATATATATAAAATGTCGTGGGCAACATGTTATAGTGATAATAAAACACAAAAATATGGATGGGAAAATTGTTATTCAGCAAGTAATAATTATGACTTCAATTCACCTTCAAGAATGTCGGACGGGAGGTTATGGTCTCAGTGGCAACCAGATGCTGTAGTTAACGAGAGAATCCAAGTGAAAGAAGGCATTCAAACCAACTGGGGATATCGCCAGTACCTCCAACATCACGGTTTGCAAATTATGAATTATAATACAATGGAATCTTGCTACACATTGGGTTTGGATCCACATATCAAATCAGACAGAACTCCTTCGGAAAATGTGCCATATACATTTAAAAGTGTTTTTGATACCAGTAAGCCAGGTTATGGATATTGTAATAGCGATTTAAAAAATCCTTATTTAACAAGTGAACAATTAAATGCGCGGTTGATTGCACCTTCCATTAATCCTCACGATTATAAACATATGGTGCCTGGTGTTAAAATGTAAATTAGAATCTTAAAATATAGCAAGAACTGTTTTGATATATTTTAATTTTGCTATACTTTTCCCAAAAGTATATATTAGAGAGAATTTTGTAATACTTTTTATAAAAATGTATAGTAATATGAAAGTCTTGAGTATTGATGTTGGTATAAAGAATTTAGCATTTTGTCTTTTTGATAAATCACCAACCGCGCAACAGTTTAAGATAACCAAATGGGATATTATAAATATATCAGAACAAGAAGACGGTGCAAAATGTTGTTTTGTGGAAAAAGGCGCACCGTGTAACAAACCTGCCAAATTTAAAAAAGACGATCAATGCTATTGTTTAAAACATTCTAAAAAACAACAATTGCAAATTCCGAGTGCTGAACAAAAACCTGCCTTTATCAATAAACAAAAAATTCAAAAACTTTATGAAATAGCGGATAGCCAAAATATTAAATATGAATCAAAAATTAAAAAGGCGAATTTAATTACACTGATTAATGACTACATTCACAACAATTATTTTCAAACAATAGAAAGCAAAAATGCATCGGAAGTCGATTTATTCAACATTGGTGTCAATATTAAAACCAAATTTAATAAACTTTTCGAAAATGAAGGAACGATTGATTATGTGATTATCGAAAATCAAATCAGTCCAATAGCTACTCGAATGAAAACAATCCAAGGAATGATCGTTCAGTACTTTATTATGTCGAATTTAAAAGTAGATCATATAGAATTTATTTCTGCAGCTAATAAATTAAAAGACTGTGACATTAAAGACAAAACGAATTATAGTGATCGGAAAAAATTAGGCATCGCAAAATGTTTAGGAATGATAACCAATGATTTTCGATTTAATGAACATATTGACTACTTTAATAAACACAAAAAGAAAGATGATTTGTCGGATTCATTTTTGCAGGGAATATGGTTTATCAACAACAAGAAACTCCACCTTTGAAAAAGGTGGAGCCAAACATTTTTGCTGTACTTTTAAAAGTATAATATTTATAATTTGTTATACTTTTACAAAACCAAAGTGAGGATTTGGCTCCATCTTTTTTAAAGGTGGATAAAGGTGGATTATAATATTTACAATTCGTAAGACTTAAAAATAAATGTTCTATTTAATGAATAGATATAATGGCAGACATAATGGATATCACTGAACTAGACTTTAATGATAATGATTTTGGAAGCAATAATGGTTTCGGAAAATCATCCAATTTTGGAGGAGGTCTAGAATTACTTATGAATGATAAAATTAAGGAAGGTAAAAGGCCTCAAAGTGACATCGATTTAGACGATTTAAATAATTTAGAAAATGAATTGAACGACTTAGTAGATGACGTACCTAGCAGCAGTTTTAAACCAAAATCGGATTTCTTCAATAAGCCTAGTGTGTCTTTTGACGAGGGACCTAGTATTAAACTGGGCGGGTTTGATGAATCCTCATCTCTTGGTCAGTCTACTGCTCAAACTGAAAGTGATAACAAAACCTGGGATGGTTATGGAAAATTTAATAACATTCCATTAAATCCAGATAGAGCAGTTCCAATGGAACCAAAATTATCGAAGGATGAAATGCTACGCGAGAAATTCAAGTATTTGAGAAAATTAGAGGCTTTGGAAAAGAAAGGTGTCGAACTTTCAAAAAAGTACAATATGGAATCTTCATTACAGGAAATGATGGGCGAATACGAAACAATTATGGAAGAAAAAACAAAACAAAATTCGGTTAAATTTCAAGGAAATATGCTTATGGCGGTAATAAATGGCATCGAATTTTTAAATGGTAAATTTGATCCATTTGATATCAAATTGGATGGCTGGAGCGAACAAATTCAAGAAAACATTACTGATTATGACGAGATTTTCGGTGAATTGCACGAAAAATACAAAAGCAAAGCGTCAATGGCACCTGAATTGAAATTGTTGTTTCAACTGGGTGGAAGTGCTATGATGGTGCATATGACCAACACAATGTTTAAATCCGCGATGCCTGGTATGGACGATATTTTGAGACAAAACCCAGATCTAATGCGTTCATTCCAAAATGCAGCGGTGAATTCAATGGCGCAAACCAACCCAGGGTTTTCCGGGTTTATGTCAAACGTAATGAATCCTGATCCTAGATCATCACAAAGTATGGGAGGACCACCACCGCCCTTAGCTACTCAAGGGCCTAATTCAATTCCGCCACCAATGAACCGTCCCGGAAATAACAATTATGCGCGCCCAGATTTGAATATGAGTCGCAGCTCTTTTGTTGATGATGGAATTAGTTTGAGGGAGAATTTTGAAAGAACCGATGAAAGAAGCAGTAAAAGACAATCCGCTCCACGTCCAGAAATGAAAGGTCCAAGTGACATATCAGATATATTATCAGGATTAAAAACAAAGACAATCAATATTCAAGAGCCTGTAACACAAACACAGTCAACAAATGATAACAGTACAATCAGTATAAGCGATCTTAAGGAGTTACAGTCAGGTGGTAATATGCCAAAACGAAGTGGACGTCGAAAGAAGTCGGCCAGTAATACAGTATCGTTAGACATCTAATTCCACCTTTAAGAAAGGTGGAGCCAAATCAACCTTTGAGAAAGGTTGAGCCAAAGAATGGCTTTAGTTTGGAGGGATCCCATATTTTGTCTAATTATAATTATTGAACAATAGTTATAATTTGTTATACTTTAATAATAGCACATTTAGTGAGTTTGGCTCCGCAACGGCTTAAGCTTCGCGGAAGTACCTTTGGACCTTTACCAAAGGTTGATTTGGCTCCACCTTTCTCAAAGGTGGAATTATTCAACCGTTACTACCTTGGCCAAATTCTTAGGCTTATCCGGATTAATCCCCTTGTTTACCGAGAGATAATAAGCCATTAACTGTATCGGTATGATACCTAGAAGCGACGCATATGATTTATTCTCTGGTACGAAAATAACATCACTACTTATTTCCTCCAAAATGGAAATATCATTACTAATCATTATAATCGGTGAATTTCGAGATTTCACTTCCTGATAACAATTGATTGTCTTTGCTCGATGTGTCTGATCCAAATTCAAAATAATGACTGGGAACCCCTCATCTAACAATGCAAACGGTCCGTGTTTCAATGAACTAGACGAGTACCCTTCACTATGAATATAAGAAATCTCCTTTATTTTTAATGATCCTTCCTTCGCGATGTACTCATCACTACCCTTCCCCAACAAAAACATATTTGATGCACGAATATTCAAAGACAAATTCTTAACTTTCTCATTACATACGTCTAGTGTCATTTCAATATCCTTCGCCAAATTATGTAGGTCGCCAACAATTTTAGTGCGTTTTTTTAAGTTGTGTCCGCGCATTTGGGCAAACCATATTGCTGTCATAGATAAACATACGACTTGGCTTGTAAACGCCTTCGTGGAAGCAACACCTACTTCTTTTCCCGCATTACAATAGACACCACAATCCACTTCTCTCGCTATCAAAGAATCCACTACGTTTATAATACCAATCGTTGTAATATTTTTATTTTTTGCAATTTCTATGCAACGATGCAGATCCTTTGTCTCGCCTGACTGCGATATAAGTATGAAGCACGTATTTCCGATATTTGGAATATCGTGTTCATTGAATTCAGCGCCATCAAACACTTGAACTGTATTTAGATTGCATAATTGCTTAAAAAAATACATACCATATAAACCAGCAAAATATGATGTCCCGCACCCCAATAGTATGATATTATCTATGTTTTTCAATGTTTCGCTATGCTGTTCTAGACCGCCTAACTTTACTTCCGAGTTACTCTTAATGCGTCCGCCTTTATTTATAGAATTTAACACTACTTCTGGTTGTTCATTTATTTCTTTTAAAGTCCAATGCTCATATGGATCTGGTGTCAAGGCGGAATTCAATATGTTTACACTTTTTTGTGTATACGTATGGGTTGTAGTAACTACTAATTTATTCGGATGTTTTTCTATCACACAAATATCATCTGTGTGTAATGTTATATAATTATTTACCATATTGCAAAAACCACTTTGTTCAGATGTTACAATAACTCGATCTTCATTTTGTCCGATTAACAGTGGCGACCCATTTCTAACGCAAAATAATTTATTTGGTTCGTATGCACTTTGCACTAGTAAACCATAGGTACCTCTTAATTCTTGAATCGTACATCTTAATGCTTCAAATGTATTCTGAAAAACTTTATAATGATAATCGATCAGATTCACGATTACTTCGGTGTCTGTTTGTGAATAAAAAGTGTAGCCATTTTTAATGAGAAATTGTTTTAATTCGTTATAATTTTCAATGATACCGTTGTGAACAATTGCAAATTGCTCACTGTTTGATAAATGTGGATGGGCATTGATGTCGCTTTTAATACCGTGGGTCGCCCATCTATTATGACCAATCACAGAATGTAATTCGTCGCCATTTGCCACTAATTTAAGCCTTGCCAGTTTTTCTAAAGCATTTGAATCATTAGTAGAGGCGTATTTAAAAACACTTATTGCATTTTCCTTTAATACAGCTAAACCAGCCGAATCGTATCCACGGTTTTGTAATTGACCTAAACCATTCAATACTAGTTGATACACATTTTCATTATTGCTATTTAATATAATACCAAATATCCCACACATACCTAAATAAAATATTTTTTTTTATAATATTTATCCCATATCCACCTTTGGAAAAGGTGGAGCCAAACATTAACAAATATAAAACTAAACATTTTTCACTTTATAGCAAAAAATGTTCAGCAAAAGAAAATAAAATAATTATACTAGATTTTGCTGTACTTTTTTAAAAGTAGATTTGGCACGACCTTTCCCAAAGGTCGTATTATTCAAACTCGATCTTGCTATTTTCCAAATGTTTGTATTTTGTTTGCAACAATTCATTTAATTTATCGACCTTAATTATCTTATCTTGTTTCAAAATTTCCGATGTTTCGCTTATAAATTCCTTGGCGTTTTGTATCAAAACGTGAGCACATTTATATGCATCATTCAATAAATTAACCACCTCATTATCTATCAACTCCTTGTATTTTTCACTCAAACTAGGATAGATGATATTACTTCCCATACCATAATAAATGATCATTTTCTCAGCCAATTTGAGTGCTTCTTCGAAATCATTGATCGCACCAGTAGTGACCGAAACATCGTAAAATACTTCCTCCGCAATCCGGCCTGCCAATAATATCATTAAATGCTCAAACAAGGCTTCTCGTATATAAATATTACTCGTTGACCCTTCAAATACTGTATACCCAGGACTTTTGGGCGACGATAAATTAATTACCACTTTGGAGACTTTCGAATGATGTTTTGATAAGAGTCCAACTACAGCGTGTCCCATTTCGTGTATAGCAATATGATCTATAATATCCGTCGTAAATTCGTGATCATTTGGTTGCCAACCGGCCATCATTTTATTCAATACAAAATCAAAATCTTTATAACAAAACTGCGTAGTGTTCATTCTTAACGCGTTCAACATCGCTTCGTTCAACAAATTTTCTATTTGAGCACCACTGAATCCCTCGGTAACTTCGACTAATTCGTCTATTCCAATTGAATCACAATATGGTTTTCCACTGAGATGTATTTTTATAATCGCTTCTCTCGTAGCACTATCCGGCAGACCAATAAAAATTTTTTTATCGATTCTGCCAGGTCTGGTTAATGCAGCGTCTAACAAATCAAGTCTATTAGTGGCCGCTACTAGAAAAATACCCGTGTTATTTTTGAAACCGTCTAGCTCCACTAACAGCGAATTTAATGTACTATCTCTTTCGTTCGAAGAACTTTCACCGTCTGACGATCTTTTGCGGCCGACTGCGTCGATCTCATCAATAAATATAATGCACGGAATATTTTTCTTGGCCAACTCGAATAATTCCTTTATCCTGGAGGATCCAACGCCTACATATTTTTCTTGAAAATCTGATCCGGATACAGGAATAAACGAGCAGTTTGACTCTCCTGCTAGTGCTTTTGCTAGCAAGGTTTTTCCAGTTCCAGGAGGGCCCTCCAAAATGAGACCCTTTGGTATTCGCACGTTGTATTTCGTATATTTTTGATAATTTTTCAAAATGTCCAAACATTGACGCAATTCCTGTTTCACATTTTCGTAACCACCTATATCTTTAAAAAATACATTGAAATTTTTGATAGCTTCAAAATTCTTCGATTTGGTTTTCTTCGATTCAACATACCGACTCCTTCCAGTTTGTTCGTCTTCTTCAAAACGGCCGTCATTGTCGTTGCTATCATTATTCTCGTTGTTACCAAACAATTCATCACCATTTGTAAGATTACCATCATCATCTAATTCAATACCGAGTGATTGTAAAATACCTGATTTGCTTAAAATAATGCGAATTCTAGGGGTCGTTTCATTTCTATTATCATTATTATTTTCATTGTTATCTGTTTCATTATAAAATTGATTTTCTACACCCAAAATACTATTGGTTTGAATAGTAACATTTTTAGAATTCAGTCTTCGCAGCTCTTCAATGTAATCTGGGCGAGTAATCGGATATCTTTTGACAATAGCATTATAATTATTTTCAGTATTATTGCGAAGTTTAATATCTTGGAAATATTTTCTCGAAAAAGGGTTGTATCTATTTTTGTCGTTTTCGATGAGAACGTGTCTGGAAGCCATTTTGATTATACCAGGTTGACGAGTCTTATGTATATAAATATTAGATATTTCAAAACCTTCGGTGGGTAAATTTATTAAAAAAGGTATAAAAAACAACAGAGATATAACTTTCAACCAAAGCATTTTATAAAATTTATAAAAAGTTTTTATATTATATTTATTATATTATAATTGTTTTATTATTTTTAGTATTTTAGTATTTTATGCCATTTCCATAATTTTATAATTTTTAAATACTTTTTTAAGTAGACTCATAAAAGGTGTTTTATCTCTACCATAAAGCAGTGATTCGTACACTATTTTCATATTACCCACTAGACTTTGCTTATTAATATGCAACCAAATAATAAATAATACAAATAACCCACACGTGAAATAAATGTCTTTCAAATGAATTGCCTGATGCCTTAAATAATATAGAGGCAGTCCCTTGATCAACGTATTAATGAGTATAAAATAAAATATTGTTTCTTTACTCGTACCATATAGTAACATTAATACTAACATAATAATATTTTCAATTAATCCGAGTAGAAGGGCGAATTTAGGCGAATAAATAGTATAAATGTTGAATGCATATAATAAATACCAGGCGTATATCCAATATGAAAAAACTAAATCAAAACGTAATGCTGGCATATATAAGGCAAAGATAATTGTTCATTTTAAAAGTATAAAATAATATTTTGCTCCACTTTTTTTAAAAGTGGAAAAAGTATATAAAAATAATAATTTACATTATTAATATGCAACCAAGACAAAGATTAACAACCAACAAGAACGGCTCTAATAATAATATTACGATGACGAGTTGTCACAAAGGAGGAATTAAGATTAAAGACGCTGGAAATGGGTATAGTGTAGATCCATTTGCCGGAGTAAATCCATTCAAAGAAGAGAGAAATGACTATGTAAATTATGACAAGAGTTCCTACGATAAAATAGATTTAAATATTGCAAATTATTCACGCAATGATTTATTCAAATTGTTCGGCCTTAAGACGTCGAATCTTACCGAAGATATAATGAAGGAATGTAAAAAAATTGTCCTTAAGACTCATCCCGATAAATCACAATTAGAACCAAAATATTTTCTGTTTTTTTCTAGCGCATATAAAAAATTAAAAGAAATTTATGACTTTCAGAACAAAACAAATAATAAAAAATCCAATGATACAAATGAATATTATGATGAGAGCAACCGTGATGTTTTAGATAAAGTTTTTGATACAAAAAAAGATCTGAAAGACCCTAAAAATTTCAACAAATGGTTTAATGAACAATTCGACAAACATAAATTGGATGACCCAAATGAAACAGGTTACGGTAGTTGGTTAAAATCTGACGACGATATTGTGTACACTCCTAACGTAACCAAGGCAAATATGGCGTCCGAAATTGAGAAAAGAAAAAAGGAAGTACAAACATTGACTAATTATACTGGCGTTGGAGATACTTATTCGTCGTCATTTGGAGGATCATCGTTGATGGTTTATGACAGCAATTTTTCGTCTGGCTCTTTATTTAGCAGCGATGGTATTGGTTTCACCGATTTGCGTCAAGCTTATGTAGAATCTGTCATTCCAGTTACGGAAGAAGATTACAAGAAAACACAGCAATTTAGAAGCGTAGACGAGTATAAACGTCATCGAGACTCTGTGAATACAACGCCTCTGAGTAAGGAAGAAGCAATGCGGCAATTATATCGGGAAAATAAGAATAAGGACGAAGAATCCGCCGCGCTAGCGTTTTATTATGCTCAGCAATCAGAAAAGGCGAAACAAAACCAACAAAATTTTTGGTCGGGTTTGAAACAAGTAACGAATTGGTAAATCCATCCACTTTTGGAAAAAGTGGAGCAAAAACCTCACAAATTTTTGTTATACTTTTTAAACAGTATAGGTTTATAAAAAGCTAGTACATATTTTATTTTTTATGATGTCTTCTTTTTCTGGATGTTTTGGATCGTTTATTTTTCCTACTATGACGTTTTGACTTCCTCATACGCTTTCTGCTTTTTCCACCTCTATAATGGGCTTTTAATGAGCCGATTTTAAACATTATGTTTTTACCTTTATCTGCTTCGGTAAACTGTTGTGTTGTTTTATCATTATATCTAACAAAAATGTTATAAACACTTGGTGCACTTTTATCATTCCAATTTATTGCAGTTTCACCTGTTTTTACAGTTCCATCTGGAAATTTGACTGTGACTTCTGTATTTGGATACAGTTTAGCTGTAAAACTATCAAAGTCTACAAAATCAGTGGTAGGCATTTGTCCAATTGTTGTCATATATATTTACTAAATATAATTTGTATTTACCGCTTTTAAATACAAATATGTGTTTATTTAGTTGGTATAATAAAAATTATATACAATATACCCATCAATGTGGTCAACATTAAAAACAGATATAATAAAAAATATCTGGAATGCTTTAAAAAATCACACAGGCAACTGCCTTCTGATATTTTATGTAAATAAGACAAATTATTTTTACCACATTCATTGCTTCTAGTCGGTATCCTACTATTGTCATCATATATTGCATCATACGAAATGTGATATTCGGAATCATAATTTGGATCAGAATCATATATCGGATTCGCCGAATCATACATCGGATTAGAATCATACACTGTTTTTAATGAATCAATAGACATATATATATTATATTTTGTTAAAGTTATTCAAAAAATAGTATAATTAGAATATAAGTAATGTCTACAAAATTTGAAAATGGATTATTTATTTTTAGAAGAGATTTAAGATTAATCGACAACAATGGACTCAATTTATTAAACGAACGTTGCAAGAATATTTACACAATCTTTATTTTTACTCCTGAACAAGTGGGTGCAGGGAATAAATATAAATCGGATAACGCGGTCGAATTTATGATAGCGTCGTTGCAAGATTTGGCTGCGAATATCAGCAAAATGGGTGGAAAATTGTATACTTTTTATGGTCACAACGATGCAGTGGTAGAAGATTGTATAAAGGCATTCAATATCGACGTTGTTTGTTTCAATTTAGATATTACACCTTATGCACGTGAGAGAGATGCAAAAATAATTAAATTATGCGAGCATATGAAAACATATGTAATGTATGATCACGATTATTATTTACATCCGCCTGGTACTATCGTGAATGGATCAGGAGACACGTACCAAAAATTCACACCATACTACGTTTCAGCTTCAAAAAAGAAGGTAGAATCTCCTGCGGGTCCTAGGAAACTTCATTTATCAAAAAGTAGCGCACACATTTCGAATAAAATCACATTAGAACAGGCAATGAAAAAATTTGTTGGCAAAGAAAATGCGGACATATTGGTGCACGGTGGTAGAGAAAATGCGCTGAAACAGATGCACCAAGCTGCTAAAAATATTGCACACTATGCAAAAACTCGCAATGATTTGGCGAAACCAACGAGTCAGCTGTCGGCGTATATCAAATTTGGGAACGTTTCGGTGAGAGAAGTGTACAAGGCATTTCGATCGAAACACGACTTTATTCGTCAGCTTTACTGGAGAGATTTTTACGCGGGGGTTTTATTTGCATTTCCTCACGTATTAGGTCACGCTTTAAAACCAAACTATGACAAAATTAAGTGGCATCATAACGAGCGATGGTTCCAGGCGTGGTGTAAAGGCGAAACGGGAATACCTTTGGTCGACGCAGCTCAAAGACAACTTTTGCAAATTGGTTGGGTTCATAATAGAGGGCGAATGATATCTTCTAGTATTCTAACTAAGATTTTTTTAATAGATTGGAGAAAGGGTGAACGCTTTTATGCAGAGAATTTGGTAGATTATGATGTAGCGAATAACAATGCGGGTTGGCAATGGTCTGCTGGTACAGGCAGTGACGCGCAACCCTACTTCAGATATTTCAATCCATATTTGCAATCAAAAGAACACGACACTGATTGCGAATATATTAAGCAGTGGATTCCTGAATTAAAAGATGTTCCATCCAAGGATATTCACGATTGGGAAAATACGTGGATGAATTACAAAGACACTCGATATCCTAAGCCTATTGTTAATTATGCTGAACAAAAAGAGATATCGCTTAAGATGTATAAGGATGCATTGAATTAAACAAATTACGCCATTAGATTTAGATGAACACTATGATAAGCAACAAATATATTTTTATAAAATTAGTATAGTTCTTGATTAATACACCATATAACAAAACATAAACGTTTTTCTCTATTGTCAATAAATAATTGCCAATTACTTTTACATTTGAATTTTTCTCTTAAACTTACACTGTATGGAGTATTAGAAATACTGGCATTATATACGTCTATAATATTTTTTTTATAAGAACTTTCAGAATCTGGTTGTGTTATTTGAGCACAAACCACGTCTGGATTATTTATAAAATTAAATAATTTTTTATATTTTTCATTATTCTTTAGTATAGACAATACATATTCTATTTTTTCTCTTCTTTTGTTTGTTGTAAATATTATATCAGTTTCATTTATTCCTTGTATAATAATTGGAACACGTTTATTTGTGTTTTTAATCTCATTTGTGGGTTCTAAATTTTTAATATGTTTTGGATTTACAAATAGTTTTTTTGAACCTGTTGTGCTATATTTTATTTTTCCAAAAGGATTTTTATAGAATGCTTCGTATTCATTTATAGCGAGTATTGATGTTCTATGTGGTCCAGTTTTATGTCCGTTTAATATTTCGTTTTTCCAATAACCACTCATCCTACCTGGTAATCCCTGAACTTGAACGTTTGTATCGTATTTTTAACGTATCTTTCGTGTGTAGCACCTATTTTCTTTTTCCATTCATTTGGAATTAAATTGGCACGGCGATAAAATCCTTTGACTGCTATAACTAAATGGTTTGAAATATTATTGAATATATCTGATAATTCTGCATAGCTTATTCTGTCGTCCGATGTATGATTTTTAAAACCTATATTGTTTCTTATACAAGCATTAAATATAAAATCTTTATGTTTTTCATCAGTTCTAACTATATGAACCCTATAATCTGAACCATAATTTTGTAAAATATCTTCTAGAACCCATTTTTCAGCACTTTCATCGTCATTTATAGGATAGTATTCTTGAATAATACCAAGTGATAAAAACTCTTTATGTCCTATATAATTATCTGGTATAGTCATATAATGGGTATAATGTTTATTTCCCCATTGATCTAAATCTTGTAACTCATTCTTCATTGTAGCAGAAACAAATACAAAACGAATATTATTTTCTTCCATATATTTCATATCTAACACACCACTTTCCTTCAGTATTAGATGTAATTTTTGGTCTTCTTTATCACCACTATCAATTTCATCATTTATGATTATAGCGTTTTTTATATTTCTTAACTTAGATTTCAATCTTTGTAATTTTCCGTGATGATAAACATTATCTTTGAAACACGATGGCATCTTATCTTTCATATCATCTTCCCAAGATATATTACTCATCGCAGTAATAAATAATATATTATTTCTATGTATAACAAAATCATTATCTGGATGAGTAGACATAATCGTTGCGATTTGTATCATAAGACCATCCATACCAACTTTTGTTCTTTTAATTATACTAATCGCACGAGTATCTGTTTCATAAAATTTATTACATATTATTTCAGCATCTTCTTTTTGATTAGGAAATATATATTCACTACTGGCTTTTACATCACCACGAATAATTCGTTCTTTGTTTAAATTTATTGCACTTTGATAGTCACTCGATACAATTTTTCTATTCAAATCAACTGTTGAAGGTTCTTCCATTTCGATCTATTTATTATTATTATTATTATTATTATAATATAAATTATAATCAATTTTTTTTAGAAATTTAAAATTGCGATGTTGCTCAAAAATGTGAAATGCGTCGTTAAAATCAATCAATTTATTATTCACTCATATAATAAATGGATTTAGGCAATACACCAAAAAATCAATTAGAACTTGTATTATTCGAAAAAGACGGCTTCCAATTTTCGCGCGTGAAAAAAAACAACTACAAACTAAAATTTTTTATGGAAAATAATAACATTGTACTATCAAAAATCATCGATTTCAATTTGATCAAACTCATTTATGATTTAAACGGTGATGTATACGAAAAAGTCTCTATTGAACAATTAAATGAGAATGAAATCATCGCGACTCTTCTAATGAGACCACTCTTTCAAGATCTAGGTCTACCACAAAGATTTTCATATATACATATTAAGCGATCCGTCGAAGACAAACGTATCGTCTTTCAAGGACAATCGATTCGCAGTTGTCGTCCAGAAGGCATTCCAGAAGATGCGGAACTGATGGCTATGGAGGATTTAACGTGTGTTTGCGACATTGTGACAGAACATAAAATCAATTTTTCGTTTATTGTGTTATTTGATCAGAGTATGAATGTACCCTCTTTTGCAGAAAAAATGGTGGGAATTATTTTAAATAAAATGTTTAAAAGGGTAAAACTATTTATAGAAAACGTACGATTATAATGTATACTCATATGTACCACAATCTATACAATAATATATATAACAAAATAAATAGTTATAAAATTGTAAAAGAAGTGTTATTTTTAGTCAATATGGGCTTTATCATTGGCTCGGAATTAATGATTTATGGAATATTTAAAGATTATTCTACTTTTATCGAGCGTATTACGAGTCGGTTAGCCTCTATCAATATACTCTATGTCAAGATTTTTCAAGCATTTGCATTAAATAATAGCCTCATTGATGACAAAACTAACAACAAATTATTAAAATTTACGGACAATGCTCCTTGGTCTATTTCAGACATAAACATCGAAGATCTGATTGACTTTTGTAATGCCTACAGTATTGTATTGCCAAATGGGTTTGAAACTCCTATAAACGCAGGAATGATTTCACTCGTATTTAAAGGCTACGAAAAGGAATCTAAATTGTCAGTCATTATTAAAATGAAAAGGAAAAATATTGATGCAAAGTTGAACGATGCCATAGAAAACTTGCAAACCGTTTTGTATTTGTTATCTTATATTCCTTTAATTCACAAATATCAAATTGCAGAAGTCGTGAAAAGGAATATCGAAATCATTAGACATCAAACAAATTTCAATCAAGAAGTCGAAAATATTCATAAGGTAAAAACCAATTGTAAACGGCTACAATATATAAAAATACCTACTGTTTTCCCTGACATAACCAAACGATTCCCCGAAATAATATTGATGGAGTTCATCGAGGGTATGAAAATAAATGAAGTGGCACAAGAAGATTATGAACCGTTTGCAAAACAAGTGATGAAATTCGGGTTCGTCACTACGATTGTACACGGTGTAACACACGGGGATCTGCATAGCGGGAATATATTATTCATCAAAGACGACAAAGATGAAAAATATCCACACAAAATAGGAGTCATAGATTTTGGCATTATATATGAAATAGATTCCGCTTACAAGGGACTTCTTTTTGACGTTTTAACCCAAATGTTTTCGGACAGTCCAGAAAAATCCGCAATAAAATTATTAAATTCTGGTATAATTGATCCGCCCGGTATACTTCAGCAAATACCTAAAGAGGATTATGAAAATATAGTGCAGTTCACCACCGAAATTATTGACGAGACAGTACATAGTTCTAAAAAGGCGAACCAAGTACAGTTATACAAATTTTTATATAAATTGAAGGACTATTTTGGCCAGTCAAAAATGGCTAATATTGGTATTCGACCTAGCGATAATTTGGTAAAAACTCAATTGGTATTGGCAATGTCTCACGGTATTACATTGACTCTTTGCAAAGATGATTTTATGATTGTGGCTGACAAAGTAATCAATGAATTATTTCATACCAATATGATGATTGAATAGAATACGCACGTTATATATAATATATTATATATATATTATTCAAAATGCCAATTTAATTTTGTTTTACATCAAAACAAATTCCTTCGTTTATAGTTTCATAACTAACCATAATATATTTATCACCTTCTTCAAAAGTCTCTTCTTTATATTTGTTTATTCTTTTACAGTCGTAATGTTTATGTAGTGGTGATTTTAGTTTCATAGTATATGGGTATTGTTTCAATAAATCGCATTCAAAAATATAAAATATATTATATTTATTATTTACACTTAATAATCTTTTTGCATCTCTTCCTGTGGTAGAATAAGCCATCCATTCATAGTGTTTACTTTCAAATAATACTATATGTTTTTTAAGCATTATATTAAATTAACACCGACTATCTTTTTTATATAATTTTCATTAAATTATATAAATCAAACTGGATTACAAATCTTTATCCACTACAATATTTTTCGCAATATTTCGAATAATTTTGTCTTCTTTTTCTACATCATTATCACCAGATCCTCCCAGTGATTCAATAATTAATTTATGGTACTGTGTCGAGTATTTTGAATGGTACTCATTATAATCTGGATGCTTTTCTTTAAATTTTTGGATCAATCGCGCATTTTTGGTAGCGACCTTTTTAATCACTTTGCGAATTTTGTTTTTCTCCTCGTCTTTTTCCCATTTATCTTCGTCCTTTATGTAAATGGTTTCTCTCTTTTTATCAGTACAATGGAGTGGTCTTTGTGTTACATCTAAAGCATTTAAATTTTTCACAATAATATTAGAAATACCATCCACATAACCTATTTCTCCCACTTTTTCCAGATCACTAAGCTGCAATTGGATTGATTCTACAAAATCCATAATATTCATCGCATCTTTACACGTCTCGTTTAAAAAGAAATTTAAATTAAAAGCTTTATTATGAGAATTCGTATGATTTGTATTATTGGTAGTATTATGTGTTCCGTTTTTACATAATTCTATAATTGATTCTTGTAATCCACTTTGTCCTTTTACTAACTCGGTGATTAATTGAATGAGTTGTGGGGAAATATCACTATTGAATGGTTTCGTCTCAGAAGTCGTTTCTATTATTTCATTCGTGGGTTTTATACAGATCCCTTTTGAATTGTGTTTCCATAATCCAGTTCTATCTTTATAACTTTTTTTACATATTTCACAAGTATATTTTTTTATTTCAGTTGCTTCATTTTGCTGAATTTGCTTAAATATGTTGCCGTTTGCGTGGCCATTTGTTGAATTTATGTGTTTTGTAGACATAAAATGTGCATCCATATTACTTTTTCTACACGTACCATAATCACAATATTTACAATAATATTTTTTGCTTATTTTTTGCTTAATTTCGTTGCCATCCGTTGCCATAAATTAGCAATAGAAAATAATTTTAAATCGTTTTCAAAAAATAAAAAAAAATTATCGTCACATTTTTAGAATTATTTTTTCTGTGACAACACCATAAAATTCAATTATGGTCACATTTTAAGAATTTGGCATAAAGTATTTCAACTTTTCAAAATTGGACAAAAAAAATGTCCAATTTTGGATTTTCCAAAAAAGTCTTTAAAAACACATCAAAATTTCGATACTACACGTGTAGGACCGTTTTTTTCGACGTTTTTACAAAAACAAATATTTTACCCTACATTATGTAGTGTTTTTCCCTTACTTCGTTTCAACATTTCCAAAAGTATATAGTGTTTTGCTCCACTTTTTAAAAAGTGGAAAAAAGTGGAAAAAGAATAAAATTGATTAAAATTTAAATACTTTTCAAATATATTAATAATGAGCAATATATTTGACACAATCACTGAAAACAATATGAAACCGACTTTTATATTTGTAGACGGCAGTTATTACTGCTTTCATCGTTACTTCGCCCTTCAACAATGGTGGAAAAACGCAAATCCAGAAGATCCGTTAGAAGATCCATATCAGAATGCCACATTTGTAGAAAAATACAAAAAAACATTTGTA
>JACCEB010847368.1_pt1 | contig 20515 bp, 22 predicted proteins | sample 7454761 | NCBI WGS metagenome assembly JACCEB01 (sample SAMN15323454, study PRJNA562643) | freshwater metagenome | isolation source: river surface water | place: USA:Blue River Watershed | collected 2017-08-18 | reverse complement strand
CTTGATTTTAATTTTTCTTTGTTACTTTTCTTGATTTTAATTTCTTTGTTACTTTTCTTGATTTTAATTTCTTTTTATTTTTTTTATAAGACCCTCCAAAATATTGAGTATTTACAGGTGGTGGAGGTGGTGGAGGTGGTGCACCCCAATTTGCAGGATTATTATTATTATTATTTACAGGTGGTGGAGGTGGTGCACCAAATATTTTACCAATATTATTTGGAGATAATTTTTCTAAACTAAAATTATTTAACTTATCAGGTGAGTATTTAAATGAGTTTAAATTTTCGTTACCTGAGTTTAAATTTTCTTTACCTTTTAGTCTACGTCTATGTATAGCTCTACGTACTTCTGCACGAGTTGGTGCAGAAGCTGTCGGTGGAGCTTTTTCTGTATATGGGGGAGAAGGTTCCATATATCTTGGCGGTTCACCAGGTCCAGGGTATCTAGGTGGTAAAATTGTTTCTACTAAAAGTTTTGGATCTTGTTCCAGATATGAGATAACGTTATCTAAATAAGTTTTTTCAGTTGGCTTTAATTGTATATTACACTCCGGTTGTAGCAACAACTTATAAGCAGGTCTTAATTCTGATTCTATAGTTTGATACTGTTTAATTAAATTATCAAAATCTTGATATGAATTAGTATCAACAATATTATATTTTCCAGTACGTAAGTTAAATTGTAATTTCTCAATTAATTGATATATATTTTCACCTTTTATTCTTATTTCACAATTTTGTTTATTTAGTAAAAATGATATAAATTCTTTATATTTATTATTTCTTTCTTTGTAAATTTCAAGTAATTTTTGTATATATTCAGGGTTAATAATATTTGAATTGTTAGAAGGCGATGATGATGGTGGATTAGGTATTACACGAAATGTTCCAGGTGCATTATTTGGTGTAGTATTAGATGAGGAGTTTGTTGGTTTTTTTGATTTGTTTGACATTTTATTTTTATATAAGAAAAAATATAAAATAATATAGATTTTAATGATTGAAAATGACTGACAAATTAACTTTTAAAAAACCAAATAATTGGTATGAATTACCATTATTTATAAAAATATCATATTACAGTTCTATTTTGGATAGAAGATATGCAATTTATGTTGATAAAATAGAAGCAAAGAAAATTGTAACTGAATTGACAAATGATGAAATAAAAACGGCAAAAATTATTAAAGAATTAAAAGATGAAAATGATTTCTTAGAATCTGACATTAATCCAAATCATATTTTAAAATCTGCACATGGTTGTACTTGGAATTTAGATTTAAAAAAAACTACTAACTTAAAGGAAATACGAGATTATATCAAAGAACATATGATTACTTATAAAAGTCGTCCTAATTTTGAAAAACAATATAATTATATAAAACCTAGATTTTTTATAGAAGAAAAAGTAAATGATTTTTTATTTGGTATTACTGGAAAAGCAATTGTATTTATGTTTCGATGTATTCATGGAAAACCTATTTCAGTTGGAGTAAAATTTAATTATAGAAATTCTAAAAATATTATTAGTGAAATTAATTTATTATATGATATGAATTGGAATAAAATACAAAATTCAGAAATCAATGGAACAAACAATCCTAATTTTCATATTGAAAAACCTAGAAATTTTGATATTATGGTAAGAAATGCTGAAAAATTATCAGAGAGATTTGAATTTGTTAGAATTGATTATTATATTGATAAGAATCATGATATTTATTTTAGTGAATTTACTTTTTCACCAAATGGTGGATATCAAACTTTTAATATTGAGATTGAAAAAGAAATTTCTAAATATTGGACATAACAGAAATATGTCTTTTAATTTTTAGTTCGAGTGGTTCTTTTTAATTTTCTTAATTTTCTTTTTCTAGTTCCACCAACAAGTGTTGATTGAGGTGGTCTACCAAGAATTTTTGATTCAGAGCCCACTGCAATCTGTCTTTCTACATCGCGAATTACATTATTTAAATTAAATTCACGAACACCTGGAGTATCTATTACATTATTTAAATTAATTTCAAGAATTTTTTGTTTTGGTCTAGGTTGTAAAACCTTAATACTAGATAGGGGTTTTAATTTACGTATACTATTAGTGTTCATTTGTTTAATCACCTGTTCTAATAATTTATCAGGATTTTCATAATAATTTTCATTTGAAAAAAAATCATCTTTTATTGTGCTATATACATTATTACTTAATGTTTTATGTTTTTTAACAGACATAGTAGTATTTTTATTATCACCAGATGTTTTTTTAGTGTTATATGTATTAGAAGATTCATTCGGTATAGCATATATTGTGTTTCCAGAAACTATATATTTTGATTGAGATGTATTATAATTAGTATTATTCATAAATATATTTAACTCTTCATTTATTAAATCATAAATTTCTTTATTATAATTACTTTTTAAAAATAAAATCTCATCAAATAAGTCTTCTAAATCGATTTTTTTTGTTTTTAAATTTGTTATGATAATATACAGTAATCTTAAATAAATAGTTCTATCTTCTGGTTTATCAAATATATCCTTAATTTTTAAAAACTTAGTTTTTTCTTCAGTACTTAATTTATTTAGTATATTAGTAGTACGTACAGACATTTTTAATTTCTATAATAGAAAATAATATTTATTTAATGCCAATAAAATATAATAATTGCCAATTCCATTGTATGAAATTATGATTTTTTTGATAAACTGTTAAATATTTTTGTATTTCTGTGTAAATATCATTAAGATTTATTTTTTTTAGATTAAAAAAGTGATAACAAAAATCATTTAGTTCTTCGATTGAATTAAAATCCCATGTGTATTTCATTGTTTTTAATTCAGTTTTGAATCCCGATTTTTGAAATAATTCTAAATCAGACCAATTAAAGAACATTCCATTATGACCATTTGGATTGTAAGCGTCAACGAATTCATTAAGGAAGCAGTCTTGTTGACTATTTTTCATTACATCAGCCATAATAAAAATACCCGAAGATTTTAACACACGATGGATTTCTTTATAAACAATACTTCTTTCATCTTTATCCATATGATGAAAATTTGCAATCACAATAGCTTTATCAAATGTATTATCCGGATAGGGCATCTTAGTAAGATTAATATGTTCAACATTACCCATTCTAGCAAAGTCTTCATTTTGGTCTACTTCAATCAATTCAATCTTAATATCTTGTGGAATGTATTTCTTGATATTAACACCAACTGCTGCAATATGTAGGATTTTATTGTTATTTTGAGGATCAAGAATTTTAACAGCAGTTATATTTTCTTTTGCGAGAACATTTTCATATTTAGAAGATGCATAAAGATAACCTTCAGCACGATTTTTAAATTGAGTATTGTATTCCATTTCTAGATAGTTATAGTAATTGATTTAAGTTTAAGTTAAGTATTTTTAATTAACAAAACAGTATATTAAAAAAATAAAAAGATTTGTTTAGTGTTTTCTTTGAGTTTTCTTTGATTTTTTATGTGATTTTCTATTTTTTCTTGATTTTCTTCCACCACCATTAATAGGTCTATAACCTTGATTTTGTCCATTATTTTGATTTGGTTGATTTGGTCTATTAGGTTGATTATTTCCATTTCCATTTCGTACACCTAATTGTCTCACTGGAGGACGAAAACGAAAATTATTAGGATTAGGGTGATTGTTAGGATTAGGACGATTATTAGGATTAGGACGATTATTAGGATTAGGATGAGGGTCGTTACGACCAGCAGTTTGTTGACGTATAGCCATTTATTTATATTTATTTATATAATAGAAAAAAATTATTTTAATTTAGTTTAGGTAGTAATAAAAAATCAAGTGATATAATATTATATGTAACTAGAAAATATGATAATAGATATCCTATAAAATATTCTACTAGGTCGATGTGAAGATTAACATCATTGAATGAATATAGTTGATATAGAACAAAAAATGGCATTATAAGAACATATCTAATTGAGATAAATCCAAATAAAAAATGCCAAAATGAATTCCAACCATCTGTAAATAGAGGTCTAGATTTAGCCATTTTGCTTTATTTGCTTTATTATTATTATGATACAAAAAATAATAATCTATCTAACTAAAAACTGAAAAATTAAAATATTAGATTATTAAACAAGAATTTTATAAACATTGTATAATTTATATTTTCTAGTTAATAATGCTGATATAATTATACCTAGTAAGCCAAATGCAATTAAAACCCCACTAATTACATCTGTATTTCTACCACACTTTAATGGATAATCAGATTTTTCTTTTGCTGAAATACATTGATGATAATTATGTAATTTTGTTAATTCAGTATTAGCAATAAATTCAGTTCCATTATAATAATAATTATTTTTAACATAATAAGTTTTATCACCATTATAGAACAAATCTTTTACTGCAGTTAATGATAAAATACCTATAATAGTAGAAGAAATTGAACCAATTAATAATAGCACGAATAACATATATAAAATAGGTTGTAACTTTTTGAAAAATAACAATACAGCAAATACATACATACCCATTAATCCAAGTACAATAGTTACAATAAATGTTGTTTTTCTATTATTTAATTCTACATTAGCCATTTTAATATTATTTAGTAGGATTTGTTGTTCAGGTGTGAATTGTATTTCCTGTCCATCCACATTAACAACTGGCATAGTCATATTTTGAATTTTTTTCTTTAATTGAAAATATTTTACAATTACTACAATACTATAAATAAATGTTCCAATTGATAATAAAAATAAAACAATATATAATATTGTCAAAAATAATTCGAGGTTTTTATCCATTTTAGTGTGTTTTAATTTAATAAACGAAAAAATAAAAAAACTTAACAAATTCCATATGAAAATAAACCGACGAAAACGATACCTAGAAGAATACTCATATGATAATTATATTTCATGTATGAATAAACCTCAGCCCATTTTGCTCTAGCAACAGGGTCATTTAAATGAACAACAAATAAATCAGATTTAGGTGTCATTGTGTAATATACATACATAATGATATATGTCATCGCAACTAGATAACAGACTGATACTGTGCGATTCATTGATTCTCTAAGATATAACCAACTGACGATTGATATTATAAAACCACCAATGAACCCCATAAGGTATGTATCACGTCTTTCTTTCATAATTTGATGATATTTGACTTGAAGTTCAGGTGTGAGAACCTTCATAAAATCATCTTTAATATAACTTTTATCAACTGCAACTAGCATATAAACCATTGAGAAGAGAATAACCCCAGCGACTGAGCAAGAAGTATAGCAAACCATTTCTTTTATAATATATAACTACAAAAAAATACAAAAAAAATTGAATTAAGATTTTATTATCATAATTTATTACAATCACAATCATAATCATAACCATGTCTCAACTTACTAACTTTCAGAAAGTCAACGCTTTTAATGTTGCTTTTGGTATTGGTCGTTCTAGTACCCCAGATGATAAACTTCTTAAACTTCGTTGGGATTTGATTGAAGAAGAATCCGAAGAATTATATGATGCAATTAACCGTAATGATTATATTGAAATTCTTGATGCAGTAAGTGATATTCTTTATGTTGTTCATGGTGCTGCTGATTCATTTGAACAAGATTTTGATAAATCTCTTCATGAACATGATAAGATTAAACTAGATGTTAAACCTGAACTTAGTGATATTGCTTTTGGTAAAAAACGTATGGAAGGAGTTTTTGAACTAGAAAGTAAAAAGCTTACAAAACTAACATGCGATTATTCTAAATCAATCGATAGTCTTAAGAGTGCATTTGAAACTAAAGATATTTCACAGATTATTGATAAACTAGTTGTAGTTCATAATTATCTCTATCAATGGGCTGACCTTTTCGGATTTGACCTAGATTATACCTTTAATATGGTTCATGATTCTAATATGAGTAAACTAGCAGAAACAGAAGAAGTTGCACAGAAAACAGTTGCATGGTACCTAGAAAATGAAAAACGTTATGATTCACCTACTTACCGTCTTTCTACGGTTAAAGTCAATGATATGGATCGTTGGGTTATTTATAATGCTAATACCGGAAAGGCATTGAAATCGATTAATTATCATGCAGTTGATTTTAAACCACTATTTACGGAGATTGCTTAACTACTTTATTCGTTATTATTCGTTATTTTTAAAATTTTTATATGTTTTTTTAATAGTAGTAGGGATAGTGTTTGCGAACAGCAATTAAAAATAATAATCTTACCGTCAACTATCAAGTGAAGCGGATAGCAAACAGTAAATATTCTGATGTGTTTTGTGTTTGTGTTATGTTTTAACAGAATATCTTAATTTTTGGAAAATGGTTTGTGAACACCTTAAAATTCATTGAATTACATATGATAAAATTAATAAATATTAACCGGTTTATTTATTAGTGTTATTATAGGTAATTTTAGATTTTTCATTTTGACAATGAAGAATCAAATCATAAAAATAAAAAATGGTTTGATTGTTGTTCTTAATATTGTATTTGAATTTCTTTAACCCAATGAGTTGTTCGTCCATCTTTAGTCTTTTCAGTAATTACTTTATTCCCATGAGGGTCTTTTTTCATATGATAAACTGCAAATGTAAATGAAAATGTTCCATCTTGTCCTTTAATATCTGAATAATTTCTAACACTAGCACCACCCATTTTATAACTTGCTTTAATTTTTTCAAGTGTTATATGAAAGATTTCTAGAAGTTTGTTATCTGGAATATTATTAATGATTGAATGAGGTGAAACCTTTGCAGAATAGAGGATTTCTGATTTGAGATAATTACCTACCCCAGAGAAAACAGATTGGTCCATCATAACAGTTGCAATTGTTTTCTTACCATTCTTTTTATTTTTCATAACTGACATATACATATCTTCTTTTATAGTATCATTTAATAAATCAGGTCCAATATCATTAAGAACCATATCCATAATTTTTTGGTCATTTGTAAATACAAGAGTTGCAAAATGTCTAGGGTCAACAAACCAAATTGATTTAGTATAGTTATCTTTATCTTTATAAACTAATTCACAATGATTATGTTTGGGTGCCTTTTCTAGATACCATCCTCCACTTAATAATAATCTAGACAACATATACCAACCATTTTCAAAGACAAAATAAATAAGTTTCCCCTTAGATTTAACTTCTTTGATTTTTATTGGTAAATGTTTAATGAATTCATTGTATTGAGGTGGAGTTTTCTTAAGAAATTTACTACCTTCTGGAAAGGTAAGGTTAATAAGTGTTTTATTTTTTAATAGACGGTTCAGACCATCTTTAATTGTAGTTACTTCAGGACCTTCAGGCATTTAATTTTATATAATATAATATAATTTTCTTATTTTATTCTATTCAATCATCCATTTAATGATTTGTTCTAATCCATCTTTACATTCAGGTGCAATAAAATAAAAAAGTGGAAAAATATGGAATACATTTTCTACTAATTTTATATTAGTTATAACACCTGCATCTTTCGCTTTATTTACTGCACGAATTGTATCATCTGTAAATATTTCAGATGAAGATGTAATAAAATATAATGGTGGTAATCCTTCAAATTTACCAAATAGTGGTGATATTTTTGGATCTTTTCCATCTAATCCATGATATGACATTTTCAAACATGATTTTACAACATCTGGATTTAACATCACATCAACATTACGATTAAATTCAAAACCTTTACTAGAACAAGAAAGGTCTGTTATTGGAGAGATAAGAATTGCACGTTTCGGTATTTCATAATTGTTATTTGTTAATCGTTGCATCATAAGTAATGCAAGAGCACCACCTGCTGAATCACCAATAACGATGATTGAAGAAATAGATATTTTAAAATGATTACAAATAAATTTTAAGGTAAATATTAAATCATCAACTTGGTCATTAATTGTATGTTCTGGTGTAAGACGATAATGAGGAAAGACTATAGGAATATTTGTACGTTGAGATAATATATTAATAAAACTTCTAAATCCAGCAAAATCACCACTAACAAATCCTCCTCCATGAATATACAGTGCAATATTAATAGGTTTAACTATTAAATTAGTTGGATGTATAATAAAAATGTCTATGTTGTTGACTTTTATAAGTTTAAAATCTAAATTAGGGGTTAATGGACTAATAATTCCTAGAAAAGGAACTCTAATTTTTGATAATTCTGCAACCTGGAATGAACGAGTTATGGACATTAGTTTTTTGAGTGAAATCAAAGAAACTGATTGTTCATTTTGTTTCCAATATGAAATCAATTTAAAAAAAAACATACCTGTCCAAAAGACTAATTTTATAAAAAAACTATAAATATGAGAAGGAACATATGTACCTGCCCATTGAGAAGAAATTAAATAGTTCATCAGATATATTATATTATTTATTTTCTTTTTAAATTATTTGTCTAGTATCCATTGGTCTCATTGTATCAATTACAACTTTTGGTGGTTGCATAGTATTATTCTGTTGATACCATTGACTAGTTTGCATTGAAGAAATATCTTTTTTCCTATCGGTATTTTGATTAAGTGCATTTCTACCTTGAACAATCAAAGAACTATTCTCTTGAATCGATTTATTATAATCTTCGGTTGTGATTGGGATAGCACATGTTCTAGCAAGAGGCGATAAACTTTGAAGTCTTTCATTATGTGAGTCTTTAAAATTGGTTCTATCTGATTCATTTTTTCTTAAAATAGATTCATCGATTAAGCTAGCACTAGGTGGTTGAATATAATATTGGTTATAATAGTTTTGAGGTTGGTTTTGTTGATTATTATTTTGATAGATTTGGTCAAATTGTCTAGATACATTATTATTTTGGTTAAAATTAGTGTATTGGTCTTGATAATTATTTCTATCAAAGCCTAATGAATTAGTTGGTTGTGATAGTGTTCTAGGTAATGAAAACATCCCTTGCATTCTTTCATTATTTAATTCTCTGTTATTGATTTTAGGTGTAATAGGTTTAGCATTATTATTATTTGATGTTTGATAATGTTGTTCATTAACACGAATTGAACTAGGTATTTCAATATCTCCAAATCTCTGAAATTGAAATGAATCCATACGATTATTAAAATTATCACGATTATCTCTTCTAATAACGTGTTCACCCTTTTTTTCTTGATTAAGGTATTGAGGATTATTTTGGATTAAATTTTGATCATAAAAGTGTTGTGCTTTTTCTTGATGTGGTCTAGCAAACTTAAGATTATTAACTTTTTCATTAATAGTGTCTCTAAACTCAATATCATTTTCTTTAGGTTTAAAATTATGGTCTCTGTATGTAGAAGAATTTTGAGATTGATATTGTTGATATTGTTGATTATTTAATGAATTTTGAAAAGATTGTATTTCTCTTTTTATTTGTTCTTGATTCATGATTTTATTATAATGTATATTTTTAAATCATTGAAATTAACTTAAAAAACTTAAAATATGAAAAATTTCTAATGAAATATTAAATGAATAAGATAGTAATTCTTTTTATTATTCTTACATTAATAATTATTTATTCAGAGGTTTTAACCGAAGCATTTGAAGCAATTCAAATGAAAGCCAATGATAATAAATATTATTATGTTCAAAATTATAACAATACACAAGACGCAGCTAATACTTTATCTAAATTAGTTAATACATCTTTATCTTTAATTGATTATTTATCGATAAAACATCCTAATAATCCAGGGGTTAAACGTTTAAAAGAAAAATTCAATCCAGTTAATGTTAGAGAAGCAGAACATGAAAATAATTCAACATCATATACAGTTAATAAAGGTGAAATGATGCATTTATGTTTAAGACAAAAAAATAATAACAAAACAATTCATGAACATAATTTATTAATGTTTGTGATTATTCATGAATTAGCTCATATCATGAGTAAAACAATTGGTCATAATGATGAGTTCTATGATAATTTTAAGTTTTTACTACAAGAATCTGCAAAGATGGGTGTTTATAAACCAGTTAATTTTGAAAACAATCCAGTAAATTATTGTGGTATTAATGTTACTAATAATCCATATTATGGTTAAGATTAAGCTGCAAATGGTTTAATTGTTTTAGGTTTTACTTTAGTTCTTTCAACTACTATTTTTTCTGGCATTAATGGTTGTTGTGGCGGGGTTAATTCGTATACTTGTTCCATTTTATCGACTTTTTCTTTACAAACTTCACAGAAATCATTTTCTCCAGAAGTACCTATTTTACCTTGATAACCTGGTGCACCTTCATAACCTGGTTGATTTTTTACTTTTTGATATATCATAAAAATAGAATAAGTAATGAATAGATTACCAATCACAATAATACCAAACCAATTAAGAATCATCTTACTTTCTGGAAAATCTAATTTATCTTGTATATATTTTAATGTAATCACCGATAATACTATTAATAAAATAAATAAGATAGTTTGCCAATAATTATTAATAAAAACTTCTATAAAACTATAAAATTTATTTTTATTTCTTATTTCTTGAGACATTAGGTCTACTCTTTCTAACTTCTTTTATTAATTGTGAGAGATTTTTTGCAAAAATATCCGCGATTTGTTTTAATTGTTTAATTGTTAGACTATCAGTATCCATTTTTTCTATTAGTTGATTTACATTCTTAATTTTTAAATCATATTCATCAAGGTCAACTGTATAATCAAAGTCTTTTGATAATTGTGTTTTAATATTTCTAATTTCATTATTAAGTCGACTTCTTTCATCACTTTTACAATTTTCTTTAATATCCATGTAATATTTATTCATTTCAGTTAATAACCATTTTAATCGACTAGTTGCAAAATAACTAAACTCTTGATTTGCTATTTTTTCTTTATATCCATCAATCATTTTGAATTGTTTATCAATTCGTATCATTAAATTTTCATATAATTTTGTCATTTTAGTTGGGCTATCACATGTTCCTAGTTTATTAATATTTTCTAAAGATGTACCAACCATATTATAAATTTTCAATAAATCATTAATAACTTGATTTCTTTCTGGATCACTATCTACAAACATAATACAACTTTTTTTAAATGAATAACTATAAGTCAATGGTTTAACAAAGGTTCTAATGTAATTTATAAAATTTTTACGTTGTCTATTTTCAATATTATCTAAATAAAAACCACCATCTAGAGAATCTGCTTCTGTTGCAGAAATCTGATCATTAAACCCCATTGGAAATAAATAAAATAAGTCATCATATAATGTTTGGTCTGGACTAGGTTCTTCATTCATTGAATAACTAGCTTCTTTTTCTGCTGATTTTTTCTTAGCATAAATATCAAATAATCCTAATTGACTTTCTGCCTCTATACCAAGTGATTTTAATTTATTAATTGCAGTATTCATTTCAGTTATTTCAATACTATTTAAAATATTAAGCAAATTCTGTGTTCTTTCTTCAATTGACATATCAACATAATCATTAGTTGATACACCAAATGTTTTCATATTATCTTGAAATGCTTTCATTGTAATTGATGGATTTGATTTAAATATTTTCAAAAAAGTTTTAACAGTATTAATAGCATTTTCATTATCTTTAGTTTTTTCTATTATTTTTTTCAATGTATTGAAAGGTGTATTTCCAGGTGTATTACTATCATTAATAAATTTAGTAGGTGCATCATTATCTTTAATTAAATTAGTAATATATGAAAAAGCTTCAATCAAATATGATATAAAGTTTTCAATTGTTGGAATATTATTCATAATCGTATTTAATGGTTTTGCATTAATCGTAAATTCAATAATTTTTCCTTGAGTATTTCTATTACTATCAATAAAAATAGGATTAAACTTGATTCCATTCATAGTATCTTTTTGCATATGATAAATAACTGAAGGTTTACTTTTAAGAATTTGTTCTAGTTCCATTAACATTTCTTGAACAGGTTCTTTATTTTTAATATCATAATAGTCAGGATGTCCATCAACAATATTATAATAAACACTATTTGTTGTATAAGGATTGTCTGTAACTTTACATATCATATGATTTAATTGTGTTTGCCAAAATGAACAGAATTTGATTGGTTTTTTGGTATATGATGGGATTATATCAACTGCAGGAAATGAAGCTACATATACTGTATTATATGATTTAATTAGACAACCACTAGGTAAACATGCTACTAGATTAACATTAGGTTTTGTTGAACCAATTGTTGCAAAATGACCTAAGAAAGAATATCCTTTGGGTGGTATAGGTTCCCATAGAGTAATACGATTCATACCATCTGATATTTCATTTAATTTTTTGAAATCTTTAGGTGGTTTTGAACCAAAACCTGCCATATATGTTCTTAATTTAGTTTGATTTTTTTGGGCAAAAACAGTATCACCTAGAGATGCTAAACCTAACATACCAACACCTCTCCATAAACTAATCTCACCTACTATATTGGTTGTTTTGGAAATTTTAGATATCAGATAATATTTATCAGTATATTGAATACCTAGTTCAGATGAATCCATACAATAACTACATGTTGTATTTTTACCAATATCACCTGCATCACCAATATCACCTTGAAAACCTGGTTTACCAACTATTTTTTTATATCTATTTTGATAATATCCAGTTATAAATAAAATATTTACTAAATTTAATGCAATTAAAACAAAGAACCATAAATATATTTTTTTACCATAACTTTCAATTAATGAATTTCTGAAAATATAGACAAAAAATAATGTTAGCATTAAACCTATAAAAGATATTAGGAATACAGCAAATGGATTTAAATTACTAACTTCAGTATATATTTGTTTGGTATCATTAACAATATCCATCTTTTATTCTAATTCAAAGATTAAATTTTTATTAAATATTAAATCTAGCCAATAAAATCTTTTTCTTTTCGTAATATAAAAATAAGGAAAATGAAGATAAAGAGTCAAAAAAAAACAAGTAAGAAATCTTCGACTAGAACACAGATTAAAAATTCATCTGATGATGCTAAAAAGAAAAAGTTAAATAAAAATATGGATTTCGTATTACATGGATTAGATGATATTAAAGAATCAAGAGAATATTCTTGGGGGTTAGGTGTTGAACATGAAATGCAATTATTTCATATTCCTAAAACAGGATTAAATGATGCTAATATTTTATTTGATTCACAAGAATCGACATGTTATTTAACTGGTGACAAATCTCCAGATGGGGCTTGTTGTAAATTACGAGATAAATGTTTCACATCTCACACAGAAAATAAAATTACAAAAGATGAAAAAGAATGGTTATCGAATATTGATTGGGAAATATCTGGTCGTCAAGCTGAAGGTTGTAAAGGTGGTCGTATAATCTTACCTAGAACACCTCTTTTAATGCCTGAATTAATTACAGGTAATTTTAAAAATCGTAGTATCGAATCTATTCATAATGAAATTGTATTCCTAGAAGAGAAATATATTGATCTTCAAATGAAAAACCCACATACTCAAAAGAAAGTTGAATTATATGGACCAATTAGAACGCACCCTTGTAATTTCTTAAGTGATATTAAAGTTCCAATCAGACCTACTACCGCTAAAGATGAATATGAATTTAATCAATTAGAAAAATATAAGGATTATCTAGGTAGTTATCATATTACTATTACATTACCTCATTTTAAAGGTATTAGTATTCCGGAATTCGTTAATATGCATCGTTTATTTGGTATGCAATTTCAATGGATCGAACCATTATTCAATGGTGTTTATTTTAGCCCCGATCCAGATTCAGTTGCATCTGGACCAGACAGAGTTCAAGGTTCAGCCCGTATCATGATTGTTGGTTGGGGTAATCTAGGTGGTTCTGATTTAAGAAAACTAGGACAAACAAAAGAAGGTAAAAAAGCCCCTTTTGATTCATTTGGTATTGGAAGAGCAACAAACATCAAATCATACTGGCGTGAACAAATTAAATTTCCTGATTCTGAAAAATTAGATTTATGTGCTAAAACTGCACCACCAAATAAAAATTATAGCAAATTTCCTAAAAAAGCATTGAGTATTCACACTAGTGACATTAGAACATTTGCAACTGCATCTTCAATAGAAGAATGTATTAAGAAAGGAAGTAATCCAAATGATTGTCCTAGAGTGGATGCTGCACCAATGGAACCTCCATTCGGTATGGAATTAAGAATCTTTGACCATTTTGAAGTTAAATATTTACTAGATTTAATGCGGGTTGTTGTTTTATTAGCAGCAAATGCTCAAAGACATAATCCAACTGGATATGTTTACTCAAATAAAGCATGGATTGATGCAGTTGGTGTTTCAATGAAACAAGGTTGGAATGGTATTCTTCCTATCGAATATATCAAAGAATTAAGAAACAATCTAGGTCTCAAACTTGATACTGAATCACGTCGTATTGATGTTGTATATAAAACACTTGTACGAGAAATATTTCAACTTAATCATATGAGCATGATTTGTCATATGATGATGGAAGACCCAACAGTTGAACCACAAATACCTAGTATTAATAGATTATGTTGGGAATTAAGCTTTAATAAAAAATTCAATAAACCTGTAATGGATTTCATTCATTCTATGTATGCACGTCGGAAATTAATATCAATTGCTCAATTTAAGAAGGACTTCTTTGCACAATTTGAAGAATATTTATGGCGTGATGATATTGAAGATTTACTTTATGCACTAGAATCTAATCATAAATTGAATTTAGTAATCGAAGGTGGTAAAATAAAAGCCTTTAAATTATTATAATTCTGAATAAAAAATTGAATATAAAATTTATTATATAATAATATTAATAACAAGAAACCATGTTTAACGGTTCAAACCCTTTTAATTATACTATTTACAATTCTTTACCATTACAAGTATGGTTAAATAATATTAATAATACTGATACTCAAGATGAACTGGATAGTGACCAGTTTACTTTAACAAAACCAGAAATTATTCCACATATTAAACATTACCTAGATAGAAATGAAATTGATTATAATTATCTAGCTAAATCGATTTATAAAAATATTTGTAATAACTTAAAGAATAAATTTGATGACCTAGAAATTTATAATTATTTAAACAAATATTACATGAATAATCAAGATTTTCTCATTAATGTTATTCTAGATTTAATTAATATTAATAAGACATATGATTTATATGACGTAACCAAATTAAATGGTATTGAAAAAGTATTGGTTAAAAACTTTTCAAATGATATTATGAAAATTATTAGCGAAAAATCTAAAAAACAACAGCATCATCACTCTATTTCAAAACAACCTGATAATGTTTCAGTTTTAGAAAAAAAAATTGCAACCCTAGAAAATAATATTAAAATGCTAGTTGATGAAATTAATAAAATTAATGGTGAAAACAATATTTTAAAAAATAATCTTAAAATAATGGATGAAAATTATCAACAGTTAAAAGACCAATTTAATAACATGAATGGTAATTATATCAATCTTAAAACAGAATTCAATGATATTAAACACGTTTTGCATGAAATTATGGAACATACAGAAAAAGATGACACAGAACAAGAACCTAATATTAACTTTGTTATTAAAGATGTTGAAAGAATTGGTGATAATATCGCAAATGAATTTTATAAAATCATCAATTAAATCAATAAAAATACAGTCTTTAACTTTTAATTATTTTTTTAGTTTTTTTTTCATTACAATTTTTATCTAGAAATTCTAATAATACCAATGTTAAATCGTTCTTATTTTTATGTCTAGCTATTCTTCTCCAAAATAATTTAGGATTTTTCAAATAGATTTGAACTAGGTTGTCATCTAGATAACTTTTTTTAGATACGGTTGGTGTGTTATGCAATTTTACTGCAATTACTTTAAGTATTTGATTAATTAGTTTTTCTATTTTCTTAGGTTCATGTTCAGATTCAAATAATTTTCTATTTTTAATAATTTCATCTAGAAATATATAATTAGCCTCCCATGTTCTAAACATTTTTAATGTAATATCATCATGATATTTATTTAAAAAATTATTCACATCAATTGGTTTTAATAATTGTAACTCAGATTCATTTTCATTTTCCTTTTCATTTTCTATTTTTTGGTCGTTGTTTTTATAATAAAATAAAAAATCATGTGGATGTTTATTATTTTTACTAATATGCACTAATTCTTTCAGAAGTTTTATTGATAATTCATCTTTAAAAACACATGTATTAAGAACTCCTTTTTTACCAATGAATTCTATTTTAACTTCAGAAGGTCCAAAGGTTAAATGTTTAGTTTGCAAAGTAGACACACCATGTGATTGATATTCATTAAAATAATTTATATTACCTATTCTGAAATGACAGTTATCTAGAATATATATTACTAAAGCAATCATCTTTTCTTTATCATCAACTGGATTACTATTCATCATAATCTGTCTAACATCTTTTCTAATTTTATTTATATGTATACCAAAGTTCTTTAATTGACAATATTTATTTCTAGATTGACTAGCAACAAATTTTTTATTGTAAATATATTGTTTACGACCCTTTTCATCAATACCAACTGCTTGTAAATAATTATTTTCACTATTTGCGATTTTAATATCCGTATAAGCAGGTGGGATAACTAGTTTATGAATTCTAGATAGAGTAGAAGGGTCCTTGATTTGATTATTTTTTTCATCCAAATAGATGAATCTCTTTTTTTTACTCCTAGGGTTAATTGCGACCCTCTTAATCTTTAATTGAGTCTTTTTCATTTAATGATTTTATAAGAAAAAAATAAAAGAATAGCAAATAAAAATAATAAAAGAATAGCAAATAAAAATAATAAAAGAATAATAAAATAATAAAAGAATAATAAAATAATAAAAGAATAGTTAAATAATAAAAGAATAGTTAAATAATAAAAGAAATAAAAATAATATGGAAGAGTTACATAAAATAATTTTAACCAAAAATCTCCGAAAAAATATTTATTGGAAGCGTCTAATAAACCCATATGCGTATCTTACAATACCTAGTAATATCCTAAAAATTAAATTATGTATGGAAATCGAAAAACGTCTCAAAAGAGATGATACTTATTTAGAATATTATGCTGATGATGAGGAATATTATGATGAAATATTTAACTTAAAAAGAAAATGATGTTATACTTATGAATTGAAAAAATAAATGACCGAGTATAGTTTATTGATTGACAATACTGGAAATAAAAAAGACATCAATAGTCTATATTTATTTAATTTATATTATTATTATCATAACAAAGGTTATTCAAACCTAATATTAACCGAATTAACTAATCTATTAGTCTTAGTTTTTACTGTCTTTCTATTAATTTTTCTAGGACAATGTGTTGATTTTAATGGACTTATTAATTATCATACTAAAGAAATGATATCAATATCACATTTCATTAATTTTAGTAATTTTTGGAAATTAAATCCATTTGTTATTATGTGCACTATTTTATTTGTTGGTTATGTATGTATTAGATTAATTAGTATTTATGCAAGTATCAAAAAATTCTGGAAAATTCGCACCATATTCAAAGAAGATTTAGAAATTAATAATGATGACCTAGATACAATCACTTGGAATGAAGTTTCCAATAAAATTATTAAATATTACTGTAATCCCAACCTAAATTCTTATACAATGGCTTTAAAAATCATGACAAAAGAAAATCTTATTATTTCAATTTATGACCATCTAGAAAACCTCCAATTTAATAAATACCCTCTTAGCAAACTATTGGAATGGAATTTTATATTTTGTTTCATTAATCCTTTAATCAATGAAAATCGTGAAATTTCCGATGATATAAAATTAGATATCAACAAATACCATGAAAAAGTCAAAACACAATTGAAAAGAGTAACAATCATTAATCTGATTTTTATGCCTTTCTTATTAATCTTCATTATTATGTATATGTTCCTACAATATGGTGAACAATTCTATAATAATCCGCAACTAATCATGAATCGTCAATGGTCAACTAAAGCATTATGGAAACTACGATACTATAATGAATTACCCCATCTATTTAATGCACGGATGGAGAATGCGGCGATAGCAACTAAAGATTATGATAAACAGTTTCCTTCGAGATTATATGGAACAATTGCTCATTTTATAATGTTTGTGACGGGATCATTTTTTATGCTTATGGTAATCATAACTTTATTGAATGAGAATTTACTTATTAATCTAACTATCAGTTTTAATCGTCCTATTCTATGGTATCTAGGTATCATTGGTGGTGTGATGGCAATTCTTAAAAGTTTTGCAAATATTAAATATGCATATAATCCCGAAAAATCAATGAAACGAATGATGGAATACATTGATGTTAAAGAAGAATGGGTAAAAGACCCTAGAAGTACTAATATTAGAAATGAAATAATGAAACTGTTTCCACAACGTTTAGTTTTATTGTTAGAAGAGTGTTATTGTTTAATACTAACTCCTTATATCTTATGGTTTGTTCTTAGAAAAGAATGCGAAACCATTTGCGATTATTTGTTAGATACTATGACTAATCATCATTCAATTAATGGATTTGTTAATAAAAATGCTTTGTTTATTAGCTATCCACAGATGAAAGAAAATATTAAAACTGAAAAATCATTCGAATATTTCCAAAAAAACTACCCAGAGTGGGGGTTTATAAGTATCATGTATAATCAAGATACATATTATCCTCCACCTGAACAAAATCAAACAAATCAAACAATAAATAACTCCCTTTCTTTAGAAGATAATAAACCAACTGATATACTTCTTAATTATTAGTTACTAGTTTTTATTTTTATTTTTTTCTTTTTTTCATGTTAGAAATGAGTACACTTGTTCAATGTGAATTCTGCGAAGTCTATGTTGATTTTGATGATTATATAGATCACACTAGAGAGTGTTCTGAAAATAGAAGATCATTAACATCTTCTTTTTTAACATCTTCATTTATATCAGAATTTGATGAAGATGATATGGATAGTGAAGATAATGAAACAAGTGAAGAAAGCGAAGATACTGATTATCAAGATGCAGAAGAAGATATAGAAGATATAGAAACCGAAACAAATATTGATTTCGTTAATTTAAGAGTCAGAACAATTTATGATGATGAGACATTTAATTATGATAGTTTAGAAGATGTCAAAGTACCAGTTAAAGATATAGATTCTGTTGCACCTATTATTAAGGAAACTGAAATACCAGACGGTACTATATGTACAATATGTCAAGACCCTATTTCAAATGATGCTAGAAAAACAATCTGTAATCATTACTTTTGCAGAAAATGTATTGAACCATGGTTGACTGAATTAAATAAAACTTGTCCTAATTGTTTAATGGAGTTAGAAATAAAAGATTAAGTTTCTTTTTTTCTTTACAAAATATAAATAGAATTTAAAAATATGTTATCTGCAACTATTAATCAATCAACACGTTTAATAACAGATGGAATTTATGCTGATGAACATTTTGAAGTAATTGATAAAAAAGATAGAGAAGCTATTGATATGGATACATACAATGAACAAATATTTAATTCACAAATGGTACAACTTAATGCAAATAGAGAATTAATGCAAAAACAAGCGAGTGATACCCAACTTGAATTAAAAAATAGAAGAGATCGATTAAAAGCTCGTGAATTAAAAGAACAACAAATGCAAGATGACAGAGCATGGAATGGATTAAAAGATGATTGGTATTGGGGGTCTTATTCATCTGATGTTTCTAAAACTAGTTATAGTGAACTAGATAATTATACAGAAAAATTAAAAAATGATTCATATATTCCTATTAAAATTAGTAATGAATACCAACCAATTGGTGAATTTATACAAAATCAAAATCCTGTAGCAGGTGTTGCTAATAAAAATTTCATATATAAATCACCAATTGGAGATTATACTTATGATGTTAAATATGATAGATTATTTCCTGCTAACTCATCACAAAATACATCTAATCCAGTTGAGTTCAAAAATGAATCAGATAAGATAAATCAATTATTCAATATGAAACATAATATTACATCTACACCTACACCAACACCAACTCAAATAACTGAAGGGTTTGTTGATCCTAAATTAATTGAAATATATCAAAAAACACTTACACCTAATGAATATGTCAATAAGAACACAGTTTCATATGATGTTGAATATTCATATAATTACCTTTATGTTCTTATTGCAGTCATTATATTATTTTTACTTTTTAAACATTAATAAAATTCAGCCTTTTTACCATTCATTTTTCCAATACTTACCTCACCAACTTCATTATTTTCTAGACATTCATAAATAAGAGGTGGTTCTTCATCAGAAAGATAATAATATACACCTTTAATTTTCTTACGAACATAACTAACCTCTTGTTCTTCTACTCCTTCTTTTACTTCTTCTTTTACTTCTTCTTTTACTAGTTGTTGTTCTTGTGGTTCTTGTTCTAATTCATGTTTAGGTTCTATTTCATCATCACCT
>JACCEB011861620.1_pt1 | contig 20525 bp, 38 predicted proteins | sample 7454761 | NCBI WGS metagenome assembly JACCEB01 (sample SAMN15323454, study PRJNA562643) | freshwater metagenome | isolation source: river surface water | place: USA:Blue River Watershed | collected 2017-08-18 | reverse complement strand
GGGGGAGGGGGGAAGGCTTCGCCTTCCCCCCTCCATTGCTCAAAGTTCATCGGGGGGCGACTGTTCATCGCATTGTGGCCCGATGATGAAGTCATCGAACGCAGATTCCGATGCAGTAGCCGACTTGACGGACTGCATCGCATCCTTTGGCTGCGATTGCGTCCACGCGATCAATGCAGCCACCTCGTCTGCCGTCTGACGCCCGATCACATCATCGGAGTCGGTGAGCGGATAGAACAATCCGTTCGGGAAGAACACAGCGACTTCTGCGCTGTCGGCATAACTGAAGTTGTCAGTATGCACCTTGCCATCCGCGTAGTGTTCGTCCCCACCGAACATGACGGAAATCTTCCATCCGTTCTGAAAGGTAATCTGAAACCCTCGACGGTTGCCGATTGCGAACTTGCTCATGGGTATGTCCTTTCTGCGGCTGTGCCGCACACCCCAACCTGCCTGCCGTTTGTGGGATTTGGGCGACTGGGCTAACTGACTTTGACCCATCGCATGACCGTTTGGATCAGGTGGTCATAATCCCCGCTAGTCGCTTCCTTCACGAAAGCGTCAATCTCGGACTTGGAAACGCCAGCCTTCCGCATTTCCTTCGTCGTCCGACCAATGATGGCAAAGGCGTTTCCATCCTCGCCCGAAAGATTCACTTCGATGTTGTGCTTCATGGATCAATGTCCTCCGTTACTTCGTAGTTCGGATTAGTCAAGACCTCGGGACGATAGACGCTCATCTTGTCATCGTGGCATGACGGACAAGTGATCGTCAGGTAGATGCCTCGGGCATCGTACTGTTCCTCTCCCCATTCTCCGCTGTCGCAAGTGCATTTCCGTGGTCGCATCGGTGGCTCCTCTCGCCCCAACCCCTTTGCCGTTTGCGGGATTTGGGGGAGGGGATTGCTCCCCTCCCCCCCGTTCGTTTGTTACTCCACGGTGGCAGTACCGTTCACCTCGATGCGGCACTTGCCAGCGCGCACCTTCTGCACCATTGCGCCCATCTCTTCAAGACGCTTGGTGGTGGTGTCCTTGAGCGTTTCGCGCAGCACCTTGCGCTGCTTGTCGCTCATCGCCATGATCTCGGGGATCATGTCGAGAACAACATCCTGCGTACAGCCGTTGATCTTGGACATGAGGACTGCCACGAGAGTCCACGGGCAGAGTTCCTGCACCGCCGTGTAGGTTTCGTCCGCACCCTTGTCGCAGGTGAAGTCGAAGGTCACGGTGATCTTGCCGCTAGTGAAGCCCTCGACTGGCTGCACGATCTCCTTGACAACACTCGCCGCTGCGGACGACTTGCTATCAAGCACAACAACCTGATTCGTCTGGCTCATTGAACCCAACCTTTCTGCGGCTGTGCCGCACACCCCAACCTGTCTGCCGTTTGCGGGATTTGGGCGGCTACCCCGCCCGATTGCAGGGTAGCCGCCCGATGTTTCAGTAGAAGGTCACATTGATGCGCGGTTCTTGCATCCGCGCCATCCCAACGATCTTGTCAATCGTTTCCTGTGGACAGCCAAGAGACTCGCCTTCATCATCTACCCCACCAAGCACGCAGCAGTTCCCCAAGATGATGTCCGCGAATCCGAACCGCTCCGCGAACAGCATGGTGGCGATAGTGTTGGGGGGAAGCCCCTTCAACTTGCCCTCCTCGTCACACCACAAGGACACCGTATCGGACAGATTGACGCACTCAATCCATCCACCCACACCGTCACGCAGGGACTCGTAGCCCGTGTAGGGAACGACCTCGACGCTTCCATCCACGCCGATCTTGACCATCTTCTTGTCGCTCATGGATTCTGCCTTTCTGCGGCTGTGCCGCACACCCCAACCCCGCTGCCGTTTGCGGGATTTGGGTCAGCCGCCTCGTTCGCTGCGTTCATCAGGTCGATCATCGGATCTTCCTTCAGTACGCTCAACTCATGCTGTGCATCGCGCCAGATCGAATGCCATACGGAGTCCTGTGCTTCCCTCATGCGCCCAATGATGATTTCAGCGACTTCCGTACTCACCTTCAACTCAACCTCCAGGTCGTATGCGGTCACGATGTAGGCGCACACGGGCGACTTGTCCTGTTCGATTATGTCAATGTAGAACTTGTTGCAGTCAAGTGGCATTTTCTTCTCCTGCCGTTTGCGGGATTTGGACAAAGGGACGGGGGAGAGGCTTGCGCCCCTCCCCCGTGTCGTCCGTCGATTACTTGCCCTGCGGCTGCGGATTAGCCGCGACTTCCTTGAGCCACGCGAGAACCGCCTGATTCGCGTCGCGTCCTGCGCTGAACGATCCATCGGACTTGATGCGTCCGTAGAACTTCGCGTTGGGGTCGCCATACTTGCCCGTGTTGATCGCGCAAGTGCCACGGTTCTCGTCCTTGACCTTCGGGTGCTGCGAGTCAGGCGCAGTCCACGAGATCACGACTTCGTTGCCGTCCACGACTCCCTTGATCTTCGGGAACTTGACCGTAGTGGTCTTGAAAGCCTCGATGATCTGGACGAGATTGGGAACCTCAATCGGGTTCTTGACCTCGTTCACAAGTCGGTCGATCCACGCGCCCTGCTTGTCCGTGACCGTCCCCTTGACGACAGCGGAGAGAAGCGACGATGCGAACTCTGCCTTTGCAGGGTCAGCAACAAGAGATGCGAGAACCTTGATTGCCTCATTCTTATCCGTAACCATGTTCCTGTCCTTTCTGCGGCTGTGCCGCCTACGCCCTAACCCCGCTGCCGTTTGCGGGATTTGGGCGAGTCGCCTCGTTCGCGGCTTCCATCAGGTCGAGTATCGGGTCTTTGATACCCTTCGTGACATAATCGACCATCTGTTCCCAGTCGCCGTAGTAGCCGCCGCATGAATCCACGATCTCGCCCTTGCCGTCGAACAATGTGTAGCCGTAGACGGCTCCAGTCAAGTAAGCGTCATACTCCTTGACCTCATTGACAAGGTACTTCTTGATCTGCTCGATGCGCGCCTTCGTCATGCGATGCCACCTGAAGGACTCCTTGACCTTCTTGTGCGTGACAAAGATGATCCCAACCTTGCCCGAATCCCACGGGCATGAGAACGGACGAGTGCTCATGGTGATGCCGCTATGGTCGTACAGGTAGAGCGGCAGGCAAATCACATCGTCGCCATCGTACTTGCCCGTACTTTCAATCTTCTGCACCTGCTCGACACTCAGGTCGTGCTTGTCGCCAAGCGTGTAGCGACGATGGAAGCAAACCATCGTGCCAAGTTGATCCCATTCACGGGGATTCTCGGGATCGGTGTCGTTCCAAACCTCGATCTTGTGGTCGCCAACGATGGTCGTATTGATTGCGGTCATGGTGCGCCTTTCAGTTAGTCGTTTTCTGCACGGGGTTCAGTAGGAAGATCATTGTCGCGGGCAAACTTTGCGTCTGCGTATGCAACAATGTCGTCCTCTTCCTCCTTCTCATCCTCGAAAAGTTGATTCCAACCCTCGGGAGAGATGCCGCTGATGAGAAACTCGCGGTCTGCCACGCTCAAGTAGGGGAACGCTCGCTGCGCGAGTTCGCCATTCACCCACTTGAAGTAGTCCTCTGAATCGACGGTTACGCTGTAGGGCTTGCCCGTGTGAACACACTTCTTCGTGATCGTCATTGTGTCTGCCATGCTAAACCCAACCTTTCTGCGGCTGTGCCGCACGCCCTAACCCCGCTGCCGTTTGCGGGATTTGGGCGGCTGGACTATTCATCCGCCGCCCGATTCCCCGCCATGTGGCTCCTTCGCCTTGTCTAGCAGTGCGGAAAGCACCCCATCCTTCCGCTCACAAACAGTCTGCCATGTGATCTCTTCAAGACCCTTCCAGTTCAGACCGATATCGGCATCGCGGTTGTGATGAAAGTCGGAAAGAATGTCAGCGACTTCATCATCGGTGAGCGGCGTAGCCGTGGAGTCATCATGGTTCAGACCATCGAATGCTGAATGAACATCAGATGGGAGCCACAAGTCGTACGCGCAAGGATCGTCAAGACGATTGGCGTACATGGTTGAGATGGATTCGATCATTTCACGGATGGTCATGCCTTCACCGCCTTTGTGCGAGTGCGCTTACGAGCAGGTGCGTTCTTGCTCTTGGGGATTCGCACCTTACGATTGTGGTAGAGAAAGAAAGTCAGAACAGCGATGTTCGACCCGATCAGGCAGTATGCAAGAGAGGTTTCCATGTTATCTCCAAGATTTTCCCTGCAAGATCGTGAAAGCGTCCTCGATCAAGCGTGCGAGTTCTTCTGCGTTTCCAGACTTCGTTTCTGGATTGTAATAGCCATCCCAATCTGCTAGAAGGATGGAAGCGTCGCCAATCCTGCGCTCAAGTTCCTTCACTCTCTCATTCAACTTGTTGCAGTCTGATTCTTCCATGATTTGACCCTTCTGCGACTGATGCCGCCTTCGCCCTAACTCCCCTGTCGTTTGCGGGATTTGGGCGGCTGGACTAGATGCGATAGCCCCATCCACCCGTAGGATCATGTCCCTTGTATCGCCCCGCTTCTTCGTCCCACTCTCCATCGTCATCTTGTGGCTTGAGCATTTCATCTAGTTCCGCAAGAAGAAACTTCTTTTCTTCAGCCGTCAATGGGACACGAGAGCAAAGCAGTACCTCAATCTTGAGATTCATCGGTGTCGTCATCATCTTCCTCTCCGTTGTCTTCCCATTGACCGCCTAGTGGCTTGTCTAGATCCTCTTCGTCTACCCATTCCACCAGTTCTTCATTCTCATCGAACATAAGTCCTGTGTAGAGAACGACTTGTCCTGTGTTGTCTGTTTCCACGGAGAACCCAAGTTCATCAATGATCTTGGCAAGACGCTTCAGTTGGCTAGGTGTTGGATTTGACATTGCTATTCTCCTTGAAGCAGTCCCATCCACGAATCCCTGCGTGGATATGCTTGAGATTCGGGTCAGGCTTATCATCATCAGGATCGGTGTGGCAAGCAACAAGCAGACCACAGACCTCCCGCCTCGCCTCGTCGCGCTCGGCGCGCAGTTGCTTGAGCATCTGTGCGACCTGATACTCGTATGAGTTGTCGGTGCTAGTCCATCCCATGACCTTGTGAGCCATCTCAAAGTATCGGATCATGCCGTCGATTGAGTAGTCGCTCATTGCTTCCCTTTCTTGTGTGAGATCCAAAAAGTCGTTTCCTTGCCTTGCAGTCTGCGAGACACAAAGCAGTCTCTGCACTCGACATACACGGTAGGAGCATCTCCAGCAATGCTGTTTCCGCAAGTGACGCATTCGATTGAGTTGTCGGGGTATCTGGATATTCGCTCCCCTTCGATCCTATCCCATTCCGAATGCAGTTCACCATGTGCGAGTTCGTCAATGAGCCGCTTGCTTTTCTCGTTCATTTGTGTCCTCGCAAAAAGGGAGGGGCGGGGCGACCACCCGATTGAGTCACCCCGCCCCGCCGCAGAAAGGTTCGTTCAGCCCCGACGCCCTAACCCCGCTGCCGTTTGCGGGATTTGGGCGAGCCTTCCGCCTTACGCGGAGACAGAAGCCAGCAACTTTCGCTTTGTGTCGCTGAAAGTGCCTTCCAAGTCTCGCTTCAACCAGTCCTTGCACTTCTTGAGGAACTCGTTGCGCGATGAGTTGGGAGCGTTCGTCTTGAGTCCGATGTGATTCTTCACATCCTCAAGGGTGATGTAGTGCGGCTTCCGTACGCCGTCCACGACATCGTACACGCTGTTGCCGTTGATGCGCTCAAAGATGCTGATGCGAGAGAACACCTCGGGAACATTGTCGGTCTTGATCTCTCCGACCTCAATCACCATCATCATCAGCACGATGGTCTTGGTGACAGGGTTCATGTAGACATCGTTGCCTGCACAACCCTCGCTGTAGCACACGGTCTGATTGTTCTCAATCCCGCTCAAGTCATAGTGAAGAGCCATTTCTTGATCCTTTCTGCGGCTGTGCCGCCACGCCCTAACCCCGCTGCCGTTTGCGGGATTTGGGTCGCGGTGCGGTGTGTGAATAAAAAACGCTCACCCCACCTCTTGCGAGGCAGGGGAGCGCATGGGGGAAAAGATCAATGTTATGGCGCGTCTATGCCTACGCCTGTCTCGCGGATGATTTGTCCGCCTAGCAAAGTGCCGCTTCCGCGACCAATGCACCCAGGTTCATAGTAGGCAATCTTCATCTTCACGGTCGGGAACTTCATCGACAGCGCAAAGATGCACCCGATAGGATACGACCATGCGGTGTCAAAGTCAATGACCGTGCAAGACTTTTTTTCGGTGATTGTCACATCGTCGGGAGACACATCCCACTTCGTCCCCCAGTTGTTGATCCTCCAATGCCACCAGTCGGGCATCGGGCTTTCCTTCTTGTTGGCAAGGATCTCAAGAAGTTCGTCTGAAGTTAGTTCGGGTGGACTGTATCGAGGATCTTGCTTGTCCCTCATGTAGTTGGGCATGGGGATGATCGCATCGAAAAGGAACGGTGCATCCCTCAACTCGACATTCCCCTCGTTTATGAAAAGATACTTGCCCTTTGTTGAGGCAAGCACCTGCTCACGCTCTGCCTTCTTTCCGTAGATCGTGAGTTTGTTCTGACACCAGTTTGGCATCTTTTCCTCCTATCGGTCGCTTGGGTATCCAATGCCCCTGAAGTTGTAGTTGCCTGATCGCAGTGCAGCCTCTTCAGCGTTCCTCGCCTCGACATACTGCGGATGCTTCCTCTCCGCGTCAATGCACTGAATGCAGCACATATCGGTGTTGAAGAAAGACATCTGCGTGCAGATCGTGTCTTTTCGGCATCTATCGCATTTCGTCGGCATGACCTAACCTCCCTGTCGTTTGCGGGATTTGGGGGCGGTGGCTTGTGACCACCGCCCCCTCCACTCATTCATCTATTCGGTTTTCATCCAACTGCTCCCCTAGAGGAGTCTCAAAGCGCAACTCGTCATCCACCTTGTCGTCCTCCTCATCCTCCCACGGCTCGTCCCATTCAGGGTCGGTAGTGTGCTGCGAGAACTCGGGAGACAAGACGGTAATCCAGTTGCAGGAGTATGTGTTTCCATCTCCTGCGCCAGAGTCATCCAGATTCTTCCAGAAGTAGTCCTCAAGATCCAAGCCAGACGCTTGCTTGAAATCGTTGCGGAGAGCATCCCCATCTACTGCCCCACCGTGGAGCATCGTGAACTGAAAGTCATCGGCAAGGTCGATCTGATCCGTTCCACCATAGTACGGAACCATCACCTCGGATACACCATGCTTGAGCATGGCAAGCCATCCGCACATTTCGTTCTCATCGGGATAGTCACCTGCCAACTGCCCAAGAAGTTGTCGCGCATCTCGCTCCGTGTCCTCGTCAATCAAAGACTTCGGTAGCCATAGTGCCGACTGCGGAACGGCATTGACAACGACTCGGGCAAGCATTGCAGGATCATTGATCTCATTGAGATCAAGACCGTGCCGCTCTCCAAGAGACTTGACTGCCTTCATGCCATCAGGTGAGGCAAACCATTGATCGTAGTTCCATGCGTCGCTCATGCCCTAACCTCCCTGCCGTTTGCGGGATTTGGGAAAGGGGGAGAGGCTTGCGCCCCTCCCCCCATTCGTTCCACCATTCAGAGCATCGCAAGAGCGATGTCGTGAGCCTCGTTGGTGCGGTCGTAGCCGTCCGAGAAGCGGTTGCTCCACAGGCGCATCGTCGGGTCGGTAGACTCTCCGCGAACGGTACGCTCATGCTGCATCCACTTCGTGACGCTGTTCATCGCAAGCCACAGAGTAGGAGCGCCGCCACCAAGAGCAACACGCTCGACCTCAAGAGTTGCGATCCAAGAGTCACGCGCCTTCTCGACCTTGCGGTTGGCACGCTCGACCTTCTCGACTGCCGCCTCGTAGTCCTCCGCACTCTGTCCGACAGAGATGGACGGGATCTTGTCGAACGGCATGATCTGGTCGTAGTACGACTTGACCTCCACATCAGTGAGCGACTTGGCGATCAGAGCCTGCATCTCTTCGTCCGCCTTATCAAAGGCAGCGCAGGTGATTCCAAGAATGCGCTTCGCTTCGGTGAGCCGATTGTGAGCCGACTTCGTGTGGCGAATCTTCAGAGCGCGTGGCGACCCCTTGACCTCATTCAGCATGAGATTGAGAGTGTTCGCACAGACCATGCGATGAAGGTGTGCGCCCGCAACAAAGTGGCGGTTGCCGACAGCATTGTTGCTGAAGCCGATGAACGGCTTGTTCACATCGTTGCCGTTGCGGTACTCCTTGTCGAGTTCAAGGTCGATGAAGAAGTCCTGCCGACCGTGCAGAGTGCCAGCCGACACAATGCGACCCGTGCCGTGCTGCGTGATGCACTCCTCTGCAAGAGCGATTGCATCCTCAAGACCGATCATCGTGTAGCCATCGCCAACGATGCCGACAGGATTGCCCTCTGAAGTGACCGCCCTGAAGTTCGGGACAGACACTCCATTGGAAGTCTGAATCGGCTCCATAGCGTAGTCCCACGGGAACGCCTTGCGGACATCATCGGGCGTGATCTTGTCGCGGTTCTCGCCAAGACCATGCCAGCCCTTGTCGCCCTCGATCAGAACGCGGTCAGTAGCGACACCTTCGGTAACGATTCCATGTGCCATGTGATTTTATCTCCTAGAAACTTATCCTATCCCACTCGGAGCAACGCGCTCCGACGCCCTAACCCCGCTGCCGTTTGCGGGATTTGGGCGAGGCGGGCAGTCCGCGACTCTACCCCGCCGCGCAGTCCGCGTCAAGGCAATCAGACAGAAAAGCCAACATTTCAGTCAGATTGTTCTTGCTGTTTCTTTGCAGACGCAACAAGAGACAGTATCGGTGCATCAGTCCCCAGATCAGTCTGTTCAGACTTCTTTATTGTATCTTCAGCCTCATCGCCCCAAGTCATGTCCCAACTCTTCGCACATTGAGGTCCGTAGCCTTTGGCGAGAGATCGTGCGTCATTCAAAGGATTGCCGCAGAAGCAGCATATCCCCGTCTTTCTTCCGTATTCAGCAGCGATCTTGACGGGATCTTCAGAGAGAACCTTGAGGAAGTCAATGATGTCTATGCCGACCACGCCTACAGACTTGAACAATCCATCTGGAGTGATCTTGCCTATGTATTGACCTTCTCTAGTTATGTAGAAGCAACCCGCATTGTGATGGGCAACTCCAGAGTTTCTCTTGTCTGGCGCTTTTTTGATCGACACATATGCGTTGTTGAAAAGGAAACGCAAACCTGGTCGCTTCAAGCCTCGCTGAATGGGTCGCTCAAAAAGTTTGCAGATCCCACTCAAATCCACATTGTTCATAGACAACACCTCTCTAATGAAACAAGCCCCTTGCGGGGCTTAAGACTCGTCATCGTACCTGTCCCAAGCACCACCCTCATCGTCGTACATCTCCGACCTTCTTAACTGTGCTCCGTGATCCGTCAGCAGATCAGTCAAGCAACTGTCGATCTCTGCCTCAATGAGAGTTCTTTCGTTGGAAGGAACCTTCATCTCCAGTACGCGATTGTGCGCCATCTCGTAGAGTTCGTCCTCAAACTGATCCCTGTCAGTTCCGATGTCGTTCTCTATGTAGGAATCGCGGACTGCTTCCTTGATGTACTTCTCGTACTGCGTAAGGGCAAGACGAGCAATGATGAGATCGCTGTTGTTCTCCATCTTTTCCTCCTACTGGTGTTCGTAAAGGTTCAGTTCCCGAAGAATGGGACCATCTCTGTCTAGGCGGAGCATATCGAACTTGTGCGACTGTGCCCACATGAGCAGAGTCAAGAAGTCGTCGCTCAATCCATCTGCACGAAGAACATTCCTGTCAGCCCAAGTAAGGCATTCAAACTGAATGAACGGAATGATGATGCCTGCCTCGTATTCAAACGCAGTAAGACCGTTGAGCCTGTGCGTGGCAAGGATCATCAAGTCTCGCGGCGAAGAATGAGAGGTGCTAATCATCGCAACCCTGCCGATGATGGGCTTGTCGTCGTAGTTCATTCGATAAACTTTATCTTGACTTCAGCGATGCGACCATCGGGTGTCCGCTTGACATAGACAGGATACAGTCCATCTCCGTATCCAGACGATGTTGCGAACGCAATCTTTGCAAAGACTCCACAAGAGTCCTTGCTCAATGTCGCCTTGCAAGCACCTGCGTAGTTGAGTGCGGGCTTGTCATTGTACTCTGATTCAAAATCCTTGCGGATGTAGCAAGGATCAACGAGCATGATCTGTCCGCTATCGACAGGGATCTTGCCAGCCAGCACAAAGCGATTACTCATCTTGCCCCTCGGGATTCTCGTTTGGATCTGTGAAGCGATAAAGGAACTTGGAAGCCGCTTCTGCAACTGACTTTGCAAACACTTCCTGACTCTCCGTTTGACGAATCAGGATCATGGACTGATGGACTGCGTTGAACTCTTGCTGCGAAAGAAGATCGCCAAACCTACTTGCGGTTGACTTGCTCAACACATCTGACAGAGCAAGGACAGCCTCGACAGCAGCCTGTTCTCTCTGATCCTTGTCTGCAAACTCGTTTGATCGGATCTCATGCCACGCCATGAAAGCATCTCTAGCGCGGTCTAACGAGTCGGAAATGTTTGTGTTCTCGGGGTTCATGCCCTAACCTCCCTGCCGTTTGCGGGATTTGGGAAACGCCCCCCGCAGGACTTGAACCTGCGACCTGCGGTTTAGGAAACCGCTGTTCTATCCAACTGAACTAGGAGGGCTTGCTATTTGGTGGATCAAGTTTATTGATCGCACTTCCCTTGCTCTCTTGAGCCAATCAGGGAATATGTTAAACAATCTTGGATGACTCTTCAGTAGGCTAGCAAATACTGACGCTGACTTTTTGCAAACTTCTTTATTCAAAGTAAGCATATGCACGAGCCTACCGTTCCTGTCATACGAACGCAAGTCGATGCCATCGCTGACGAACATCAGTCCATCGCTTGTGACGAAACGCAAAGGTTGATCTTTTCTCGACTTGCCCATTATGCATTCCTCAATGCGCTCGGTGGGACTTGAACCCACGACTTACGGCTTAAAAGGCCGCTACTCTACCAACTGAGTTACGAGCGCGATATCCATGAGTAACCGATTCAGTAACTAATCGGTAACAAAACGATCCTGTTTGATCTCAAATCCCAGTCGATGTGGGCGCAGTCCATGAGGTGCTTCAACCTCTTGTTTTTGCCCGTTCCGACTGTTTTGAACATCTTGCGCTTGATTGACTTGAACAGGTCTGGATCGTCCCTGACATGCTCTTCGATGAAGTTGTCGATTGACGAGTACGACACCGTGTTCAAGTTCTTATGGGCTTCAAACCAAGCCCTGCCAAGTTGATCGGCTGCGTTCCACAAGTGATGCGGTGGGCAGAAGTCCCAATGGATGTCGTCCCAATCAGAGGACGCAGCAACCGTGACCTCTAGGCGAATGATGTGCAGACCGTGTGCGGCAGAGAACACAAGCGGTTCAAACTTCTTGAACTTGCCCTGCCAGTCCTTGTAGCCGTTGTATTCACCGAACACAAGGGACGAGAGCAGAGCCTTTGCCCTGTCGATGTCCGACATCTCGCCAATCACTTCAGTAGCCCACTTGCCACAGTTTTGAGCCACAACTGTAGATACATGGGAGCCGCACTCTTGATGAACTGACTTGATGAAGTCGATGCCGCTTTCCGCTTGCGTGATTACTGCAAGCGCAGTATCTCGCTCAACACAAGCGGGAAGAGTGACTTCAAGCCACCTGTCCATCCTCTTGCGGAGATACTTTCCCTTCGCAAAGTGTTCCTGATTCAGCGGAGTGTTCTGACTTTCCTTCGGCATTGTCAAGTTCCTTTGAAAGAGCCTTTGCACCCTTGAGCATCCACGACTTGATCGGCAGTTCCTTCAGCCAATCTTGAACGGTTGGGATGAAGCCCATGTCCTCAAGGATGTGCTGCTCACCAAGTAGACGAGTCGGAACGGGCTTTCCATCAGACTTTCTGACGATTACTTCGCCAAAAACCTGCTGCGCGAGGTAGATACCGAACGACGAGTGCAGGATCGACCTGTGACGCGCATCAGGAAGGTGCGCTTTGGTCTGATCGAACCATTCGTGGATGGCGATGTAGTCCTCGGGCTGACCGCCATACTTCTTTGCAGATGACTTTGCGTGGTAGAACGGGTGGCTCATGCCCTAACCTCCCTGCCGTTTGCGGGATTTGGGAAACGCCACCGCCCGAGGTTATCGGGACGGTGGCGGCAATCAAGCCATAGCATACCGTAGTAGACCATAACTGATCTCACCTTGCCTAGCCTGAAATCCCTCTTATGCAGTTTCCTACATAAAAGGGGCGTAACCCTGACATGCCTGACCAAACCCTGCGGAAAATCCCTCTTATGCGGTTCCCCGCACAAGAGGGTAGGTAATCACATCACATCCGAACTGACCCAAGCGGATCACAACCCACATTACCACATCTTACCGAGACAAGCCACAAGAATCTCCTTCATATAGTTTCCCACATGAAGGAGAATGAAACTGAACCTAACAAAACAGACCTCATCCGAACTTGGCGCTTCCAAACACGCCCAAACCCAGCACAAATCTCTCTCATGCAGTTCCCTGCATAAGAGAGAGAGAATGAAACTTAACCGAACTCATCCGAACTCATCCGACCTTACCTCATCAGATCTCAGCCCAATAGAAACCCTCTCATGCAGTTCCCTGCATAAGAGGGAGAATAAGCCAAGCCTGTCCGAACACGCCATGCCTAGCCTCATCGGACCTCAACCCAACAGAAACCCTCTCATGCAGTTCCCTGCATAAGAGGGAGAATCAATCAAGCCTCATCCAAACTAACCTGACCTAGACATGCCTCACGGTTCCTTGTCATGTCCCAGCCGACCTTGCCTGAAATAGTCGGTGGCGGGTTTCCCCGCCACCGACCTTTGCTCTCAATCAACCGACTCGACCTTGTAGCGACCGTACATGGGACGCATCTCGCACAGACCAACGGTGCGACCTGCGTTCGCCACAGCAGCGATCACATCGTTCTCCTCAATGATGGACGGATCGAACTCGACGCTGAACTTGACCTTCCAATCAGAGAAGATCGGACGGGTACGCAGTACGCGCTTCTGTGAAACCGTGCAGAGGCGCACATCAGAGAACTGATGGAACTTCTCACGGAGTCCTTCAATGTTGCGAGGTCCATCGTAGATCAGTTCGCCATTGTCGTTGATGTAGACGCCCGCCTTATACTGCGGACCCTGCTTCGACTTCTTGGCTCCTGCATAGAAGGTAGCCCACAGGCACTCCTTCGGGATGTGGACATCGCCCTTGCTGTTGAGGTACAGTCCGCCCTCCCACTCGATGCGCTGAATCTCAAGGTTGTCATCCTCGGTACGCTTGCGCTTGCTCGTAGCAGCCTTGAGCCGCTTGGTCGCGTCGTAGAACGGATCGGCAAGCCGCCCGTTGTGCATCATCAGAGGCACAGTACCCTGAATGGTGAAGTTGATCGTGCGAAGTCCGCTGTCAGTAACGCTAGCCATTGTATCTGAATCCTATCTTGACCATTGGATCTAACCAAATGCTACCGACCATCGGTAGACTGCATGGTTGTTTGATGTTGTATGGTCGTTGTAAAAAAGAACCCTGCGGAGAACACCTCCGCAGGGGATTGATCCGTCACCCTAACCCCGCTGCCGTTTGCGGGATTTGGGTCAAGTTCCCCGCTTGAACGCATCTCGACCCTTCCAAAGAGCAGAGCGTAGTTCCCGCCAAGCGGAAGTCCCCATCATGTTCTTGATTCGAGCAGACCTGTCTCGCAGTTCAGACTGCTGCGACCTATCGACCGTATGAGCGGCGGTAGTCTCGCAGATGCGAGCATTCTTCCTGATCCTGCCAAGAGCCTGTCCAAGCGACCTGTCAGATTCATCGACAGTCTCGTTCTGCTCAATCACCCGCAAGCCAAGACCATTGTTCTTGACATAGGTGTAGTGATCGTGCCGCTCGTAGAACCACGACTCAATGTAGCCGCGCAACTTGAGCCGCGTCATATCCCACAGTCGAGGATCGCTCGTAGCAGTCGTGACGGGGATGTTAGCCCAAGCAGAGATGTCCTCGGGAGTGATAGTCACTCCAGGATTGATCTTCTCCTTCAGCAGCGAGTTGCGCTTGTCTTGCTCTGTCATTGCATCTTGATTGTCCATTTTATCTCCGTTTTTTGGGAAAGCCGTTCGCCCCCTAACCCCGCTGCCGTTTGCGGGATTTGGGGTAGGGGGCGATTGTGTCAAGCCAAGTCATACAGCCGCTTGTATGAACGCAGTTCTCTGTTCCTGCGCATCATGCCATCTACTTCCAACAGGTGCTTCGGACCAAGTGCAGCAACCTTCTTGGAGAACTCAACGCTCTTTCGCAGTCTAGGAGATGCGAACTGGAAGTTGGTGGGCGATTGCCTAATCAACTTCATCACAACATCCTCGTCATCAGCCCAGTCAGGGAATGCTGAAAGGATGAGATGCGCTCCACCATACGACTCCGACTTCATCGGGATCAAGATGCCGTCTGCATCAAGGATGAAAGAACATGAGAAGTCAGTTGGCGGCTTGTCGAGTTGGATCTCCGATGGCTCCTTGTCACGTTCGTACCAAGTGTGTGCAGGGAGGTGAACAACATTGTCATCGGTGAGCCAAGCAATATGATCTCCTGTTGAAGTCACCTTGACCGCTTTCGCAAGCGCATCTGAACGATTGAGATTCTGATTGGGGTTGTCGCGGCGCGCGATGCTATGCACCTTTCCATTCGACTTCCAGTAGACGAACTCCCAATCTGAAGCGACCCATTCAGTATTGCACTTGAAAGACTTGATTTCCTTATCGTCGGGATCATCGCCACTATCATGCACGATCACAGTAGTGCCGTCTTGGAAGCGCGCGTAACCGACACCCCAACTAGCCATCACATTAGTTGGGTGCTTGTGAGCAAGCATTGCATCCGTGATTTGACGAGACAGGCTACTGCCACAACCTCGCAGGGTAACGATGCGCGGGACATCCTTTGTGGTGATGAATGCGATTTGTTCGCCAAACACCATGATGTCCTTAATCGCCTCATTGTGGGGAAGAGACTGCCACAACTTCTTCTTGACAGTACCCCAAATGAGTAGGTCATTGCTCTCGTTGAGGGCAAGCGTCATGCCATGATGCATGATGCACTTGACAATCTTGCCCATGTTCTTCGGCGGGGGTCGATACGAACTGTCGCCAATGGAATGGACATTTACTCCACTCTCATTGACGACAGACACCGTGCCTGTACCCTTTGACCAATAGCCGAACTGACCGTACTTGCCGCTGTCACCGACGAATCGCACATCTCCATGATTCGTCACAAAGCAAGCGGAGTTGTAGTCGGTATCGAAAGAAACAACTTTGGTTTTCACTTGTTCACCTTCTTCTTTCCATGCAGGGTTGGAAGCGATTTCGCCTTCGCAACTCCGATTAGTTGAATCATCCTGTCCTCTGTGGTCATCTGCTTCAGAGCCTCCATGCATTCAAACACCGTGTTGACCTCTGTACGGTTGAGTTTGCTTGCTCGTCTGATCGACTCTGCGCTCTTTGACGCATCTGACCAACCCGAGAGAGTCCATGTCCTACCCATTGTAGAGTGAAGAAACAACTTCAAGTATGGGTATCCATCATCTTTCCCGCTTTTGCCCAAGTACCTAGTGGCGGTGATGAAGTAGGGGTAGTCGGTGTGAGTGTTTGCGAGATCGGGATTCTTCAGTCGCTTGTACCAAAACCTGCGGCGGTTCCGATCCTGCATAGTCACCCTGATCTTCCAACCTTTAGGGTACTTGCCGTGGAGCAACTTACCCGCTTTGTTTCGGGCTTGCCAAAAGTCCCAAGTTTCGTTGTCGGAAAGAAGGAGGCTCATGCCCTAACCTCCCTGCCGTTTGCGGGATTTGGGGGGAAGCGAACCATGCCGAACCTTGACTCAACTCAACCTGCCTAGCCGTACCAGACCTTGAAAATCCCTTCCATGCAGTTCCCCACATGAAAGAGTTGGCTTATCGTACCCGAGCAAGTCACATCCGAACCCACCCATGCATACCTGACCACACGAACCCCTCTCATGCAGTTCCCTGCATAAGAGGGAAGGGAAAACTCACCTAATCCTGCCGTGCCTAGCCGTAACACGCCGATTCAAGCCTGACCCTAAATGAAAGTCATCTCATGCAGTTTCCCACATGAGATGACGGTGAACTCACCATGACTAGGCTCACCAAGCCAAGACAGACCGTAGCCCGTCCGAACTTATTTAAATGTCCTCTTCGTCATCCTCGTACTCGTCCTCTTCGTAGCCGTACTTCTCGCACTTCCACTTGAAGAGCGCAATGCGGAAACTCTGCGAGTATTCAGGCGGTCCTGCACCTGAATCATCAAGGAATGAATACATCATGTCGAAAGCATTGATGAACGATTCCCCTGGCAGACTATCCAGCCACTTGAGGATTTCCTTGCTGTCTTTCAACTGCTTGTCATACGACTTGTACGACTTGCCGTGGAACTCGCACAGCACATCATCAAAGGTGCTGATCTCGTCAGTACCTCCGCTGTATGTGAAGTCCAGTTCAGTAACGCCCTTTGACATGAGCGCGATTGCAGAGTTGATGAAGTTCTTGTCAGCCTGTGGCGACCAAAAGTTGCGTTCCTTCTTCTTGCTTTCCACCGCCAGTTCATGCAGCAGGGCAATCGACTTGATCTTGCTGCGGTCGATTGTGATTTCCTTCGGCAAGAACTGCTCACAAGCAGGAGACAGCGCGACAAGAGTTGTCGTGAAGTTCTCAAGGCTTGCGTTCTCGTCAAGGAAAGAGTCATCAAGGTTCAACACCTCATTGACCATCTTTGCGATGCTGCGCCTGACTGGTTTGGACTTGAAAGACTTTGCCCAGTCAAACTTTGGCGTTTTGTTCGTTGGCTTCTTTTTCGTGGTTTTTGCTTTGCTTGGCATACCCTAACCTCCCTGCCGTTTGCGGGATTTGGGAATGGGATTGGCGGGAATCGAACCCGCATGGTTTTTGAAACCGAGGGATTTTAAGTCCCTTGCGTCTGCCTGTTCCGCCACAATCCCTACATGGCTTTGGTGGGAGTCGAACCCACACGCCTTTCGGCTCTCGATTTTGAATCGAGCGCGTCTGCCTGTTCCGCCACAAAGCCCCATCTAAAGTTTATCGTCTTACAGGAACCTGTCTAGGGCAAAGTAGTAGAGATCCCACACCCATTTGGGCTGCATCCAAAGAGGGGTGTGGGATATCCACCATTGCATCACAGGCTCGACATAAGAGTACCATCCGCGATCACCCATCTGTATCTCCTCCGCAGATGGGGCATACTGCGCTAGAAGAAACAAACTTGAAGTTGCAGGACACGCACTCATGCGCCGACGCTTCTGTGACTGTCTCGACAGGAGCGGCAACAACCTGACTGAAGTTCTTGACAACAAGAGACTTGACATTGTAGATCGGATGATCTTCCGTGCTGCTGCTCTTGTCTCGCGGACACTCACGGAACGACTGATCGGGAATCACAAGTTCCTTATTGACGGTATTGTTCCCGACAAGGACAAGATGATTTCCTCCGATGTTGTCGGACACATTCATCGCGTATCCGTTGTCTCCGCTAACGAACTTCTTGATATCCCACCCATCGGGCAGTTTCACCGAGCCAAAGTGATCGCCCTTCAGCAGGAAGGTATTGTCGTGCCTTACAAGACCGATGTAGTTCTTGCCGCAGAAAGCAAACTTGCAAGTCTCGCCATCAAAGGAGACAGGAAGATTCCTGTCGGCTTCGCCCCAAACAAAGCAGTTGGCTTTCCCGTCGATCACGGTAACGCAGATTCCGTCACTCGCTTGAAGGAACGAGATGCTGCCTCTGTATTCAAACTCCTGCCTGATGTCCTTGAAAGCATGGACAACATTCTTTTTCCGATCAGAAACAAGAAGAGTACCGTCATCGCAGATGTCGAAATGCTCAGTTATTCCATCGAATCGGAAAACGCCGTGATTCTTGGTGATCTTCGTGTAGTAGTGTGCAGGGACACTACTGTAGTTCGACTGATCTCCGAACACGGAGATTTCGTACTTATCAACTCCGCTGTTCAGTACGGCAGTATGGAACTTGGAGGCACGGACACCAAGAGGGTGCAGGATGCCAAGAGTGCCTGTGTCGCAACGACCGAACCGATCATTGCCACAAGTCCTTGCAACACCCTCGTTGATAAAGACGGTATGAGCGTAGGCGCAGTCAATGTCGCTTGCGTCATCCATCTTGTCAAAGTCCAACTTGCCCTTTGAGGCACTACCCCATCCGACGATCTTGCCGTCAGGGGTAATGCCCGCAGAGTGAGATGAGCCAACTGAAAGTTTGATTAGGTTGAGATTGTCGTAGATTCTGCTCGGCATGTCCTAACCTCCCTGTCGTTTGCGGGATTTGGGTAGGCGTTGCGGTAGCGCAGCAACGCCTTCTCCTTCATCTTTGCTTCGATCATCACATCGTATTCCCTGACTGCACAGAGTTCAGGAATGCGATTCTCAATGTAGTCGGCATGAGCCTGTGGGTTCTTGCTGTCTCGCGGCTCGCTGTAGTGGATCTTGGGAACACGATCTTTAGCCCAAGTTTGGAATGCAACCTGCGCTGCTTCCAGAACATCCATGTCACCGTGATTCAAAGAATGATGGTGAACATCAATCACAAGAGGAACGCCTGTCGCTTCAGAGATCGGAACCAAGTCCTTGATCGTCCACATACTTGCCTTGTCATCGTTCTCAAGCGTGAGTCGCGCTCTAGCAGTCTCCGACAGGCGAGAGAAGTTGGCGATGAAACGCTTTGCTGTCTCGCTCTTGTTCTCGTAGACCCCGCCAACATGGATGTTGATGGGAAAGTCGTTGCCCATGCCAAGTGCATCGCCAATGGCTGAATGCATCTCCACGCACATGACCGACTTCTCAACCACCGATTCAATCGGACTAGCCAAACAAGTGTATGGTCCAGGATGCATGGACAACCGAATATTGTTGTCCCGAGCAACATTGCCGACACCTGCAAGCACCCCTCGAATGGTGTGCGCGCTCTGAAGATCATCAATCTTGTAGTTCAGTTCGGGATGATCCATGAATGGAAACATCCCTGAGCCGATGCGGAAGAAACGAACATCATTCTCCACATTCCACCACATCACCTTGAGGAGATCGCGCACATTGGCAAGCGCGAGTTCGTTCACTCGACGGAGGCTGAAGCCATCCATGCGGAGGGTGCGATCAGTAAAGACCCGCTTTGCAACAGGCTTCACATCACAGAGCGTCATGTTCTGACAGGCGTAGCCTAGATTTCGTACGGGCATTGTATACCTATGTTTTTGATTGATGCGAGTCTGACCGCTTGCACCCTAACCTCGCTGTCGTTTGCGGGATTTGGGCGGCAGCGGTCAGAAGTCGAACGATGGCGGCATCCTGCCCTCGCGGATCAAGACTGCCATGTATTCCCTGCCAGCCTGACCACTAACGGGCGGCTGCACATCCTGTCCTGTTGCAGCGGACAACAACCCTGCCACAACGATAGGATTCGTAAGCACATCGGAAGGATTGATCTGCTCTTGCGGCAGCCTTCTTGGTGCGGGTTCGGGTGGAGTCCATTCAATATCAATCATTTTGCCTCCTTTGCCATGATACCAAAAGTTATGGCAAGGTCAAGAGTATTTTTCAGGGATATTCCTGAGCGCAAATAAAAAAGTGCAGGCGCTTTTAAGCACCTGCACTAATGGTTTTTTTATTCAGCCAGAGCCTTGATGATTGACTCTATGTTCTTGATGATGACCTGTGCCTCTGCATCTCCGCTCTCGGCTCTGCGCCTGAGCGTATGCACAGTCCATGTCACGCTCTTGATAAGCCCTTGAGTCTTGATGTCATCAATAGCCCGTGGGCAAGTCCAGCCATTGTCGTTGACACTACGGGCGTAGACTCCCGCCTTGAATGCGACTGTTCCTGCGCTACCTTCACAAGTCTTGACATAGTGAGTTGCGCTCTCACCGTTCAATACTGCAAGCCTATCAAGTCCAGATTTAGCGTTCACGGGTTTTCGAGACATTAGACACCTGCTTTATCTTTGCTTTTTTTAATCGAGTGGGAAAGTTCGCGGATGTCGTCAAAGACTTCCTCCCTAACAGCATCAATATTTCTGCGAGTGTCTGCGTACATCCCAGTCGCCTTCTCATCCTGCTTGTCGAACTCGTCAAAGACCCTGCTTTCCAAAGAGTAGAGTTGAGACTCTATGTTGGTAAGCGATCTGTCAAGTTTTTCAATCAGATGCATCGTCATGGCGCATCCGCCTACGATGACAGCGATGATGGCTATGAAGAGAAACGACGAGGTGTACTGTGTGTCTGCAAGGATCAGGGCAGTTGCAATGCAGATCGCGCTGATTGCATAGGCAGATGAACCGATGACAAATGACATCTTCATATAGACTCCTTTGGTATTTGACAAACGAATAGGCAACAATG
>JACCEB010037250.1_pt1 | contig 20534 bp, 17 predicted proteins | sample 7454761 | NCBI WGS metagenome assembly JACCEB01 (sample SAMN15323454, study PRJNA562643) | freshwater metagenome | isolation source: river surface water | place: USA:Blue River Watershed | collected 2017-08-18 | reverse complement strand
GTATTTTCGCAGGGATTCGGGGCCCGGCCTCCGCTACGGGCATTGAAAGCGGTCCCGGCAGGGACAGATCGAGCGACGAACCGGCTCCGGCGCAGCTCTCAGGCCGGCCGGCGGACCCTTGCCAGCAGGCGCAAGTCTGCGCCCACGGGTGTCACTGGGCCGAACACCAATTCTGTGCCCTCGGCCAACGCCTGCAAAGGTCCGAGCGCGGCCATGCCGCGCCCCGGGCCGAGCAGCCGGGGGGCCAGGTAGACCAACAGCTCATCGGCCAGGCCCGCGCGCAGCAAGGCGCCGTGCAGGCGGTGGCCGGCTTCGACGTGCAACTCGTTCACCTCGCGCCGCGCCAGATCGCGCAGCATGGCTTCGAGGTCGACCTTGGCCTGGGCATCAGCCAGGGCGGTGATGCTGGCGCCGCGTGCGGCCAGTTCGGCGTGGCGGGCGGTGTCTGTCACTGCGGTGTAGACCCAAACCGGCCGCGGGGGCTCGAACAGACGGGCGCCAGGCGAGAGCACCAGGCGGCTGTCGGCCACCACCAGCGTGGGCTGCCGCGGCGTATCGATACCGCGCACGTCCAGGCGCGGGTCGTCGTCTCGCACAGTGCCCGAGCCGGTGAGGATGGCGCAGGCTCGGGCCCGCCAGGCATGGCCATCGGCGCGGGCGGCCTCGCCGGTGATCCATTGGCTTGCGCCGTTGGCCAGGGCGGTGGTGCCGTCCAGAGAGGCCGCGATCTTGAGGCGTACCCAGGGCAGGCCCTTCGTCATGCGCTGGAAGAAGCCGATGTTGAGCTCGCGCGAGGCCTCGGCCCCAGGGCCGACCTCCACTGCAATGCCAGCGGCGGCCAGCCGCGTCAGGCCCTGGCCTGCGACTTTCGGGTTGGGGTCCTCCAGTGCGGCCACCACCTTGCCGATGCCGGCTGCGGCCAGCGCGTCGCAGCAGGGCCCTGTGCGACCGGTGTGGGCGCAAGGCTCCAGCGTCACCCAAGCGGTGGCGCCGCGCACGTCGTGCCCGCGTGTCTGCGCATCGCGAAGGGCCATCACCTCAGCATGCGGGCCGCCGGCCTGCTGAGTAAACCCTTCGCCCAGGATGCGGCCATCCGCTGAGGTGATCACGCAGCCGACGTGCGGGTTGGGGCTGGAGAGGAAGAGCGACTCGTGCGCCAGCGCGAGGGCGCGCGTCATGGGGGCGGGCAATGAAACGGTCGCGTCGTACATGGAGGTCGGCGGCGTCACTTCCAGGCCGCGCAGCGACCAGCTTTGCTCAGCAGACAGAGGAGCCAGTACTGGCAGTTGTCTGTCGGGTAGGTACGAGATCCGGAGGGCATCGGCTTTAATAAAAAACTATGCGTAATCAGTCTGGCCTGAGCCTGTTGGAAGTCGTCATCGCGGTGGCGGTGGCCGGCCTGCTGTTGTCACTGGCCGTTCCTTCTTTTCAGGCCATGCAGGCCCGGCGAGCGGTGGCCGCGGCCATCGCCACGTTCGAGAGCGACTTCGCGCTGGCCCGCTCAGAGGCGATCAGGCAGGGGCATTCTGTCACCATTTGCAGTTCGTCCACCGCCGGGCAGTGCCTGGCCGATGCCACCTCAGGGGACGATGACTGGACGACGGGCTGGATCATTTACGCGCAGCCCACAACGTCCGGCACGTCCTCCAGCAGTTCCTCGAACAGCACCTCCAGCACGTCATCCACTGCACCCTCCACTGCACCCTCCGCTCCACCCTCCAGTACTGCTTCATCTCCCCTGCGCGTCCAAGGGGGCTTGGCGGGGATCAAGTCGATCACAGCCACGGACAACCAGTTCACCTTTCGACCCACCGGGCTGGGTAAGTCCACCAGTGAGCGCATCGTCATCACGCCGCAGGCCGATGCGACCCAGGCCCGCTGGTTATGCATGTCCACCGCCGGCCGGCTGCGGGTGGCCCCCGAGGGAGCGAAGAGTTGCTGAAATCAAAAGCGCCTCGAACCCAAGGCGGCATGAGCTTGATCGAATTGCTTGTCGCCCTGGTCATCGCCAGCCTGGGCCTGTTGACGCTGGTCGGGCTGCAGGCGGCCTCCCTGCGCTACACCCGGGTGACCGAGCGCCGCGCGGTCGCCACTCTGCTGGCCGACGACCTGATGGAACGCATCCGCGCCAACACCACCGGCGCGCAGGACTTGTCGCACTACGCCTATGTCGCCACGTTCAAGAGCCAGGCGACAGCGCCCGCGCTGCCTAACCCGTCCTGCAACATCCAAACCGCCACCTGCACGCTCCCCGAATTGGCGGCCGATGACCTAGTCCGGTGGCGCCTGGCCGTCCCTCGGCTCTTGCCCGAGGGCGCGGTTCTGACCAAGGTGAGCGCGGATCCCAACGACGCAACGCGCCAATGGCTGGACCTCTGGCTTGCCTGGCGCGACCCGGTCTTGGGCGCATCGGCGGGTGTCGACCTTCGCCCCGCTGGCGAGTGCCCAACCGAACTGCAGCTGGAGTCCCCGGGAGACGACACCGTGCGCTGTTTGAGTTGGCGGATGCAACGATGACGCAAATCGCTTTTCGAGCGAGGCAGGTGCGCAGGCAGCGTGGCTTTTCGATCCTCGAGCTGATGGTGTCGATGGCGATCGGCTTGCTTGTGCTCGCTGCCGTCTTCGTGTCTTCTGCCGGCATGGTGGTGGCCAGCCGCCAGCAGCGCGCCGCCAGCGTCATGACCGATGACGCCCTGCTGGCGCTGTCCCTCATCCGTCGTGACCTGCTCATGGCGGGCTATGTCCACCCGGTGTCGATCCACGCGAGCCAGTTCAGCGCCGTCAACAGCACGGTGCTCTCACGCCCCGTCTATGGGTGTTCGACCCTCTTTGACGACAACTCGGCGGCGGTGGCGGCAGGCACCTGCAAGCCCTCGAGCAGCACCCCCAGTACCAGTACCAAGATTACGTCTGATGCCATCGAAATCAATTTCGAAGCAAGCCAGGGCAGTGTCGACCTTTCCAGCGACAACAAGCTAACCGGTTGCCAAGGTTCCGAGTTGAAAGACGACCAGGGCAACGTCCCGTCTGCGGCTGCGGATGTCAGCACCCGTCTTCCCACCAGCCATCGCTACTACGTCAAGGACCTCACCTTGTCTTGTGCGACCGCAGGCCGCACCGGGCAGGCCCTGGTCCCCAACGTCGAGACCCTGCAGATTACCTACGGGGTCTCCAGCGGGTGGCTGATCGCCCAGCCTGAAACCCGGCGCCCCGTGCGCTATGTGGACGCGACGCAGGTCACGGATTGGGCCAACGTCGTGGCGGTGCATCTGTGCATCCTCATGCGCAGCGGCGGGCCTGTGCTCGACAAAGGGGAGGCTGCCACGCAGGGGTACACCGACTGCGATGGCACGGCGCAGACAGCCTCAGACGGCTATCTGCGCCGTGCCTATACGACCACGGTTGCGCTACGAAACCGGGTGGCGCCATGAGGACGGCGGGGAGATGGGCGTGGGGATGTCCGCGCGAAGCGGTACGCGTTCAGACGCGTGATCGGGGAATGATCCTCGTGGTCGTTCTCATCCTGCTGGTGGTGATCGGCCTTACCGCAGCGGCGGCGATGCGGGGTGCCATCACCCAGGAGAAGGTCGCGAACAACCTGCGTCTGGAGCATGCCGCCCAGACCCAGGCCGAGTTCGCCTTGCGGTATTGCGAAGCGCAACTGCTCAAAGACAAAGGCCAGCGCGTTGCGCAATTGCAAGATGTGGATGACCTGTCCGCCCTGCCCATGGCGAACCTGCGTTGGAACCAAAGCAGCGCCTGGGCCGCGCCGTCTGGCAGCAATACCACCCTCGCGTTCTATGAGTTGGATGCAGCGCTGCTTCCAAGCAATGGCGCCCCCAGGCCGCAATGCCTCGTTGAGCGTCTGAGTGTGGGTAACGGCGGCGAGGAGGCCTTGGTGGTGACCGCACGCGGCTTTAGCCCGGGGTATCAGGCGGCATCGTCCACGGCCCTCAGCGCGGGCAGCACGGTGTGGTTGCAGTCCTTTCTTTACTTCGAATGAGAGCTTGGCCATGCCCCGCTTTTCGCACTGGTTTTTGTCTTGGGCCAAGGGCACCGGCGGGGCCCAGCGGGTGGGCGTCCTATTGTCTCTGGCGTTCGGCTTGTTACCCCTGGCGGTCAGTCTGCTTCCTGTAGCCGTGGCGTTGGCACAGACCCCTGCGGCGAGTCAGGTGCCTGCACCTGCCCAATTGCCCCTGCGCAACCTCGCACAGCCGCCGGTCAAGCCCAACCTGATGGTCATGCTGGACGACTCTTCCTCAATGGGGCAGCAGTCCCTGCTTGAAGGCGGGTCGGCGAAGGTTGGCTCTTGGACCGTTACCTTGCCAAGCACTGGACGTATGGGCGCCCTCCACCCGAGCGATGTGGCGGTCACGAACATGACCTTCTCCGTCGGCCTTGTTCCCTCCGATCGCCAACCGCTTTCTTGGCAGCAGCGCGCGATGCGCTCACCGGACGTCAATTCGCTTTATTACAACCCCGAGATCCGGTATCGCCCCTGGTTGAGGGCCGACGGCTCGCGCTACCCACAGGCTGATATCACCCAGGCCGCCGTGAACCCCAACTACCCGACCGGTGACCCTGCCAAGCTACCCAACAGTTTGGGGGTGCCGGATTCGAACCGGATTGACCTCACGATGCCCCTCGTTGACTATTCCGGTCAGTGGTGCATCGGCGAAATGTTCGATTGCAGCCAAACCAGTGTCCGTTCCTATACCCCGGGTCTGTACTACCGCCTGCGGCGTGACGCGACGGGCTTCTTGGATCCGAGCCAGGCCGCCAGCTACCTTGAATTCGATATCAACGCCAGCCAGGGCCCGTTGCGAGGCCCCGGGCGCACCGACTGTGCCAGCGAGCGATGCACACAAACCGAGGAGCGGCAAAACTTCGCCAACTGGTTCGTCTATTACCGTTCGCGCCAATACCTCGCCCGCGCCGCCCTGGGCGAGGCCCTCTTGTCCCAGAGCAATCGGGTGCGCGTCGGCTACGCACGCCTGTCTACCCGCGCGACAGGCGTACCCGTCGACGGCGCGGGCGACTACAAGATGATCGAGTCAGGTGTACGCGATTGGGACTTGGCGCAGAAGCAACGATTTGCCGATTGGCTCTATCAGGCGCCTATCGTAGGGGGGAGTACGCCGCTGGTCGCCGCCACAAAAGAGGTGGGCAGCTATTACGAGCGCTCGGACAGCGAAGGGCCTTGGGGCGAGACGCCGGGGGTGGTCTCCAGCGCGGTCCAGGCCAGCTGCCGGCGGTCCTACCAGCTCATGATGACCGACGGATTCTTTACAGACGGCACTGCGACCAACAAAAACATTGACAGCGAAGACGGGCCAGTGATCACGTTGGCGAACGGCAGTACCTGGCAGTACAAGCCCACACGGCCCTATATCGGACCCAACATCGACGCTCCCTCGGACGCCGCCCTGTTCTACTGGTACCGCGACCTGCGGCCTGACCTGCCCAACAAGGTGCCCGCCCGGCCGGACAACGAGGCCACCTGGCAGTCCATGAGCAACTACATCGTGGGCCTGGGCTTGCGGGGCCTGCTCGACCCAGCGACCGACCTGCCAGCCCTCACGAATGGCACCAAAGGCTGGGGCGGTAACCGTATTGACGACCTCTGGCACGCGGCTCTCAACAGCCGGGGCGCGTATTTCAGCGCCTTCGACACCGAGACCCTGGGCAAGTCCTTGCGCGATGCCTTCGCCAGCATGACCCGCCAGGACCAGAGCCAAGCCGGTGTGGTGGCGGCAACCGCCGATGCGGGTGCAGGTAATCGCCGCTACGCCACGGTCTTTCGCGCAGGCGACTGGAGTGGTGACCTGCTGGCGTACCCGCTTGGTGGCAGCAGCCCGTCGGTGACGCCGGCTTGGTCCGCCGAGCGCGCGCTGCCTGCATGGGATCAGCGCAGGATCTTCATCTGGGACGACGGCCTGAAGTCGCCGGCGGCGGTTTCGTTTTCCCCTGAGGGCCTCAGTGCGACGCTGAAGTCTGCCATCGCTGCGGAGGAGGTACCCGCGCTTGTGAACTACCTGCGGGGCGACCGCATTCGTGAGGGGGACAGCGGTTGGCGGGTTCGCGGCGGTCTGCTCGGTGACTTCATCAACAGCACACCCGTGGTGGCCGGCGATGCGGCCGACCCGGACGTGGTAGCCATGCCGGACACCGACAAGTCCTATGCGGGCTATCTCGCAGGGGTGAAGAAGACCCGGGCGCGCGTGGTCTACGCCGGGAGCAACGGCGGCATGCTCCACGCCTTTCGCGACGCGCCTGGCGCGAACGCAAGCCCCGAAGGACGTGAGATCTTTGCCTACATTCCCCGCGCGGTCGCAGACGACCTCAAACGCCTGCGTGATCCGGAGTACGGCGTTTCGCTGGCGCAGCACCGCTACTTCGTCGACGGGCCGCTGCGACTGGCCGACGTGCAGGCAGCCCCGCCCCAGGGAGGGCCTGTCGGCTGGCGCAATTACCTGCTGGGGTCGACCGGGGCAGGAGCCCCGGCCGTCTTTGCCCTGGATGTGACCGACCCGTCGTCTTTGGGGCCGCTCACCCCGCGCTGGGAGATTCGTCAGGCCACCGAGTCGCGGCTCGGCCATGTGCTGGCCCCGATCGCCACCGGCCAATTGCCCAATGGCAAGTGGGTGGCGATATTCGGTAACGGCTATCGCAGCACCTATGACAGCCCCGTGCCGCAGGCCCATTTGTTCGTGGTGGAGGTAGAGACCGGCGTGGTGCGAACCCTGGCGCTGCCAACGACCACAGAGGCCAATGGCCTGGGCGGCGTGGCCTTGCGGCGCAACGAACAGGGCCTGGTCATCGGCGCCTACGCCGGCGACTTGACCGGACGCCTGTGGCGCTTTGATTACAGCGAGGGGGCCGCATCCCTCTTCAGCGTCGGGCTTGGCGAAAAGCCCCTGTTCCAGGCGGCGACGGGACAGGCCATCATGCAGGCGCCCTGGGTGCAACTCTCGGGGCAGACGGTCCGCCTCGCTTTTGGCACTGGCCGGCTGATCACGGACAAGGATGCAAGTGACAAGACCATCCAGGCGGTCTACGTGGTCGAGGACCGGGTCAATGAGACATTGAGCCGCCCTCTGGGGCCTGACCAGTTGGAGGCGCGGGAGCTCTCCCTCCTGACCTTGGCGGATGCCAAGGCGGGGAGTACCCTTTTCCAGGTCTCCACGCCGACCATCGACTGGGCCCAGAGGCGCGGCTGGCGTCTGCCACTCACGGGCGAGGGCGTGCCGGCGGGCCTGCGTGTGCTGCAGCCCCTGCAGCCTCTGGTCAAGGGCAATGATTTGCTGCTCATTGCCGCCGAGTCGCCCGCCGTCGCCGGCGATCCCTGCGACCTGGCGCAGGGCAAGGGCGTGAACCTGCTGCTCAAGGCCTCTGGCGGCCCCGCGCCCACGCGCCCGATCTTGGACACCACCGGCGATGGCGTCGTGAACAGTTCGGATTCCGCGCTGGCGGCTGGTTACCAGACGGTTGCGGATGGAGCTGACGCCGTTTTGCAGACCCAGTCGTCTTCGGGGGCCGGCTCTGGGGGGACATCGGGCACCGGGTCGACGACGGGTGGCTCTGCAACGAAGTGCTCCAAGCAACTGCAGATCATGGGAAGCAACGAGAGCATGGTCGCTTGTGCGTCTGGCAGCGGTGCACTCAAAGCCCGTGTCTGGCGGCGGATCCTGCAGCCGCCGTTCTGACGGCGTTCCCGTCGACGTTCGCATCCGCACATCCCATGCTTCACCAGACGCCACGCCACATGCAAGAGCAAATGCAAGAGCAAACACACATGCACAGGTCAACTTCCGTGCACAAGCCTATACAGCAGCCAGTAAAGGAACCCGTTCAGAAGCCACTGCAGACGGAAACCCGAAAACCCCGGCACCATGCCCCGGCGCGCGGTTTCTCGCTGACCTTGTCGGGTGGGTTCTCGCTCATCGAACTGTTGATCGCGGTGGCCTTGGTCGGCATCTTGGCAGGCATTGCCTACCCGACCTACACCAGCCATGTCCAGCGCGCCCACCGGGCCGAGGCGCGGGCTGTTTTGCTCGAGGCCGCCCAGTACATGGAGCGTTACTACTCGGCTAATACCAGCTACGCCTCCGCCAGCCTGCCCGACCGATTGAGTCACTCACCAGCAGGGTCTACTGCGGCGGATGCCCGCTACACGCTGGCTGTCACCGCCGAAGCCACCTCGTTCACGCTCACGGCGACGCCTACGAAGGCCGATGGCTGCGGCGCGCTCACCCTCAATCAGCTCGGGGTGCGCGCGGCCCCGAGCCCGGTGTCTGGCATGACGGCGGAAAGCTGTTGGCGCTGAAGGCCTGGCCTGGCCTGGCCAGGCAGGGCCAGACCTATTCGAGAGGCCAGCCCCACAGCTGGCTCAGCGCCGCACTTCCTCGACCAGCGTGCGGAACTCGTCGATGTCTTCGAAGCTGCGGTAGACGCTGGCAAAGCGCACATAGGCCACCTTGTCCAGGCGCTTGAGCTCACGCATGACCAACTCGCCGATGCGGGTGGACGGCACTTCACGCACCCCCATATTGAGCAGCTTTTCCTCGATGCGCTCGATGGCCGAGTCGACCTGCTCGGTGCTCACCGGCCGCTTGCGTAGGGCCAGGTTCATCGAGCCCACCAGCTTGCTGCGGTCGAACTCGATGCGCCGTCCGTCTTTTTTCACCACCGCAGGGAAGGTGACGTCCGGCCGCTCATAGGTGGTAAAGCGCTTTTCGCAGTGGGAACACTGGCGGCGCCGGCGGATGAAAAGCCCGTCTTCGGCCACGCGGGTCTCGACCACCTGGGTGTCGGCGTTACCGCAGAAGGGGCACTTCATCTTGGGGCGCTTGTTTGACGGTGAGGCAGGGGGCGAGGCTTTAGCCGTAGACCGGGAAGCGGCTGGTCAGCGCATGGACCTTCGCGCGCACCGCGGCGATGTTGGCCTCGTCGCGCGGCTTGTCAAGCACATCGGCGATCAGGTTCGCTGTCATGCGCGCCTCTTCTTCCTTGAAGCCGCGGGTGGTCATCGCCGGGGTGCCGATGCGCACGCCACTGGTGACCATGGGCTTTTCAGGGTCGTTGGGGATGGCGTTCTTGTTGATCGTCATGTGCGCGCTGCCCAGCACCGCCTCGGCTTCCTTGCCGGTGATGCCCTTGGCCCGCAGGTCGACCAGCATCACATGGCTCTCGGTGCGCGCGCTCACGATGCGCAGGCCGCGCTGGGTCAGGGTCTCGGCCACGGTCTGGGCGTTCTTGATGACCTGTTGCTGGTAGATCTTGAACTCAGGGGCCAGCGCCTCCTTGAAGGCCACCGCCTTGGCGGCAATGACGTGCATCAGCGGACCGCCCTGCAGCCCCGGGAAGATGGCGGAGTTGATCGCCTTCTCGTGCTGTGCCTTCATCAAGATGATGCCGCCACGCGGGCCGCGCAGGCTCTTGTGCGTGGTCGAGGTCACCACATCGGCATGCGGAACCGGGTTGGGGTAGACACCGGCGGCAATCAGGCCGGCGTAGTGGGCCATGTCCACCAGGAAGATCGCGCCGACATCACGGGCCACCTTGGCGAAGCGCTCGAAGTCGATACGCAGCGAATAGGCGGAGGCGCCGGCAATGATGAGCTTCGGCTTGGACTCGTGGGCTTTACGCTCCATTGCGTCGTAGTCGATTTCTTCCTTGGCGTTGAGGCCGTAGGAGACGACGTTGAACCACTTGCCCGACATGTTCAGCGGCATGCCGTGGGTCAGGTGGCCGCCCTCGGCGAGGCTCATGCCCATGATGGTGTCGCCCGGCTTGAGGAAGGCCAGGAACACTGCCTCGTTGGCCGAAGCGCCGCAGTGCGGCTGCACGTTGGCGGCGTCGGCGCCAAACAGTTGTTTGACCCGGTCAATGGCCAGTTGCTCGGCGATGTCGACGTTCTCGCAGCCGCCGTAGTAACGCTTGCCGGGGTAGCCCTCGGCGTATTTGTTGGTCAGCTGGGTGCCCTGGGCCGCCATCACAGCGGGGGAGGCGTAGTTCTCGCTGGCGATCAGCTCGATGTGCTCTTCCTGGCGGCGGTTCTCGGCCTGGATGGCGGCGAACAGTTCAGGGTCGGTTTGTTCGATGAGGTGGTTGCGGTGGAACACGGCGGCAGTCCTGTAAGAAGTGGCTCCCTGGGGCCGGGCGGGGTGGTCGGCAGGGCGGCGGCAGGCGACGCCCGGTCGATGTCCGGCCGGATCAGGGCTGCCCAGGCGAACGGCTGAACCGGCGTGAGCCGGGGCACGCTCCCCCGTGGTGACCCACGTCGGCCCGGGCATGCCCAAGCGGGCGTGCCGCGCCTATCGCCAGTCGCGTGCACCCGAAGTGTAGCCCAGGGCCCGGTGCGATCCGGCCCTGGCCTGTCCCGTTCGGTCAGGACGGCGGCGGGGCGGGCGGGCTGGAGCTGCGGGCTGCCAGCGGCACCGTTTGCCCGGCAGCGACTTGCCGCAGCCGCTCGTGCTCGGCCAGAACCTTCTCGACATAGCCGCCGTCTTCGGTTTCCGGCCCGGCGCCTACATACAGGCGCAGGCCGCCCTCCACCGAGCCACCTCGCGCGATGCAGTCCTGCAGCACCTTCACCCCCACCCGCAAGTTGCTCACCGGGTCGAAGGCGGCGAGCTTGCCGCCGAACAGACCGTACTTCTCGGCATGCACCTTCGTCATCACCTGCATCAGGCCCTGGGCGCCCACCGGGCTCTGGGCGAATGGATTGAAGCTCGACTCGACCGCCATCACTGCCAGGATCAGGGTCGGGTCTATCTTGTACTTGCTGCCCAGCTCATAGGACTCGGCCACCAGGGCGCTGATCGGCTCAGGCGCGACCCGGTACTTTTTGCTAATCCAGTAGGCGAGGGCCGCCTGCTGCTTAGGCAATTCCCGCGGATCGGTCGCGGTGGCTCGCTCGATCCCGGTGAGGTCGGCCACGATGCCCATGGCGTCTGCCTGCCGGGCCTGCAGCCAGGTAATCAGCTGGGCCTCGCCTGAGCTGCGCAGGTCTGGCTTGAATGCGAAGGCCGCGGCGACAAACACCACCACCACGCCCAAGAGAGCGAACCCGTTGTGGGTGATCTCGAAGAAGCCCTGGGCGACATCGGTGGCGAAGGTACGAAGACCATCGCGGAATCTTTCAAACGCGGTCATGGCGTTTCCTTTTTTGTACGGGATGGCCTCGTCGTCCGCTCTTGGCTGGAGGTCGGGGCATCGCCAGGGTCGCATTGCGCCAAGCGGCGCTGCGACTCGTCTCATCGCCGCGGGAGTTCCGGCGCCTGGGGCATGGTGGACTCGGGTCGCGGCGTTGGGTGTGCCCGCCGGTGCGGCTACCTCGGGTCTATCCGGTGGGGGCGGGCGGATTCTAGGAAGCACTTAAATACCGGGTCAAGAATAAAAAGCCAATTCTTTATTCCAAGAAATCCGGGCTCTGTCCTGCGCCGCTGTCGGGTCAAGGGCTTGCCGGCCCGGTTTCGCGGTGAAAATACGCGTTTTGCCCTCGGGCTGGCCGGCGCCTCCTGCCCGGCCATTTGACCGTGGGCCCTGCTGACCCTCCCAGACCTGTGAGTACCTTGTCCTCCAACCCCCAACTGCAGGCCCTCGACGGCCTGACCGGTGGCGTTTTTACCGCCCCGACCTCCGGCGAACGCGCCGCCCGCCTGCGCCAGTGGCTCGACACCGATCCCGCGCCCGAGCGCCTGCAGGAGGTCTTCAAGGAACTCAGCGCCCGCGACAAGGGCGCTGCCCGGGTCCTGCGGGAGCGGCTCGACGAATTGCGGCGCGCCCGCGATCAGGAGGCCATCGCCGCTGACTGGGCCACGCGCGGCCAGACCTTGCTGGAGCAGGTCAAGCTCAATATCGCCGACGCAATGGCCTGGCAGCGAGACGCGGCCAAGGCCGGTGCCCCCCTGAGTCGGGAGCCACTGGCGGGCCTAAAGCTTCGCCTCGCGGACCGGGTCAAAGGCATCGAGGACCTGCAGCACCGTGTGCAAGTGCAGCGCGAGGCCGCAGTGTTGCTGGCCCAGCGCATCGAGGTGCTGTCCACCAAGCCCTGGAAGGACGCGCTAGCTGCTTCCGATGCCTTGCGCGCCGACGTGCCTGCCTGGCAGGCCCAGGCCCAGGCGCTGGTCGAGGATGCGGCCTGGCCCAGCATCGACATGCGCTTCCCGCCGCAGCTCGACGCTTCACGCGGCCAGCTTCAAGTGGTGTGGGAGGCCTTTCAATCGGTACTCGCCCAAGCCGTCGCGGCTGCGGCGGATTCCGGCGCGCCCCTGCCCCCAGTGCCGGTTTGGGCCGACGAGTTGCGCCAAGGGCGCGGGTTGGCGGTCGAGCCCGGCGCGGGCGCTACGCCTCGTCCCCCGAAGCCACCGGTGGACCCGCAGCGCAAGGCCCAGGCCGAGGCTGCGGTGACTGCCGTACTTGAGCGGCTTGAGAAGGAGGTCGCCGAGGGGCACGGCAAGGCAAGCACTGGCGCTGCCGCCGCGCTGCGCCAGGCCCTCAAGGACCACGGACGCCTGATTGATTCGGCGCTGGACCAAAAGGCCCAGTCCGCGCTGGCCGCCGCTGGCGAGTTGGAAGGGTGGCAGCGTTGGCGCACCGACCAGCTGCGCCAGGAATTGGTGAACAAGGCCGAGGCCCTGTTTGAGACCGTCCCCGGCGCAGCCCCGCCAGTGGGCCGACGCAAGGCGGACAAGCCCGCCGAGCCGCAGCCTGTTCCCGAGGGTGCTTCGCCGGCGTCGGTGTCGGCGCAAATGTCGCCCCCCGAACCCGGCCAGGCCGATGCAGCTGCCACGGAGGCATCAAGCCCCGAGGTGACGAACATCGAGGTGATGAGCCCTGAGATCGTCGCTGCCGAGGCGACGGCGCCCGAGGCAGTCGTCTCCGAGGCAGCCAGTCCCAAGTCGCTCGCCCAGCCCGTTCAAAGACGGCCGCGTTTCGGCGGCCGCAAGATGCAGGAAGAGTTGCGTCAACTGCGCGAGCAATGGAAGCAACTGGACAAGGGCGCCGCCCCCAACCACGGCCTGTGGAAGCGGTTCGATGAGGCCTGCAACCGCGCCTATGCCGTGGTCGAGGAATGGCTGCAAAAGGTCAAGGCCGAGTCGGCCGAGCAGCGGGCCAAGCGGCTGGCCCTGATCGAGGAGCTGCAGGCCTGGGCAGGCGCCCAGGCAGGTGTGTCGGCCCCCGACTGGAAGGCCCAGGTGCGCGCCCTGCAACAGTTCGACTCGCGCTGGCGCGAGGCAGGACACCTGAGCGAGAAGGCCTTCGCAGAATTACAACCCCAGTGGAAGCAAGCCATGCACGTGGCGTACGGCCCGCTGGCCGATGCCCAAAAGCAAAGCCTGGCGCGTCGCCAGGCGCTGGTGGCGGAAGCGCAGGCCCTGGGCGCCGCGCCGCAGTTGCGCATTGACGCGGTCAAGTCCTTGCAGCAGCGCTGGCAGGCGGAGGCCCACACGGTGCCGCTCGATCGGCGCCAAGAGCAAAAACTGTGGGACGCATTCCGTCAGCCGATCGACGAGGCCTTCTCTCGTAAGGGCCAGGAGCGTGAGCGCGCCGCGTCCGCCCTGAGTGACCGGGACCGTACGGTGCTCGAGGCTTCGCGCGCGCTGGAGGCCGCGAATGCCTCTGGCGATGCCAAGCGCATCCGTGATGCACTCGCTGCGCTGGAGGCTGCGCTGAGCGGTCAGGCCCAGGCGCGGGCTGATCTGGCGGCCACGCCGGCTGTGCAGGCACCTGCTGCCGGCGCGGGTCCCGCCAGTGCTTCGGCACCTGCCTCCGAGCCTGGTGAGCCAGCCGGTGGCGGTTCGGACGCGGCAGGCGCAGAGGGCGCAAGCCCAGACGCTGCGGCCGATGCCGCCCCGGCGGCGCCTGCGCCCGCCCCCAAGCCCGCCCCGCGCCCGGTGGTTGCGATGCGCGGTGACGACCGCCCCGGCATGAAGCGGGCTGAGCCTCAGGCGCCCGGCAGGCCGGGCCGACCCGGCGAGCGAGGCCAAGACCGAGGCCGCTTCGGCGACCGAGGGCGTGATGGCGGACGGGACGGTGGTCGTTTTGGCGCGCCCCGCGAGGACCGCGGCCCGCGCTTGGGCGATGTCGCCTTCCGCGCCCAGCGAGACGCGATGGAGCATGCCCAGGCAACCCTGCGCAAGCTGGCCGCCCAGGCCCACGGCGAGTCCCTGGTCCAGCTGCTCTCGGCCTGGGAGCAGCGCGCGGGCGACCAGGTACCGGCTCAGGCCGCCCTGGGCAAGTCGGTCAATGCTGCGGTGCGTGGCAGCTGGGTGCAGGCCGTGTCGTCTGCGCCAGCGGGCGATGCGAGCGAGGCCTTGCTGCGGCTGGAGATGGCGGCCGAAGTGCCAACGCCGGCTGAACAACTCTCTGCGCGTAGGATGCTTCAGCTTCAGATGCTGACCCGACGCAACGACCCGTCCCCGGCCCAGACCTGGGGACAGGACACCGCACGGGTCCTTGCCAGCGCGCACCAGCCGCAGGCGGCGCGCCGCCTGCAGAACGCACTCAAGGCGCTGTTGCGCTGATCACGCCGGCCCGCTTCAAGCCTGTGGACGGAAGAACCCGTCGAACAGCGCTTGCAGCGGCGGAAATTCCTGCGTGAAACGCTCGGGGTTCACGAAGTAGGCCTCACACGCCACCGCGAAAAATTCGTCCACTCCCTCGGCGCCATAGGGATCCAGCCAGGTGGGCTCGCCGCTGAATCGCTCGGCCACCAGCACTCTTTCCCTGAAGGCCGCGTGCTCGGTCTCGATGCAGGCTCTCCAGGCTTCCCGTGCCCTGCGCGAGGGCTGCGGGGGGCAGCCGTCGGGTACGCCGTCGCGCATGTCGATCTTGTGGGCGAATTCATGGATCACGACGTTGTAGCCCTCGTTGGATCTATGGCCGGCCTCGCGAACGTCCTCCCAGGACAGCATGACCGGCCCCTGGTCCATGGCCTCACCGGCCAGCACCTCGTCCCAGTCGTGGACGACGCCGGTCTCGTCGGCCTGGCTGCGCCGGGCCACCACCTGCCCGGGATGGACCACGATACCAACGAAATCGTCGTACCAGTGCAGGCCGAGATGCAGAACCGGTAAAACCGCCTGGGCTGCAATTGACAGCGCGATCCGGTCGGTGATGACCATGCCCTGCCCGTGAAACTCTTTCTCGCGCAGGAAGCGGCCTGCGAGATCCCGCAGTCGCTCGCGTTCCTCGAGGGACCGCGCCGCCAGAAAGGGAAAGTCGGCCAGCACCTCTTCCCACAGCGCGTCGGGAATGGGTGCCTGCTGTCGCTGCCTGCGCCAGTTTCGCCAGCGGTCCAGGAGTGAGGCCATGGTGTCGGTGCCGTGCGGGTGGCAGGACCAGCGCGCCTCAGGCGCCGGAGTCTGCCATTCTCAGGCGCTGGAACTGACCTTCCCGGTCGAGGCGCAGGACTTCGGCGCGTGGTGGCTGTGCCCCGGCGTCCCAGTCGGAGAGCACCCGGCGGACCAATCCATCTCCGAGGTCGTGCTCCGCCGGTCGGTGGGTGTGCCCGTGCACCAGTGTCTCGGCGCTGGCTTGGCGCAGCCACTGCCGGGCCATTTGTGTGTCGGCGTCGGCATACGTCGGGTGCTGCCGGTGGCGAGCCTCGCTCTGCGCGCGCAAGTCGCGCGCCAGCGCCTCACGCTCGGCCAGGGGCCGGCGCAGCAGGGCCTCTATCCAGGCCGGGTCCCGCACCTGGGCGCGAAAGCGTTGGTAGTCGACATCGTCCAGGCACAGCGCGTCTCCGTGTGAGAGCAATACCCTGCGCGGGCCGAACACCAGCAGCGCCGGGTCGGCCAGGCGCTGCGCGCCGGTGGCAGCGGCGAAGGCCTCACCCAGCAGAAAGTCGCGGTTGCCGTGCAGAAAGTAAATCGGTCGCTGTCGGCTGGCCTCGCCTAGCATTTGTGCGCAGGCCTCGGCAAAGGCGGGCCCCCGGTTGGCGGTGGCTTCTCCAGCGCCATGGTCGGCGCCATGGCCGGCATCATGGCCGGCATCATGGCCAGTGCCACCGTTATCAACAGCGCCGCGGGCCGAGAGTCCTGTGTCTATGGCGCCTGCGGTGGGTTGCACGTCACGCAGGCAATCATCACCCGGCCAGACCTCGAACAGGTCACCGAGGATGAAGACCGCGTCGGCCGGGGTGTGCGCCAGGTAGCGGCCCCAAGCCGCCAGCGTCATCGGGTCGTCGGCATGCAGGTGCAGGTCAGAGACAAAGTCGACCTGTCTCCAGCCGGGGCCGGCATGGACTTCGCCGAGCCCAGGGAGCGTGCCGGCCTGCACCATGGGCCGCAGAGCTTAGAGCGCGACGGCCTTCTCGATCACGATCGGCTCGACCGGCACGTCGCCATGGAAGCCGCGCTTGCCTGTCTTGACCTTCTCGAGCTTGTCGACGATGTCGGTGCCGCCCACCACCTTGCCAAACACCGCATAGCCCCAGCCTTGGGCGCTCTTGGAAGTGTGGTCGAGGAAGTCGTTGTCGGTGGTGTTGATGAAGAACTGCGCTGTTGCCGAATGCGGGTCGCTGGTGCGCGCCATCGCGATCGTGTAGTGCTTGTTCTTCAGGCCGTTGTCGGCCTCGTTCTGAATGGTCGCGTCGGTGCCCTTTTGCTTCATCTCGGGGTCAAAGCCGCCGCCCTGAACCATGAAGCCGCGGATCACGCGGTGGAAGATGGTGCCGTCGTAGTGGCCCTTCTTGACGTAGGCCAGGAAGTTGGCCGCGCTCTTGGGTGCCTTCTCGGCGTCGAGCTCGAGGGTGATCACGCCCTGGCCGGCAATATGCAATTCGACCTTGGGTTGGGTCATGGTTTTTCCTTTGGGGGTTGGGTTCCTGGAGGCAGCAGGCGCAGCGGGCCGGGCCGAACTGCTCGTGACGGTTTGGGCAAGAGCGGGCGCCAGGCTGAGGCCGCTTGCAAGCAGGCCGGCGCTGGTCACCAGGTTGCGGCGTAGCCGTGAAGGCTGGCGAGCAGACGAGCCTGTCGACGGGCCCGAGGACTGGCCTGCAGACCGGTTTGTCATGGAGGGGGGCATGGAGCTCATTTCAGTGCCTCGCTGACCCGCGCTTGCTTGGCGGTGTTGCGCACCCGAAGCGTGGGGTCAAGTGCCTGTGAATCACGCCAGGCGCGCAGCGCCAGACGGGCGTGAACATCGCCGAGATTATCTAGGGCGGCGGCGTAGTTGGGGCGTACCCGGAGCGCTTGCTGGAGCAGGGCCAGGGCCTCGTCGAGGCGACCTTCATCAGCTTTCAGCACCGCGAGGTTGTTGTAGGGCTCGGCCAGTTCGGGGTAGGCCTGGGTCAGCGCGGTGTAGGCGGCTATGGCCTCGGTGCTGCGGCGGGCATCCTGCAGGGCGACGCCGCGCAGGAACAGCATTTGCGGGTCACGCGCGTTCGATTGCAGGTAGCTCTCTGCGCGGGCGAGCGCCCCGGCCGGATTGCCGGCGCGCAGGAGGCGGCCCACCTCGTCGTAGTCGGCCTGGTCGGCGAACGCGACGGCAGGCACAAGCAGCAAGGAAAGCAGGGCAGCGGAGAGGGAGGGCAGTCCGGCGGGCATCGGGCGGTGAGTGGTCGCTCGCGCGACGGGAGGTCAGCGCAGGGCCTTATACTGGCGCCGATTGTAGCCTTGGCAACCCTGCAAAAAGGCCTGCACAGGTTTCCAGCCAGGGTGACTGCCGCCGCCGGATAACCCGTCCGCCAGCCCCGCAGCCCGCCCGCCACAGGCACACACCCCGTTCACATTCATGAGTCTGCGCATCTACAACACGCTGTCGCGTGCGCTGGAGGAGTTTTCGCCTCTGGAGCCTGGCCATGTGCGCATGTATGTCTGCGGGATCACCGTCTACGACCGTTGCCATGTCGGCCATGCCCGAGCCAACGTGGCCTTTGACATTGCCCAGCGCTGGCTGAGGGCCAGCGGCCTGCGCGTGACCTTCGTGCGCAACATCACCGACATTGACGACAAGATCATCCGTCGCGCGGTGGAAAACGGCGAGACGGTGCGCGGCCTCACCGACCGCATGATCGCGGCCATGTACGAGGACTTCGACGCCCTGGACATTGAGCGCCCCACCCATGACCCGCGCGCCACCGACTATGTGCCCCAGATGCTCGACATCGTTCGTCGACTGGAGGACAAGGGCCTGGCCTACCGCACGCCCTCGGGTGATGTGAACTTTGCGGTGCGGCGCTTTCCGGGCTACGGCAAGCTCTCCGGCAAGTCGCTGGACGAGCTTCAAGCCGGTGAGCGGGTGGCTGTGGCCGACGGCAAGGAGGACCCGCTGGACTTCGTGTTGTGGAAATCGGCCAAGCCCACCGAGCCTGCTGATGCCCGCTGGGATAGCGCCTACGGTGCCGGCCGTCCGGGCTGGCACATTGAGTGCTCCGCGATGTCGTGTGCCCTGCTGGGGGAGACCTTTGATATTCATGGGGGTGGCGCCGACCTCACCTTCCCGCACCACGAGAACGAGATCGCGCAAAGCGAGGGCGCCAACGGCGTGCCCCTGGCTCGCTGGTGGATGCACAACGGCTTTGTGAATGTGGACAGCGAGAAGATGTCCAAGTCGCTGGGCAACTTCTTCACCATCCGCGAAGTGCTGGAGAAGTTCGACGCCCAGACATTGCGTTTTTTCATTGTCCGCACGCACTACCGCAGCCCGCTCAATTACAGCGACGTTCATCTGGACGACGCGCGTGGTGCGCTACGCCGCCTCTACACCGCCCTCGACGCAGTGCCGCCCGAGGCGGTGCAGATTGACTGGGCCGAATCCCATGCGGCACGCTTCAAGGCGGCGATGGACAACGACCTGGGCACGCCCGACGCGGTGGCCGTTCTCTTTGAACTGGCAGGCGAAGTCAATCGCAACCGTGACCCGAAGCTGGCCGGACTGCTCCGTGCGTTGGGCGGCTGCCTGGGCTTGCTGCAAGGCAATCCGCGCGAGTTTCTGCGTGCTGGCGCGACGCTGGACGAGGCCACCATTGCCAGCCTGATCGCCGAGCGCGCTACTGCCAAGGCCAGCCGCGACTTTGCCGGGGCCGACCGCATCCGCGCCGACCTGCTTGCGCGCGGCATTGTCCTCAAGGACTCCGCCGCTGGGACCACTTGGGAGGCAGCCGCATGAGCGTGGACGCCTCAAGAGGAGTTGCGCCATGAGCCAGACCCCTCCACTCGCCACGCCCGACTACTGGGAGGAGGCCTGTCGCCATTTGGCCCGCAAGGACCGGGTGATGAAGCGCCTGATTCCGCAATTCGGCAATGCCTGCCTGCAGTCCCGGGGCGACCCCTTCACCACCCTGGCCCGCAGCATCGTTGGCCAGCAGATCTCGGTGAAAGCAGCCCAAAGCGTCTGGGACCGCTTTGCGAAGCTGCCGCGCAAGGTGAGCCCAGGTAATGTCTTGCGCCTCAAGGTGGACGATATGCGGGCGGCCGGCCTGTCGGCCCGAAAGATCGAATACCTGGTCGACTTGGCGTTGCACTTTGACTCTGGCGCGATCAAGGTGGACTCCTGGACTTCCATGGAAGACGAGGCCATCATCGCCGAGCTGGTGGGCATCCGCGGCATCGGCCGCTGGACGGCCGAGATGTTCCTGATCTTTCACCTGATGCGGCCAGACGTGCTCCCGCTCGACGATGTGGGCCTGATCAACGGCATCAGCAAGAACTATTTTTCCGGCGATCCCGTCAGCCGCAGCGACGCCCGGGAAGTGGCCCAGGCCTGGGCCCCTTACAGAAGTGTCGCCACTTGGTATATTTGGCGATCGCTCGATCCCGTGCCCGTCGCCTATTGACCCGCCCGGCGGGCAACGGGCGGCATGCGTCCAGAGGAGAAAAATTTGGCCAAGAAAAGCTTCCTTGATTTCGAGCAGCCCATCGCCGAGCTTGAGAGCAAGATCGAGGAACTGCGCTACGTGCAGACCGAGTCTGCAGTCGACATCTCCAATGAGATCGACCAGCTGTCCAAGAAGAGCCAGCAGCTGACGAAAGATATTTACAGCGATCTCACTGCCTGGCAAATCACCAAGATTGCCCGCCACCCCGAGCGTCCCTACACCCTGGACTACCTCAGCGAAATCTTCACCGACTTCATCGAACTGCATGGCGACCGCCACTTTGCCGACGACCAGTCCATCGTCGGAGGCCTGGCCCGCTTCAATGGCAACGCCTGCGTGGTGCTGGGCCACCAGAAAGGCCGTGACACCAAGGAGCGCGCCGCGCGCAACTTCGGCATGAGCCGACCCGAGGGCTACCGCAAGGCGCTGCGCCTGATGAAGACGGCCGAAAAATTCAAGCTGCCCGTGTTCACCTTTGTCGACACGCCTGGCGCCTTCCCCGGCATCGACGCCGAGGAGCGCGGCCAGTCCGAGGCCATCGGCCGCAACATCTACGAGATGGCCCAGTTGCAGGTCCCCATCATCTCGACCATCATCGGCGAGGGGGGCTCTGGCGGCGCCCTGGCGATCTCCGTCGCCGACCAGGTGCTGATGCTGCAGTACTCGGTGTACTCGGTGATCAGCCCCGAGGGCTGCGCCTCCATCC
>JACCEB010274093.1_pt1 | contig 20581 bp, 12 predicted proteins | sample 7454761 | NCBI WGS metagenome assembly JACCEB01 (sample SAMN15323454, study PRJNA562643) | freshwater metagenome | isolation source: river surface water | place: USA:Blue River Watershed | collected 2017-08-18 | reverse complement strand
CCGGTGTCGTCGGGGCCGTTGACGGTGAGGTTGGGCATGCGGCCGTAGATGTCGGTGCCCTTGACGGCGCCGCCGACGATGAAGGCGTGGCTGCCCCAGCCGTGGTCGGAACCGTCGCCGTTGGAGCGGTAGGTGCGGCCGAAGTCGGAGGCGGTGAAGAGGGTGACCTGGTTGGCGGCGCCGACTTCGTTCATGGCGGTGTTGAACGCCGCAACCGCTTGGGAAACCTGTTGGAGCAGATTGAAGTGGGTGTTGGCGGCGGGGTTGTTGACGTTGATCTGGGCGGCGTGCGTGTCCCAGCCGCCGAGCTGGACGAAGAAGACCTGGCGACGGAGGCCGAGGTTGGTCGAGGCGGCGATGAGGCGCGCGACCATGCGGAGCTGGGAAGCAACGGGGGTCAGGGTCGTGCTGTTGGGTAGGGTGGGAAACGGGGTGCTGACTGCGGGTGCGACGGTGAGGATGGAGTTGAGCAGGTCGGCGCTGACGATGGCATCGCCGGATGCGGTGCCGAAGGCGGTCTCGATGAGGTTGGCCTGGCCCTGGGCAAAGATGTCCTTCTGCGCGCGGTAGCGGACGCCGTCGGTGTTGGTCGGGGTGAGGCTCGTGGTGGTGCCGGCGAGGGTGGTGGCGCCGCCGGTGTTGATCGCGTATTGCGCGATCTTGTTGCCGACCTGGAAGGTGTTTTTGCCGGCGATGCTGATGGACATCGAGATCTGGTCGCTCGTGTTCATCGAGCTGAGGAGATCGGCGATGCGGCCGCCCCAGCCGGTCTGCGTGGGTTTGTCGGGCACGCTGTGCTGCCACTGGACCTGCTGGTCGCTGTGGGAGAAGAGCTGCGGCGGCAGGGGCACGCTGCGGGCGGTGTATTGGGCCTTGGTGGTCGGGTAGACGAGGGTGCCGACGTTGGCGAGGAAGGCGGCGCGGCCGGAGTTGAACAGCTGGTGCAGCTCGGTCATCGCCGGGTGGAGGCCCCAGGAGCGGCCGTCGGCGGTCCGGGGAGTGAGCGGCAGGATGGTGTCGCGCGGGATGGCGAGGTTGGTGCGGGCCGTGGCGTAGGAGGCGTAGCCGTCGCCGGTGGGCACGATCATGTTGTTGGCGTCGTTGCCGCCGTTGAGGAAGAGGCAGACGAGGGCCTTGTAGTCGCCGGCGACGGCGCCGGCGCGGGAGGGCGTCTGCGGGCCGTTGGCGGGGCTGGCCGCGGCGGCCATGAGGCGGAGGCTGCCGAGGGTGGAGAGCAGGCCGGTGTAGCCGACGGCGGCGCAGCAGGCGGAGCCGATGAATTCGCGGCGCGTGGGGATGTCGGTGGTCTTGCGTGGCATGGCGGGAGGGCGCGAGGCGTTGAGGGGTGGAATTACTTCTGGACGGCGGCCGCGGGGCTCGTGAGGACGAGCAGGATCGCGGTGTTGACGCGGTCGAGGGTGGTGGCGGTGGTCGGGAGCCGGCCGAGGGCTTCGGTGATCCGCGTGCGGGTGGCGGTGGGCAGGGTGTTTGCCGTCATGACGAGGCTGAGCCGGTCGAGCAGGGCGGGGATATTCCCGATGAGTGCCTGCTCCGCACTGGTGTTGAGGGTGATCGTGTAGGGCCCGGGGGGCGTGGTGGGGACGGTGGCGATCACGAAGGTGCGGAGGAAGTTGGGCGCCGTGATGGCGTAATTGTCGTCCGTGATCTCGAACTCGGGGACGACCAGACCGGCGGCGGCGAGGGGGCCGGGAAGCACATAGTCGGAGTGGTAGAAGTTGAACACCGTGGGCGAGCGGAGAGCGGCCTGGGCGAGGTTGGTCTGCACGCCGTCGAGGCGAGTGGCGGCGAAGGTATTGGGCGTGCGGTTGATGTGCTCTGCGGTGGCTGTACGGGGGGTGCTGCCGGTGATGGTCACGCCGTCGACCGTGTGGTGGTAGCCCATAAAGCGACCGCTGGCGGAGGAGGCGTTGAAACTGCGGAGGAGCGCGCTGAGGCGGAGGACGGGCTCCTTGAGTTTGCCGAAGGACACATTGGCCGCGATGGCGGGCGAGCGGGCCTCATAATCCGTGAGGATGGCGCGCACGACGGCGCCGAGATCGCCGCGGGTGCCGGAGCCGTTGTTGCGGAATTTCTCGGCGACGCGGTAGACGTAGGCGGGGCTCGGGTTGCTGGTGACGAGGCGCTGGATCAGCAGCTTGGAGATGAAAGACGGGGTGTTGGCGTGGTTGAACAGGGCATCGAGGGCCAAGCGCAGGTCGGCGACGCCGCCCTGGCCGGCGGGTATCGGCGTGGTCGATACGGGGCTGATGTTCTTCGCGCCGTCTTCGTGGAAGGCCGGGAAGAGCTGCATCGGGCTGTAGAAGTTGGCGCCGGCGGAGCGGAAGGCGTTGAGATTGGTCGAGGGGTAGGCCCAGCCGGTGAAGACCTTGGCGAGCTCGGTGATGGTGGTCTGGTCGTAGGTGGGGCTGGGCAGACCGTCAGCGCCGAGGATGAGGGTGCCGTCGGGCTGCAGTTGCACGAGACCGATCGTGAACAGCTGCATGATCTCGCGGGCGTAGTTCTCGTCGGGGGTGGTGAGCACGGCACCGGTCGAGTCGAACGTGGCTTTGCCGTTGCGGAGGTGGCTGAGGTATTCGCCCATGATCGGGCTGAGGGTCACATCCTCGAGCAGCTGGCGGAAATTGCCGAAAGCGTGGCGGCCGAGCATGTCGTAGTAGTTGGCGAGCGGCTCGGCGCGGCTGTCGTCGCCAAGGCCCACATCCGAGACGACGAAGATCTGGCTGAGGGCGAAAGCGACGCGCTGGCGGAGCTGGTCGGGCGCGGTGAGGACGGTTTTCCACCAGGCGGCCTGGCGATTCGGCGGGTGGATGGCGTTCCAGTTGGTGAAGCTGCTGGAGCCGCCGAACTGCGTGCGGTCGGCGACGGTGGCGGTGCGGTGCGAGGTGAAGGCCATTGCCATCTGGGCATCGAGCCAGGCGTTGATGTTGCCGCCGGTGAGGGCATCGATTTCGGCCTTGGTGGGACCGAAGGTGGTCTGGGTGAGGAAGCGGGCGGCTTCGGTCGCGGTGACGTTGTTCAACGAAACGGCGGGCGGCGCGGGCGGCACGGTGAAGGTGCGGGAGCCGGCACCCTGAATGAAGGTGCCGCGGACTTCGCCCTGCGGGTAGCGGGCGGTGTCGATGCCGACAAAGATGTTGCCGCTGCGGAGCGCGTCGCGGAGTTGCGCGCTGGTGTAGTTGCCGACGGGACTGAAGAGCCACTGGCCGGAACCGGTGGCGGAGAGCGGCAGGTTGAAGACGTAATCGCCGCTCGGCCCGATGCGGAGGTGGGCCGAGGTGATGGCGGAGCTGAGGTTGGAGACGTTGAGGTTGACGGCGGCGAGGGAGCCATCGGCGCTCAGCAGCAGGGTGGCGGTGCCGGAGGCGGTGGAATTGGTGGCGGACGTCTCGGCGCGGACGCCGGCGACGTAGAGCGTGGCCGGCGCATCGGCGATGGTGACGGTGGCCGACGTGGAGCTGCCGAGAATATAGGTGGGGTTGGTGAGCAGGGTGACGACCACGGTGTCGTTACCGTCGGGCTGCAGGTCGGGATTGGGCAGCAGCGGCAGGGTAACGCTGCTGGCGCCGGCGGGGATCACGATCGTGCCCGGGAGCTGGACGTAGTCGGCGCCGTTGACGGCGGAGCCGCCGACGCCGTAGCGGACGGTGAGGGCTTCGAAGGTCGGTCCCGTGCGGGTGAAGACGTATTCGCCGTTCCTGCTGCCTGTTTCGTCGGCCTGGGCCTTGAGGGCGGCTACGGTGACGGTGGGCGGGGAGGCGGGTGAGAGGTCGTAGACTTCAACGACGGCGATGCCGGTGGCGGTGCCGACGCCGTTGACCTCCACGGTGTAATTTCCGGGGGCGAGATCGAGGAGGAGGGCGGAGTCGTTGGAGTTGGCGGGGAAGGCGAAGGCGCCGGCCTGGGTAAACGCGCCGGCGAGGGTGGTGGCGGTGGTGGTCAGGGGGGGGACCGGGGTCGACCAGTTGTCGTTGGTCGCGACGATGCCGGTGGGCGCGGTGGTGCGGCGGAGCGTCATCGTGGGATTGGAGAGGGCGCCACCGACCCCGAGGGCGGAGAGGGCGGGGCCTGCGGCGCGGATGAGCAGCTTGCGGGTGCCGCCGCCGGGGGAGACGACAAAGCCGGGGGTGAGCGTGCCGGCGGCGCCGCCGACTTGGGCGCGGGTGGAGAGGTTGACGAAGCGCCCGGCGGGCGTGCCGACTTCGTAGACCTCGACGATGGCGAGGCCGGTGGTGTTGCCCACGCCGCTCACCTGGGCGGTGTAGCTGCCCGGCGCCAGGGTGGCCACGACGGCGGCGTCGCGCGAGCCGGCGGTCAGGGCGAAGGCGCCGACGGAGGTGAAGGCGGCAGCGTCGGCGGCGTTCCAGTTGTCGTTCCGGCCGGCCTCGCGGGTGGCCGAGTTGGGGCCATAGACCACGAGCGTCGGATCGGCGAGGGTGCCTTGGACGTTGAACGGCGCCGCGGCGAGGCGGGGGCCGACCGCGCGGATGATGACCTGCTTCGGCACGGAGCCGGAGATGTTGAAGCCGGCGGTGAGCACGTCTTCACCGGTGCCCACGCGGGCGAGGGTGGAGACGTTGGAGAGTCGCGGCTCCTGGGCGAGGAGCGAGCCTGCGGCGGCGCAGGCGAAGAGGACGAGCGAGGCGAAACGACGGCCGAACGGGCACGGGGATTTCATGGCGCAGCGAAAACGGACGGAAACGGACGGGTTGGAGTGAAGGTCCGAGGACCGGCGTAATGGTGAAAATTTATTCAGGCGTCGAGTATGTCCTGAGTGAAAATATCACGAAGTGGGAGGACGCTCCCGCCCGGGTCCGGGAAAGGCTGGGGCGGGGGCGGACGGGGAGGAGGAGCGTTTGGATCGGGCCGGAGACGTCGCGACGGCTCGGGTCGTTACGGATGAGGAAACATATAACGCCCCGCCGCCGGAGGGCGGCGCTTACCGCACGGAGCGCAGCTGCACGCTGTCGACGAGGCGGTCGGCCGCGACGATGTCGGTGGCGACGATCAGCTTGTCGCCCGGGGCGACGCGGCCGGCGCGCTGAAGGAGGGCGATGGCGTTCTCGATCGTCTGGTTGGGGTCGGAGGCGAGGGGCATCTGGAACGGCTCGACGGCGCGGAGGAGCCGGAGCTGGCGCAGAACCTCGACGGACGGGGTGATCGCGAGAATGGGCGAGTGGGACGGGCGGAGCAGGGCGAGGCCCTGGGCCATGAAGCCGTGCCGGGTGAAGGTGAGGAGTTTCGAGCCCGGGATCTCGTTGGCGAGGACGACGGCGGAGTTGAGCACCTTCATGCGCTCGCCGGTGAAGACGGCGCGGGGTTTCCAGCTGTCGTCGGCCTCGAGCTCGATGCGGCGGGAGATGGCGTCGAGCATCTGCACGCAGTCGAGCGGGTATTTGCCGATGGTCGTCTCGCCGGAGAGCATCACGCAGTCGGCGAGTTCATAGACGGCGTTGGCGACATCGGTGATCTCGGCGCGGGTGGGCACGGGCTGCGAGATCATGGACTCGAGCATGTGCGTGGCGACGATGACGGGCCGGCCCTGCGAGATGCAGGAGCGGACGGCGCGCCGCTGGATGACGGGCAGTTCCTCGAAGGGGCACTCGATGCCGAGGTCGCCGCGGGCGACCATGAGGGCGTCGCAGGCGTCGACGATCTCGGTGAGGTTGGTGATCGCGGATTGGTCCTCGATCTTGGCGATGATCCGCACCTTCGAGCGTTTCGCGGCGAGAAATTCGCGGAGCAGCTCGATGTCGCGCGCCTCGCGCACGAAGGAGAGGGCGAGGTAATCGATGCCCTCCTCGAGGCCGACGGTGGCGTCGCCGCGGTCCTTTTCGGTGAAAGACGGCAGGTTCACCTTCACGCCGGGGAGATTGATGTGGCGGCGGGATTTCAGCTCGCCGGGGATGAGGACGCGGCAGCGGATGCGCGCCTCGTTTTTCTCGAGGACTTCGAGGCGGAGGAGGCCGTTGTCGACGAGGACGGTGTCGCCCACCTTGATGTCGTTGACGAGGTCCTTGTAGTTCACGTCCACGGAGCGGACTTCCTCGCCGCCGCCGCGGCCGCCGGAGGCCTCGGGCTTCACGGTGAAGTCGAAGATCTCGCCGGCCTTGAGCTCGAGCGGCACGGAGACATCGCCGGTGCGGATCTCGGGGCCCTTGATGTCCATCATGATCGCGACCTCGCGGCCGACGCGCTGGCCGACGGCGCGGATGCGGCGGACGACGGTGCGGGTCCAGTCGTGCGTGGCGTGCGCCATGTTGAGGCGGACGATATCGGCCCCGGCGCGGATCAGCTTCTCGAGCATCTCCTCGGACTCGGACGCGGGTCCGAGGGTGATGATGATCTTGGTGCGGCGAAACGGAACGCGTGAACTCATCGAAGGCCCACTGGTGCAGGAAACGTGCGCGCGGTGCAAGGATCGGGGGTGATCGCGACGTGACATAACCTGCGCGGATTTTGCGCGCGCGGCGGAGAAGGTGGCGGCGCGGTGGCGGCGGCCGTTCTGCGCGGGGGGGCGGGCGAACAATTTCCGTGCGCGGTGGTTCCTTTCCGATACAAAGCGGGGCCCATGAGTGAAACAGCTGGGGTGGCCGCGGGGAAGCCGGCCCGCCCGATCCTGCCTCCGGGCTACGGGGCGCGCCGCGGGCTCAATTGGGCCGTGGTGGGCTTCATGTATACGAGCTTCTACATGTGCCGCTACAACCTCTCCATCGCCAACAAGGCGATGTCCGACGAGTTCGGACTTTCGAAGGAGAACATGGGCGACATCCTGGCGTCGTTTTTCTACGCCTATGCGTTCGGGCAGGTGTTGAACGGGCTTTTCACCGACCGGCTGGGCGGGAAGAAAGCGATGCTGATCGGCGCGGCGGGCACGATCGTGTCGAACCTCGTGTTCGGCGCGGCGTCGTTCATCGGCAACCTGTGGCTCTTCGCCCTGCTCTGGGGCATCAACGGCTACTCGCAGGCCTTCGGCGCACCGGGCTTCATCAAGCTCAACGCCTCATGGTTCAGCCAGAACGAGCGCGGCACCTTCGCCGGCGTGTTCGGCTTCATGATCAATCTCGGCCGCGTGGCGATCAACCAGCTCGGGCCGGCGCTGCTCGCGGGCTTCGTCTTCCTCGGCATGTGGCAGATTCCGCCGCAGCACTGGCGGATGCTGTTCTGGGTGCCCGCCGGCGTGGCGGCGGTGGTGGCGGTGCTGCTGGCGATCTTCGCCAAGGACACGCCGGAGGAAGCGGGTTTCCACCACGTCTACAAGGGCGAGGCCGACCACGACGACCGCAGCGTGCACGCCAACATGAAGGACGTGTTCCTGCAGATCGTGACCAACCGGTATGTCTGGATCATGGCCGCCGCCTACTCGTGCACGGGCGCGGTGCGCCAGACGGTGGACCAGTGGTTCCCGCGCTACCTGCAGGATGTGCACAGGATCAACCTCGACTCGCCGCTCTTCCTTGTCGTGGGTTTCCTGATACCGTTCGTCGCCTCGGCCGGCTCGTTCATCTCCGGCGTGATCTCCGATCGACTCTTCGGCGGGCGGCGCGCACCGGTGGCGGCCGGGATCTACTGCCTGGAGGTCGTCGTGATCCTCGCGGCCTCGCAGTTGTCCGGGGCGGTGCCCATCGCGATCGCGTTCGTGACCGTGGCGTTCACGGTCAACTCGACCCATTCGCTGCTCGGGCCCGCGGCGGCGATGGACATCGGCGGCCGCAAGGCCGCGGCTTTCGCCTCGGGTTGCATCAACTCGTTCCAATATCTCGGCGCCGGGCTTGCGATGCAGATGCTCGGCCGGCTGCTCGACCGCACGGGCTACACCTACTTTTTCTACTTCATGGTCCCGTGGGCGATCGTCGGCGCGATCCTGATGTTCAGCATGGCGGGCCAGCGCGACCTGCGGAAAAAGGCGAAGGCGGCCTGACGGCGGGGGAGTGTGCGGGTGTCAGGGTGCGGAGACGGCACGAGAAGTTTGCGTGGACGCCCGGACTTTGCGGTGTCGGTGGCGGGGGAGACGAGTGGGTGAAAGGGGGCCTGAGATTGTTGGTGGATTACAGGGGGAGGCCGAGGGAGCGGAGGAGCGTGGGGAGGACGATCTCGGCGTAGCCGGCGGCGTTGGGATGGACGCCGTCGGGGACGCGGCGCTTGAAGCCGGCTTCGCCTTCGGTGGCGAGGAGGCGTTCCCAGGCCGGGGCGTGATCGATGAGGCGCAGGCCGCGTGCGCGCGCGGCGGTGCGGTAGATATCCTGGTAGGTGCGCTGGTCGCGGCGGTGACTGGTGTGACCTTCGGGAATGCCGACCGCGGGGTGCATGACCTGGAGGATGACCTCGCACTGCGGCAGGGCGGAGGCGAGACGGTCGAGCATGCCGGCGACGTTGCCGCGGATGGTCTCGGGCGAGAGGCCGAAACGGGTGACGGCGTCGTTGATCGCGAACTCGATGAAGACGACGTCGGGACGGTGGGCGATGACGGCGGACTCGATGTGCTGCAGGCCCCAGCCGGAATGCTGGCCGCCGCGGGCGGAGTTGGTGAGGCGCACGAGGCCGGGGAAGCGGGCGTCGAGGCGTTCCTGGAGTTGGTTCACCCACGCGCCGCTGCGGGAGAGACTCGTGCCGTAGACGAGCACGTGCTGGGGGCGGCCGGCCATCAGCGCGGCGACGAAACGGGCAGGTGATTCGGCGCCGGGCGGCGGAGTAGGCCGCGGGGCGGATGGCTCGGGGGCGGTCGCCGCGGAGGCCGCCGCGACGCCGGCGCACCAGACAAGCGCGAGGCGGAGGAGCTGGCGGACGAGGTGCATCCGGAAACTCAATACGCCCACGTGTAGGTCAGCCGCAGCTCGCGGCCGCGGGCGAGGCGGAAGGTGTCCTGGAGGTAGAATTTGTCGCCGAGGTTCTGGGCGTTGAACATCACGGTGTGGGCGCCGAGCGTGCGGGTGCGCCACTGGTAGCCGAGGAAGGCGTTGTGGAGTGCGACCGACGGGTGGACCTGGCGGAAGCGCGTCGGGGAGCCGCGGTTGAAGAGGTAATCGCTCGTGTAGGAAGAGCTGGCGCCGAGGCGCACGCCCTTGAGCGGGCCGGTGCGGAAGACGTAGCGGGCGGCGACGTAGCCGTTGTAGTGGGGCGCTTTGGTGATGCGGTCGCGGGCGGCGGCGGGCTCGGTGACGACGGCGTCGAGTTTCGAGCCGCCGGCCTGGAGGAAGAACTCGCGGGTGACGTTCCAGCGCAGGTCGAGTTCGACGCCTTCGGACTCCTCCTGGCCGCCGAGGATGAACTGCGGCGTGCCGGGGAGGGCGGCGGAGGAGAAGTCGGGATTGGAGATGGCGACGTCGTTTTTCCGCAGCTGGAAAACGGAGGTGGTCCAGACGAGGGCGTCGTCGAGGAGCGTGCCTTTGAAACCGGTCTCGAGGCCGCGGGAGGTTTCGTTGGGCACGACGGCCTGGGTGCCGGCGTCGATCGAGACGGTGGGCTCGAAGCCGGTGCTGTGGTTGGCGAACCAGACGAGGGCGTCGCCGCGGAGCTTGTAGTTCACGCCGAGGGTGTAGCTGAGGGCATCCTCGTCGGAGCCGCTGCCGTTGGTGATCGTGGTGACGGGCGTCTGGTTGTTGGCGGAGACGACGGCGGTGGCGGCGAGGGCGGTGAGTTTGCGGTTGTGCACGCGGTCGTAGCGGAGGCCGGCGAGGGTCGCGAGGCGGCCCTCGAGGAGGAACATGCGGTGGCTGGCGAAGGCGCCGGAGGTGTCGATCTTGCGGTCGGTGTCCTGGAAGACCTGCGTGATCGCGGCGTCGGGGATCTGCGGCCAGACGGGGTTGAACGGATTGATGACGTAGGTGGGGCGGCGGAGAATCGTGGCCGATTGGGCGACGGGCGGGGCGACGAACGTGGTGTTGCGCAGCGCGTAGAGGCTGAGGTCGGCGGCGAGGAGAAACGCGTGGCGGACGCGGCCGGTGGTGACCTGCCAGAGCACGTCGGCCTGCGCGAGGTGCGCGGACTCGTCCTGATTCTGGCGGAAGGCCTCGGCGGTCATGGTGCCGTTGGCGAGGAGGGCGACGCCGGAGCCGTAGCGGTATTGGTTTTCGGCGAAATCCTTGTCGTAGGTCTGGAGGTTGAGGCGGGCGACGAGGGCCGGGGAGAAGCGGTGTTCGACGAGGAGGTTCCCGCTCTCGAAATCGCGCGTGAGGAGATTGTGCGGCCCCATGACGTTGTAGCGGGCGAGGTCCCAGTAGATGCCGACGGAGCGGGTGGGCGACGGGATCTGCAGGATCGGGATGGTGTCGCCCTGGTTGGACGCGATCATCTGCCGTTCCCACGAGGCGGTGACGGAGGTGTTGGGCGAGACGAGCCAGGTGAGGCCGGCGGCGAAGACATCCTTCTCGTTGTAGAAATACCGGAGGTCGCTCTCCGTGTAGTCGTGGGCGTAGACGCCGTAGTAGAAGAGCTTGTCCTTCACGACCGGGCCGGTGGCGTCGGCGGTGTAGCGGCGGAAGCCGTAGTCGTCGCCGAAGGTGGCGGAGGCGGAGTAGTGCGGCGTGCGTTTGGCGCGCTTGGAGACGTAGTTGATAAGGCCGCCGGGGCTGGATTGTCCGTAAAGCGTGGATACGGGCCCGCGGACGACCTCGACGCGCTCGACGGTGGCGCGGTTGGGCGGATTGGCGCGGGAGAAGCCGTCGCGGAGGACGGGCGGGGTGAAGCCGCGGAGGGTGCGGCCGTTGTTGGCGCCGGTGTCCTCGGCGCCGGGAAACGCGCCGGCGATGTAGCGCAGCTGGTCGGCCATCTCGAACAGCTGGAAGTCGTTCATGAACTCGTTGGTGAGGACCTGGACGGAGTAGGGCGTCTCGGTGAGTTTCGCGCCGGTGCGGGTGCCGGCGGTGGACTCGGTGGCGAGGTAGCCGGTGCGGTCGCGCTCGGCGGCGACGTTGAACTCACGGAGGACGACGACTTCGTCGGCGGGAGTATCGGGGGCGGCCGGGGTCGCGGGCCGGGGCGCGGTGACCTGCGCCAGGGCGGTGGAGCTGACCGCGAGGGCGAGCGGGAGGCGAAGGAGGCGGAGCATGGGGTATGGGGTAAAGCGGGGTGGGGTGGGGCGTCACTCGCCGAGCCAGATCCAGCGGACGGTGTCGATGAGGACGGCGCCGTTGGCGCCGGTGTTGGTGTAGGTGACGGTGGCGGGCTGGCCGGCGGTGAAGCGGAACTCGCCGACGGGGGTGAAGGCGAACGGGGAGGATTTCTTTTTCTGGTCGAGCGTGACGTGGGCGGTGCCGTCGGCGTGGGCGATGGCGATGGGCGTGTTGGTGGCGCGGGTCGGACCGGTGGCGTAGGCGACGGCGACGCGGTAGCGGCCGGTGCGGGGCAGCGTGGTGGCGAACTCGGCGGAAGATTTGCCGTCGCCTTTGCCCTCGTCGAGCAGGCCGACGCGGCCGCGATACTCGATCTCGGGGCCGCGGGCGCGGACCCAGCGGCCGGTGGTGCGGGCCTGGAAGTAGTGCACCTCGCGGTTGAGCGATTCGCCTTCGAGCGCGACCTCGAACGTGGCGGGCAGGGCGGGGAGCCGGCCGCCGTCGCCGGCGAGGAGCATGAGCGTGTGGCGTCCGCCCTGGGTGAACGTGTGGCGCGCGCGGAGGCCGTCGGCCTGCACGGCGCCGCTGCCGTCGAAGTTCCACGCGAGCCGCGTGAGCGGGGTGCGGACATCGCGTTCGACGACCTCGAAGTCGATCGGCTGGCCGACGCGGAACGGCGGGGGCGTGACGGCGCGGATCTCGATCCAGGGGCGGTAGGGGGCCTTGAGCGGGATGCCGTCGGCGGTGAGTTTCGCCTGCAGCTTGGCGATGGGGACGTCCTGAACCGCGAGATCGCCGGCGAGCGCGAGATGCGCGGCGACGCCGGCGGCGTGTCCAATCATCATGAATACGGGCTCCATGCGGAGGCTGGAGTAGGCGACGTGCGAGGCGGAGACGGCGGCGACGACGAGGAGGTTTTTGACGCCGTGCGGCGTGATGGAGCGGTAGGGGATCTCGTAGGGATCGGCGGAGCCGTTGAAGTCGCCCTCCTGTTTCAGGCCGTGGGCGGTCTGGATGAGCTGGATGGGATGGGCATCGGTGTTGTAGCTGCCCATGCAGATGGTGTCGGGCTTGAAGCGCTCATACTGGACGTCGCGTTGGGTGAGGAAATAGCGGCCCTGCATGCGGCGCGCGACGCGGACGTAGACCTGCGGGGTGACGTGGCCGCTCTCGAGGTATTCGTCCTTCGGCAGGCCGTAGCGGCGGGCGTCGGCCTTGAAGTCCTCGGGCAGCTCGGGGTCGTGCTGGAGCATATACCAGAGGCTGAGCCAGTAGTCCTGCACGCGGGCGAGGATGCGCGCGCGCTGTTCGTAATCGCCCTCGGTGTAGCCGAACTGCGCCCCGGGGAAGTCGGCCTTGTTGGGGTCGAGTTTGCCGTTGATCTCGGCCCAGCGCCAGATGTCGGGAAACAGGGCGGCGAGGGTCTTGAGGCCGTGGGTGTTGACGGTGGCGATGTGATGGGCGTGGGCGTCGCGGAAGTAGTGCTTTGGCTTCGGGATCGGCACGCGGTTGGCGGGATCGTTGCAGAGCGTGCTGCGGACGTTGAAGGCCTGGACGCGGTGATCGCCGGAGCCGAGATACTCGGCGGGGCCCTCGGTGAGGCCGGCGAGGGGCTCGTGGTATTCGGCGCGGGCTTCGCGGCCGACGCGGTAGAGGACGCCGGCCTGGGCCATGAGGTCGCCCTCGTAGGTGCCATCGATGAAGAGGCGGGCGGTGTGGCGAGTCTCGGTGCCGGTCTCGTAGTGGCGGGTGACGATCGAGCGCACGAGGCCGGGCGCGGCGTCGACGGCGTGGAGTTGTTCCTTGGTGCGGAGTTCGACGCGGGCTTCGGAGAGCAGTTCGCGGAAAATGCGGAGGGCGATCCTGGGTTCGAAGTAGTAGCCGCGGTCGCAGGCCTTCACCTGCGGGGAGCCGGGGCCGTAGGTCTGGGTGTAATACGCGAGGACGCGGTTGAAGAACTCGCGGGAGAGGCCGCCGATGGTCTCGGGTTTGCCGATGTCGGTCTTGTGCAGCCCGCCGCTCATGAGGCCGCCGGGGAGGTAGCTCGGCTCGAGGAGGAGGACCTTGGCGCCGGCGCGGCCGGCGGAGACGGCGGACATGATGCCGGCGGGCGTCGCGCCGAAGACGACGAGGTCGTAGGCGGGGGTGGGTGGGGGTGTCGGTGTGGCCGCGGCCGCGATGACGGGGCCCGGGCCGAAGACGGAGACGGCGAGCAGGCAGGCGAGGATGAAGGGGCGCATCGGTCGGGAGGGGTAGGGGTGGGGTATCTGAAAGCTGAAATCTGAAATCTGAGATCTGAAATCTGAGAATTGAGCTGGGGGATTTAAAGGCGGGAGGCGTTTCAGCGGGAGCCGAGAAGGGTGAGGATAACGCCGGCGAGGATGCCGAGGAGGGCGGGGAGTTTTTTCCAGGCGTTGAGTTCGCGGAATAGGAGGATGCCGCCGGCGAAGGCGACGATCGTGCTGCCGCGGCGGAGGCTGGCGACGATGGAGATGAGGGCGTCGGGGTCGCGGAGGGCGTTGAAGTAGAGGAAGTCGGCGCCGAGGAGGAAGAGCGACATGGTGACGATGCTCCAGCGCCAGTGGAATTCGTTGCGCGGCCACCAGCGGCGCTGCCAGCCGATCGCGAGCGGGAGGAAAAACAGCGCGAGATAGATGGAGAACCACGCCTGCACGGTGGAGGCCTCGAAGCCGCGGTGGCCGAAGAGGTATTTGTCGTAGAGGGAGCTGACGGCGTTGAGCAGGGTGCCGACGATCAGCCAGCCGATCCATTTGTCGCGGTGGAAATGGATGCCTTCGGCGCGGCCGACGAGGGAGAGGCCGAAGAACGAGGCGAGGGTGAGCAGGATGCCGGCGAATTCGAGGGCGGACGGGCGTTCGCCGAGCCAGAGCAGGGCGCCGCCGAGGGTCCAGAGCGGGCCGGTGGCGCGGATGGGCGACGCGACGGAGACCGGCAGGTGTTTGACGGCGAAGTAGGCGCAGATCCAGGAGAGCGAGACGATGCCGGATTTGAGTGCGACGAGGCCGTGTTGCGCGGCGGAGAGCGGGGCGACGTGGAACTGCGGGCCGAGCGCGGCGGGGGCGACGTGAGGCACGAGCATCAAGGTGAGCCACACCGAGGCGCTGCAGAGATTGGTGAAGAAGAGGACGGGCAGGACGGCGTTGCCGTGCACCGCGTGCTTGGTGCTGAGGTCGTAGCACCCGAGCAGCAGCGCGGAGACGAGGCTGGCGGCGATCCATTCCATGGTGGTGAAGTGCGGCGACGAGGTTCGACGACGCGGGAGGCGAATTCGAGCCGCAAGGCGGCGACGCTGAGGTCTTCGGCGAAAAAGGAATTCGGAAGCCAAGAAGCCGCGGCAGAGGCGGGATCGGTTTCTGGTTTCCTGGCTTCTGAATTCGTCGGAGCAAACGCGAAGACGCGAAGGAGCGCGAAGATTCGCCAAGGTATCTTCGCGTGCCTTGGCGTTCCTTTGCCTCTTCGCGTTGCGGCTCATTATTCGAGGCGAGGAAGCCCGAAAGAAAGCGGGGCTTCAGAATTCCGGGCCGTTGTGGTGGGGTGGCGGGCGATGAAGGCGAGCGCTGCAGATGCGACGTGGCCTCCGGGACTGATCATGGTCCGGGGAGTGATGAGCGTGCCGCATGTGCTCGTGGACGACGGTGGCGCGGTGCTGCTCGACTGCGGGTTTCCCGGCGATGGCGCGCGGATCCGGCGGGCGTTGGCGCGCGCGGGGTGCGGGCCGCGTGAGGTGCGGGCGATCGTGCTGACGCATGGGCACATCGACCATGCGGGGTGTCTGGCGGAGTTGCGGGCGTGGACGGGGGCGCCGGTGTTTGCGCACCGGGCCGAGCAGGCGCACCTCGACGGGATCTATCCGTATCGGGGCTGGGCGCGGGTGTGTGGTGCGTTGGAAGCGGCGGGGCGGGCGGCGACGGGCTACCGGGCGGGCCGGATCGACGAGTGCATCGCGGAGGGTGACGAACTGCCGTTCTGGGGCGGGCTGCGCGTGGTGCACCTGCCGGGGCACACCGACGGGCACTGCGGGTTCTACTCCGCGCGGCACGATCTGTTGTTCAGCGGGGATCTGTGGGTGCGGTTCATGATGCGGACGCAGATGTCGCCGCGGATTTTCTCGGACGATTTCACGCAGGTGCCGGCGAGTCTGCGGAAGGCGCGGGCGATCGGGGCGCGCTGGGTGGTGCCGGGGCACTACGATGTGCCGGACGCGGCGCGGCTGCGGCGGAGGTTTGAGGAACTGTGTGCGGAGCTGGAGCGGCGGACGGCGGCGCGCGTGGTGTAGGCGGGACGGAAAGGTGAAAGGTGAAAGGCGGAAGGCGGAAGGGCGGGGGAGGGGAAGGGGAAATTTGTGTGGGAAGGGAAAATGATTATGCAGGGGCCATGGTGATCACAGGTCATTCCAGGGCCGAGTGGAACGGGGCGGCGTGCTCTCAGGAGGGGAGCGCGCGGTGAACCGGCGGAAGATGCTGACGAGCCTGCTCATCGGCGGTGCCGGACTGGCGACGGGAAGTTGCGTGGCGACGCGCGCGACCTCGGCGGGGCCGGGCTGGCGGGGCGTGAAGTCGGATCACTTCGACGGGGAGCGCTTCTTCAATCCGCGCGGACCGGGCGTGAATTCGTTCGGGGATTTCCTGAAGTGGCAGCGGACGCGCGAGGCCCGGCCGTGGCCGGCGAAGGTGGAGAACGCGGTGACGCCGCGGTTGCCGGAGCGGGTGGGCGACGCGGAGGCGTTCGTCACGCTGGTGAACCACTGCACGTTTCTGGTGCAGCTGCCGGGGTGCAATCTGCTCACGGACCCCGTGTGGTCGGAGCGCGTGAGTCCGGTGGGTTTTGCGGGGCCGAAGCGCGTGCGGCCGCCCGGCGTCGCGTGGGACCGGTTGCCGCGGATCGATGCGGTGCTGGTGTCGCACAATCACTTCGATCACCTGGACCTGCCGACGCTGCGCGAGTTGGAGAAGCGTTTCGCGCCGACGTTTGTGACGGGGCTGGGCAACCGGGCGCTGCTGGAGGCGCGGGGGCTGCGGGCGGTGGAGGAGCTGGATTGGTGGCAGACGAGCGCGACGCTGGCGGAGCGCGGGGTGCGGGTGACCTACACGCCGGCGCAGCACTGGTCGGCGCGGAGTTTTTTCGAGAAGAACACGACGTTGTGGGGCGGCTTCTGGATCGCGGGGGCGCGGCGGACGGCCTACTTCGCGGGCGACTCGGGTTACGGGCGGGATTTTGCGGACGTGCGGGCGCGGCTCGGGGTGCCGGATGTGGCGATGCTGCCGATCGGCGCGTATGAGCCGCGGTGGTTCATGCGCGGCGCGCACATGGCGCCGGACGAGGCGGTGCAGGCGTGGGTGGATCTTGGCCGGCCGCGGACGCTGGCGATGCACCACGATACGTTTCAGCTGGCGGACGAAGGTTTCGGGGAAGCGGAGCGGGATCTGGTGGTGGCGGCGGAGCGCGTGGGAGGCGGAGCGGTGGAGACGTTTCGGGCGCCGGCGACGGGGGAGACGGTGGTCGTGGGGTGAGTCGGGAGGGGGCCACCGCTGATGGATTTGGCCAAGGGGCCAAATCCTGAAGTGCGGGCTGCGGCGGGATGGCCGCAGCAGGGAGTCGGAGGCGCCGCTGAAGCGGCGCGGAAGGGGAAGGTGAGAGTTGGGAGAGCGGAGGAGGCTTTGGTCTTCCTGGTTTCTGAATTTCCCCCGGGAGGCGGAGCAAACGCGGCGTGATTTTCGGCAGGGGATGCATAGCGGGGGCCGGCGGGGCGTGTAGCATCGGCGGGCATGTGGTCGGAGCTGTTTTGCGGAGCATTACCCCGGTGCATTCGGCGCGTGGCGCGCGGGGGATTTCTCGTCGGTTGCGCGTGGCTCGCGGTGGAGGCTGCGCCGGCGCGGGGCGCGAAGGAGTTGGAGCTGCAGGCGGTGCGGGTGCGGTCGCGGATCGATGTGACGGTGGGGGGCGATCTGTTCACGACGTATCGGTTTTCGGCGGACGAGAAGTATCCGTTCTTTTTCCCGGTGAACGCGCCGTCGGGCGCGGGCGTGACCTCGATGCGCAACGGCAAGTATCCGCACCACGCGTCGCTGTTCTTCGGCTGCGACAAGGTGAACGGCGGCAACTACTGGCAGGACCGGCTCGAAGCGGGGCAGATCATCTCGGATGGAGCGGTGCTGGTGCAGGCCGGCGGACGCGAAGTCGTGATCGCGGACGCCTGCAACTGGGTGCGGCCGGGCGCACCGTCGCCGTTGCGCGATCGGCGGACGATCCGGATCACCGCGCCGGATGCGACGACGCGCGTGATCGACGTGGAGATCGCGCTTGAGGCGCTGGAGGACGTCGAGATCGGGAAGACGAACCACTCGTGGTTCAGCGTGCGGATGGACCCGGACCTCACGCCGGCTTTCGGCGGGACGCTGGTGAACGCGGAAGGAAAGACGGGGGAGAAGGCGACGTTTGGCGAGGTGTCGGGCTGGATGGCATGCTTCGGCAAGCGCGGCGGCGGCGGGATCGAGGGCCTGGCGCTCTTCCAGCATCCGACCAACCGCTGGGCACCGGCGCCGTGGTTCACGCGCGACTACGGGTTCATGTCGCCGACGCCGATGTATTGGCCGGCGGACGGCAAGGCCACGCGGCTCGCGAAGGGCGAGGTGGTGCGGCTGAATTACCGGGTCGTGGTGTTTGCCGGGGAAAAGGCGCGCGCGAGTCTCCCGGCGCAGTTCGCGGACTATGCGGCGGGCAGGCCGTGAGGTCGGCCGGCCGGCGCTGAAACATCGTCACCTTCCCTCTTCATGAAACGCATCACACGTCGGGAGTTTGCGCGGGCCACGTTGCTCGCGGGTGGAGTGCTCGCCGCGCCCAGCCTCGTGCCGTCGCGGCTGTGGGGGGCGACGGCGCCGAGCAACCGGATCCGGATCGGGCAGATCGGCTGCGGGCGGATCGCGCTCGGGCACGACATGCCGAGCGTGCTGCACGCGGGACCCGGCGACTACGTGGCGGTCTGCGACGTGGACTCGGCGCGGGCGGCGGACGGCGAGGCGCACATCGCGAAGTTTCACCGGGAGAAAGGCACGCCCATGCCGAAGGTCGCGCGTTATGGCGACTACCGCGAGATGCTCGCGCGGACGGATATCGATGCGATCGTGATCAGCACGCCGGATCACTGGCACGCGGAGCCGGCGCTCGCGGCGGTGCTGGCGGGGAAGGACGTGTATCTGCAGAAGCCGATGACGATGACGCACGCCGAGGGCGTGCTGCTGCGCGCGGCCTGCGAGCGCACGGGGCGGATTTTCCAGCTCGGGAGCCAGCAGCGCTGCAACTACGCGCAGTTCCGGAAGGCGTGCGAACTGGTGCGCAGCGGACGGGTCGGGCGCGTGCGCCGGGTGGAGATCGGCCTGCCGATCGATCCGACGGCGCCGGACCATCCGGCGGAGCCGGTGCCGGCGACGCTCGACTACGACCGGTGGCTCGGGCCGACGGCGCTGCAGCCCTACACGGAGCAGCGGGTGCATCCGAAATCCGGATATGACCGGCCGGGCTGGCTGCGCAACGAGGCCTACTGCCTCGGGATGATCACGGGCTGGGGAGCGCACCACTACGACATCCTGCACTGGGCGCTGGACGTGGAGCTGGGCGGACCGGGCCGGATCGAGGCGCAGGCGGAGTTCCCGAAGAACACGATCTGGAACGTGCACGGCGCGTATCGGGTGGAACTGGCATATCCCGGCGGCGTGCAGGCGGTGGTGTCGGACAAGTTTCCCAACGGGCTGAAGTTCATCGGCGACGACGGCTGGATCTTCGTGTCGCGGGGGAGCGTGGCGGTGAAGGATCCCGCGGTGCCGCGCGGCCGGCTGCGGCCGCTCGATGCGAGCGACGACAAGCTGCTCGATCCGAAGGGGCTGGCCGTGACGTTGCCGCGCTGCGACGAGCACCATCTGAACTGGCTGGAGAGCGTGCAGTCGCGGCAGGCGCCGCTGGTGCCCGCGCCGGTGGCGCACCGCTCCAACGCGGCGTGCATCGCGAGCTGGATCGCGATGAAACTCGGGCGGCCGCTCACGTGGGATCCCAAGGCGGAGCAGTTTGCGGGCGATGCGGAGGCCAACGCGCTGCTCGCGCGGCCCGAGCGGGCGCCCTACGGGGCGACGCGGCTCGCGGCGGCGAAGGGCCCGGCATGAGCGGCCGCGGAGAATTCCGGTCATGACGCGCCGCGAGTTTTCGGCCTCCCTGCTCGCGGCGCCGCTGGCGGCGGGCGGGCTGGCCACGCTCGTCCGGGCGGCACCGAGTTCACCCATGAAGATCGAACGCATCGAAGTTTTCCCCGTCCGGTATCCGATGACCGGTTACTTCAAGTTCTTCGCCGGACCGGCGGGCGAGGCGGGGCGCGCGGCGGCGATCGTGAAGCTCACGACGGACAGCGGGCTGGTCGGCTGGGGCGAGAGCGTGCCGTTGCCGACGTGGAGCGACGAGACGCTGGAGGGCGCGGTGGCGGCGCTGCGGCGGTATTTCGGGCCCGCCCTGATCGGGCACGATCCGCTGGATCTCGAGGGTGCGCACCGGCGGCTCGACGCGGCGATCGCGCCGGCGTTCAGCACGGGCATGCCGATCGCGCGCGCCGGGCTGGATATCGCGCTGCACGATCTCGCGGGTCGGGCGACGCGGCGGCCGCTGCACGCGCTGTGGGGCCGGCCGAAGGGCGGTGCGCTCACGCTGAGCTGGACGGTGAACGCGCGGACGCTCGAGGAGGTGGAGCCCCTGATGGCGGAGGGAAAGCGGCGCGGCTACCGGCACTTCAACATCAAGGTCGCGCCGAACCTGGAGTTCGACGTGGCGCTGACGCGGGCGGTGCGGCGGCTGGCGCCGGAGTGTTTCCTGTGGGCGGATGCCAACTGCGGTTACGATGCGGAGACGGCGCTGCGCGCGGCGCCGCGGCTGAAGGAGGCGGGCGCGGATGTGTTCGAGGCGCCGGTGCGGCCGAACCGGATCTCGGTGTATCAGGCGCTGCGGAAACAAGGTGCGCTGCCGATCTACATGGACGAAGGCGTGGTCTCGCCGGTGGAGCTCGAGGAGTTCATCCGGCTCGGGATGCTCGACGGCGTGGCGCAGAAGCCGGCGCGGTGCGGCGGGTTGCTTTCGTGCCGGCGGCAGATCGAGCTGCTGTTGAAGAATGGGCTGCGTTTTCTCGGCAGCGGGCTCACCGATCCGGATATCTCGCTCGCGGCGATGGCGGCGTTGTATGCGGCCTACGGTTTGGAAAAACCGGCGGCGTTGAACGGACCGCAGTTTCTCACCGCGAGTGTGCTGAAGCGGCCGCTGCAGGTCGTGGACGGCAAACTCGAACTGCCGGACGGGCCGGGGCTGGGCATCGAGGTGGACGAGGCGGCGGTGCGGGAGCTCTCGGCGCGGACGGGCGGGGGGCTGTAGGGCCGGAGACTGGAGGCCGGAGACCGGAGAGCGGAAACCGGAGAGCGGAGAGGGAAGGCGAAAGGGAACGGGTTTCCCTGGGGGCTCAGGGG
>JACCEB010671724.1_pt1 | contig 20603 bp, 22 predicted proteins | sample 7454761 | NCBI WGS metagenome assembly JACCEB01 (sample SAMN15323454, study PRJNA562643) | freshwater metagenome | isolation source: river surface water | place: USA:Blue River Watershed | collected 2017-08-18 | reverse complement strand
GCATCCAGTCACCGTAGTGTTTGTCAATGCGTTGACCACCAATTTCGACTTCAACGTTCTTGACGAGAACGTGACCGAGCCAGTTGAGCCAACGGAATGAAGATGTTGTTTCAGTTGTGCGAACTTCGGGGAGGGTGACTTGGAGGTACACACGGTGGATAAGATCACCGTTGCGTGAGATGGTGGCTGTGACTTTCTTGCCAAAGTCAGCTTGACCGTTGAATGTTTGTTCAATGGATTCCATTGAGAAGTTAGTGTGGCGACGGTACACTACTTTGAAGAAGGTAATTTGGGCATTACCTGTAAGATAGATATCTTGAGCGCCATAGGCGACAAGTTGCATAAGACCTCCGGACATATTTAATTAGTTTATTTATACTATTGTAAAAGAAAAAATTTTTTTTATTTTTCAATCTCAAATAATATAAAAATCACACATTCATTTTTTTATTTTTAACACTTTTATTACTATTTTAACCCTAAAAAATATTATTTTTATTTTTCATGTTTTTGAATAAAAAATAAATTTACCTATCGGAAATTTTAAATTTACAAGTTATTTTAATTATAAAAAAAATCTTTATTAAATTTAAATACTATGTCTACAGCAGGAACACCAGAAGCAGGAGCCGCAGCAAACCCAGGAGCCGCAAACCCAGGAGCAGCAGCAAACCCAGGAGCCGCAGCAAACCCAGGAGCCGCAGCAAACCCAGGAGCAGCAGCAAACCCAGGAGCCGCAAACCCAGGAGCAGTAGGAGCAAGACAACCAAGAGATCCTAATGCACCTCCTTACAAAAAACCAGAAAGTGAAAGCGACATAATTAAAAGAAGTTTAGACTCTTATAAAAATATTAGAATTAATAATATAGGTACTGATGATTTTGGTCGTCAACCAGTTAATGTTGAAGATCTAATAGTTTTAAAAAATGATGCAAAAAAAAATGATCGTATTAAGGAGTTTGTTGCTAATATTATGCATTTTTCAACTGCTTCATCTCAAATAACAGGTGGTAATATATATTATATACCAAAAAAATATTATGCAAAAATTGAAAGACATTATTTTGATATTGCTAAGAATAATACCGGTAAAATCAAGGCATCACAAGGTGATAGTATTGATTCATTAACATATGAAAATATCAGAAATGCATATGATGGACATGTTATTGATGCTAACACATCTCCATCAATAACTTTAAAATCATCGTCATCTTCTATTTCACCACCGACAGCTCTAACACCTCCAACATCTCCATCTAAATTAGACACAACTATTGTTGCTAGCGCCAAAACTATAAAGACTGATTTAGAGAAAATAAATAGCGAATTTGTTGCTATTGTTATACCAAATGATTTTCAAACAACAATTATTACACCATTAAAAGATACATATAATACAATTATCACTGAATATACCGCAAAATATACTGAATATGTTAATGCAAGTTCCACATATAATAATACACCCATAATTGATGCTAAATTACAAACTAATTTTGACGAAATGAATAACAAAAAACAAGAATTTGAAACAAAAAACTCAGAATTAGTTCAATTCATTAATTTTAATGATTTTAAAACCAACTATCTAACACAGTATATTCAAATTATAAAAGATTGTCAAACTAAATATACAGAATTATTAAAAGAACTTAAAGGTATGTATACTTTTACAAAAACCCCTAACTATAAAGACATTTCACAAAAAGAAAAAGAATTAACTGATACAATTACAGGACTTGAAACAAAAATTAAAGATTTGACTGCTAAAACAAAATACAATATCTCTAACCGAAAACTCATTTCTGTAATTGATGAACCTATTAAAAAACCATATGAAAAATTATATGATTTTTTTCAAATATTCGAGATAAAAACCCAAATCGCAATAGATATAAATACTGTTTTGGATCTTTCTACAAAATTAAATTTTGATTATGAAAATGAAGATATAAAAAATATATTTAAATTATATAATGAATTAACGGAATTATTTTATTTAGCAAACACATTAATTGAGGATAATAAGATTGATAAACTTTATCAAAAAAAGCAAGAATACTTAAATATATTAAAATTAGATAATATTTTTATAGATAATTTTAATAATATTAATAATTTTATTAAAAAAAAACATGAAATTCATAAATTATTATTTATTATTCTAAAAAATGTATTGAAATACATTGAAAATGATGATGAAAAAATTAAAGAAATAATAGATACTAGTACAGTAACAGTAGGTCAATATAAACAGCTTTTCACTAATCTTATTATTTTAATGGAACAATATATCAAAAATAATAAGATTACAATCTCACAAGATGAAGAAAAAAAATTTAATGAAGTTATTAATAATATTACAGATTTAAAAACCAAAATTAAACCATTTTTTATAGAACTTAAAACTGAATTTACAGCTCTTAATACACAAATTATTGATTTGAAAACATATTTTGATAATTTAAACGAAGTTAACTTTAATAAATTATATGACTTTACAAAATGGGATGCAGATAAAAAAACAATTAATGATAAGATTACTCAAAATAATAGTGATATTACTAAATTAGTAACAGAGATTACTACAATTTTTGATACAACCTTAAATGATAAACATAGAGCGATACATGATGCTCTAAAAGATTTTATAGAGTTAGCAATCAGCAACACTGATATAATTGCAAATGACCCTGATATTGTACCATCATCACCACCTCCCCATGGTTCCTCTAGTCATAAAACTGGTAAACCTCATCCAAAAGTTAAAGGTTCACCTCATAAGTAAATAATTACAATATTTTTTTAATCTAAATATTAACTTTTTATTCTAATTTAGTTAATTTGAATATAAAGACTTTTCAATACAAAATAATTATAATATTTGTTTAAGTGTTTTATGTCTGTCAAAGTAAAAACCAAAAATAAAATTGTGCAGGACCAACGATTAACTTTAGATGCTATTCATCTAAAACAAATCAAAAAATTCCAAACAATGCAAAAATCAATTCCTCAAAAGCGTAAAGAAATTTCAAAACTGGAAGAACAAATTAAAAAAATCCAGAAAGATGCTGATATGAAAAAGGATGATTTTTTCGAACATTTCGAATTGATGGATCAACGAAGAATTTTAGAATTGAAAATTCAAAGTCTAGAGAGGGAAATCAAAGATATCGAAAGTAATCGCATGGAAGAAGAATATTTATTAGATGTTGGTCATATCATGACACAATATTATATAAATCGCGATAATCACCAAAGTGATGGTCAGTCAACTAATCCAAATATTCCACAAATCAAAAAACCCAACAAGAAAACCAAAGATGTCTTTGATTTATTCGAAAATTATAAAAGCAATGAAATAGAATCCGAAAATCCAAATCAAGACGAAATAGAACAACCTAACCAACCCACTCAACAATATCAATCACCCCAATCAGAAATGGATAAATTTTTTAGACGTGAAAGAATGTCGAAGTTAGATATTTATAATCATGTTATGAAAAAAGTCGATGAGGAATTTGTCCCCGAAGACTTATTTGAAACATCTGAAAATGATGAATGTCCCTTTTGTGAAACTGACCGTGAATTATATCAAAATGAAGGTAAACTAGTATGTCCTAAATGTTTCTACGTTGACTTTATCTTGATTGATTCAGATAAACCATCATATCGTGACACTCCAAAGGAAATGACTAATTTTGCCTATAAAAGACGTAATCATTTTATTGAGGTTCTTTCACAATATCAGGGTCGTGAAACAACTGAAATTCCTGAAGAAGTTTATTTAGAAATTTTAAGAGAACTAAAGAAAAATAGAATAACTAAAGTATCTGATTTAACGAATGTTAAATTAAGATCAATCTTAAAGAAAATCGAACAAAATCGCTATTATGAACATATCCCATTCATTATTTATCAATTAACTGGTTTGAAACCACCTCCAATTACGAGCAAGGTTAGAAAACGTTTAATTGAAATGTTTAATGATATTCAAATCCCATTCGCTAAATATTGTCCTACTGAACGTCGAAACTTTTTATCATATTCATATATATTATATAAATTTTTCGAATTACTGGAATTAGATGAGCATTTACCATATTTAAATTTATTAAAAAGTCGTGACAAATTACACCAACAGGATGTAATTTGGGAAAAAATCTGTCAAGACCTTAGATGGGAATATATACCATCGGTCTAATTTTCATGTCAATATGATAACCAAATGTATTCATGTTTGGGTTTCCTATAAACATATTACTAATTGATAATTCAACTTGAACCATATCATCTTTTTTAAAATTTAAGTTTGAATCCTTCATTATACGAACCATAATTGTATTTCTTTCTGCATTTTTTTTGAAACAACATTGATTAATATCAAAATTATTATACTTAATGAAATATTGATATAACGATTCAATTCTAGTATCTAGATTTTTTAAAATACTATGTGTAGATGAATCTGGTTTAAAAATGGCTTTTAAATACTTTTTTCCTTTGAAAATTTTTAAATCAGAAAATCGTACATTTGTTGTGATATAACACTTAGATAAAGGTTTAATGAATTTGTAATATTCTCCAATATTGGCTTGTAAAGGATACAAATAATATTTGGGATTATATACAATACTCTTGAATTCAATTAAATTCATTTCTGGATATGCTAGAGAAGGACTAGAAGTCATATCTTCTTCCATATAATATTTTAAATTATCAAATGTAAGTGAATCTAGGTGTTCTAGTTTCAGATATGTACAATTTGATTCATCTTCTAAATATTTTTTAAATTCTTCTGATGTTGTATTTTCTATCATATGTTGTTCTAGATGGATTGATTTAGTCATAATTTTATAATCTTGACTATTTTCAGGAAAATAATCCATCAATAAATTCTCTAGTTCATTCATGTCATCATCACCATCACCACAATTCATATGATATTTATTTAGAGCTTTGATTAGAGTTTTGACTTCATTTAAAAGGAGATGTTCATTATAGTTTTGTTTTTTAACAAGGCTCTTTTGATATTCATTATTATCTAATATGAATCCTTTAATATATGCTTTAACAATTCTATAATTACGAATGACTGCTTTTCGATTAATTGTAAAAACTCCAGTTAGAAGTGATTTATAAGCATATGATGTCATTTGTATTTTATCCCAATTAATCATCATCATTTGTGAATAAGATAAATCAAAATCACTAATAATTTTCTGAGGTGTTCCACCAATTTTAATAAGTTGAATATTGATTTTATAATCAACAGGATAGATATTGATAATCGATTTATTATTTGTCATGTATATTTGGCATTTAGATTTGAAATAATTGATAATATTTTTGGCTTGATTTTCGAAGTCATTAAAGATATAAATATCGATATCTGTGTAATCTGAAATAATACCAATTAATAAATTAACGATAAATCCCCCAGCAATGATAAAATTATTGTTAAATGGAAAATCTTCTGAAATTAACCCTTGTGAGTATTCTAGCATTCGTTCTTGAATAATCTTAATATCAAATGTTGGGTTAGGTGGGTCTGTTGAATAATTTAATTTGTATTTTAAATTTTTCAAATTAATAAGTGATTTAGGAAAATATTTAAATTTGATTAATTCATTTAAATCATAAATTTTGTATTGTTCTAGGATATTATTGTTTTTTCCCCGTAATGTAGTCATTGTGATTTACTTATTAACTTATTATAGTTTCAATAAATTCAATTTTTAATTAAAGAAAGTATATTTTGTTTCAGAAGGGGTGATTGTTGATTTTTTTGGTGGGTCAAAACTAATATCATCAACTAATAGGTTTATTTCTTCATCAAAGTTTAAGTCTGAACCATATAAACTACGTTCATTTATTTCAACGGGTATAATAGAAGGTACTTCTTCTTTTTTTACCATTATTTCATCATTTTTGATTTTTTTATTTACTTCACTATCCATAAGAATATTTTTAGTTTCCATTTTTTCTTTTTCTTCCTTATCTATTCTCTCTTTTTCTTCTCTAGCTTCTTGTTCTGCTTTCTCTTTTGCTTCTCTAGCTTCCTGTTCTGCTTTCTCTCTTGCTTCCTTTTCTTCTCTTTCTAGTTTTTCTTTTGCTTCCCTCTCTTCTTGTTCTGCTTTCTCTCTTGCTTCTTGTTCTGCTTTCTCTTTCTCTCTAGCTTCTTTTTCTGCTTTCTCTTTTGCTTCCCTTTCTAGTTTCTCTTTTGCTTCTCTCTCTAGTCTTTCTTCATTTTTTTTTCTTTCCATACTATCTCTTTCTTCTCTCTCTAGTCTTTCTTTTTCTTCTCTCTCTAGTCTTTCCATTTCTTCCTCTTTTTCATATTGTTTTCTAACCATTATATCAATATCATCTAAAGATAATTCAGGCATTGATTCAAATTCTTCTACAATTGAAGGCTCTTGTTCTATGATAGGTTGTGGTTCTTCTTCTATTAATGTTCTAGCAACATCACTTGTATTTTGTTTAGTATAATTGGCAATTTCCTTTTTGACTATTTCTCTCAAGTTGTTTTGATAGTTTTGACTTAAACCTTTCATTGATTCTTTTTTCTCTTCTTCATCAAATTGTTCTTGGTTAAAATTGTCTTGGAGGTATGTTTTGAGGATATTACGAACAGGTAATAATTGACGGATTGTTTCACCAATTGAAGTTGCAATAATAGATTCGCATTGAGGGATATTCTTTTGTCTTTCAATCGCACTTATTTCTGGTCCATCATAGAAGAAAAAAGGGTTCTTATAAAATTCACGTCCAGCATTAATATAACATTTGTGGATGAAATGTTCGGGTTTTGGGATGTCAATTTGAGTTTGTTTTTTGATACCATCACCTCTAATTGATTGAAGGATTTGTGTATGACTCATGAAAACAGCAGTAATTAATTCTTTAATAAAATCACAACCTGATTCTTCTTGGATTCTTCTATACTCTTGTTCAATCATATCTTGACTCCATAAACGTATTTGTGATAGAAATTCTTGAAATTCTGAAAGGACTTCATTGAAGCGTTTTTCAGCAACGCACTTTTTTTTAGATTCATCATATAGAAATTTGATTCCGACACAAATTGATGATTTGAGAATATTAATTAATTGTAGACTATATTCTTGTTTTGCGTCTGTTAAAATCGCTAATTTTGCTTCTTCCATTAATTATTTTTATTATTTATTGTTGAATATTTAGATAAAAAATAATATTAGAAAACGCATCTATAAATATATATTAATTATGAGTCTAGTAAAATATACTAATAAAACCCCTAAAATTTGGTATGCATCAGGTGTAATTATTTTTAATCATGATCTAACTAAAACTATTATTGTTAAAACTCCAAAGGGAAACATTGGATTTCCGAAGGGTGGAAAAGAATTAGGTGAACGAGTCCATCAAACAGCACATCGTGAGGTTTTAGAAGAAACAGGTTTATCAGTTGAACAATATAAACATGATAGTATGTTAGTTGGTGAGAAAAAAGGTAATATGGATAAAGGGAATTGTACAATCTATTATTTTATTGCACATGTAGCTAAAGAAATTGAATCAATTCCACTTAAATGTTGTAATGATTATGAACTTAGTTTTGTGGATTGGGTCTCTATTGATGAAGCTTATAAGATTTTATGTAATCGTCGACAGATTATTTTAAAAACTGCACATGATTATATTATGGAAAGAAACAATACTCAATCACTAGATAAGGATTTATTTGTTGCACCACCTAGAAAACCATATAAACATAATATTTTGTATAGTTTTAAAAATAATGATATTAATCAAATTGAAAAAGATAAACAAAAAAAATTAAATGAAATAATGAAATTAATCAATTCAAATTAAAGACTTTATAATAAAAATCATTTCATTTTAAGGTTTTATTTTTTTTTTTAGTTTGACATTTATATTATCTTTGAAGACTCCATTTATCCATACATTACTAATAAATAATGGTGGACTTACATTGATACATTCATTATTATTTTTCATCATATATTTATTATTTATTATTTATTATTTATTATTTATTATTATATTTATTTTTATCAATTTTTTTAATGTATATAGTTGATACCTTCTTTATGTAAAAAATATGGTAAACTATATAATATTAGGAAGAGTGCCATATATTGGTTAACATCTTTAATTGAAGCATAGTATAATCCAAATAGGACAGTTAATATAATCATGATGGCATCTGCAAGTAATATTTTCCATCCTGACGCACTATATTTTTTGAATAAATCAAAGATAGCATTATGACCTTTAGGTAATGGGTTAATAACTAATGCGTATAATAGATAGTCATGAATAACTTGTATTGCAACGATTAAAACTAAAAATTTAGTTAAGGACCATTTCCATTCCATTTTTGTATAAATATATCTTGCGAGTAAAACACCTAAAACCATGATTGATACATCGCAGATTATTGCACTTAATCCGTAGGTTGTCCACCATTGACTAACTGGTTTTCCAAAATATACAGGAAAATAACGGATCATTACTAGAAAAATGAATTCAACCGTTAAAGCACCCATAAAAATAGGAAAAATTGTTTTCACATCATAATAATTACTGAATTCTTGTGTCATTTTTTGTTTTTATTTTAGAGAAACAAAAAAATATATATCTAGAATAATAAAACAAAACAAATGGATTCTAATTCATTAATAATCTTTATTCTTTTATTTATTGTTATTGGTATGTTATCATATCTTTATTCTGAAAATCAAAAAAAGGCTAATGAAGCAAAAAATAATACCGATGTTGAAGTTGTAGAGTATAACCCATACATCTATTATAATCCTTATTATTATGATGGTTACCCATGGTGGTGGTATGGAAGCGGTGGATATGGTGGTTATGGTGATAGAAGATTTTATTATGGAGGTGGTCGTAGATTTCATCATGGTCATGGTTTTAGAAGACATCATTAATCATTAAAACTCACCTAGGTAATTAAGTGGGTTTAATTCTTCCATTTTATTAATGGTTTCTTCTGACATTTCAATCAACCCTTCATGCCATAGTGGGTGAATTGTAGCATATAATTTATCTTTCAAATCGCATAATTCGACGTTTTCTTTATTTTGTGTTATTGTTCGAAGTATTTCATATGGATTCGGACAACCAATATCACGTAAAATAGTTTGTAACCCCTCGGCTATTACATTAGGGTTATTTTCTAGTTCATCAAACATTTTTTTATGATTTGGTTTAATATTATTAAGTCCACGAATTAGTGATTTGATAACAATTAGGGAATAACCAAAGGGCATCGGTAAATTACGCAAAATTGTCGAATCTGTCAAATCTCGTTGTAATCGCGATTTAGTCAAACGTCGTCCAAAGAATTCGAACATATTGATAGCGATGTCTGCGTTACCTTCTGCATTTTCGAAATTAATTGGATTTACTTTCTGTGGCATAGCTGATGAACCAATTTGACCGACTTCGACAGATTGCGTAAATATACCGTTAGATATCATAAGCCACATATCTTGACAAAAATCAGAAATAATACAATTGATATTTTTATAAGCATCGAAAATAGGTGACCAGTATGTATAAGGTAAATTCTGAGTTACATATTTAATCCGTTTTAATTGATATTCGTCGGATATATGTTTATCAAACTTAGAATGCCAATCTATCTCAGGATTAACATAATAGTGTGCATTTAAATGTCCCACAGCACCTCCAAATTTGGTTGGAATACCATCTCCTTCGATGGTTAATTTCTTAAGGATATTAAGATGATATTTAAGTGCTTCTAGGACTACTTTGAATTGGTTACCTAGAGTTGTAGGGATTGCAGGTTGTCCATGTGTTCTAGCTAACATAGGTAAATCATTATATTCAATAACATTATTTGAGATAATTTGTATTAATTGGTCGTAATTATGACAAAGAACTTGATTAAATGATTTTAATTGTAAGGATAAAGCAGGTGTGTTAATATCTTGGGAAGTTAAACCATAATGAACTAGTTCGATGGTTTTTGATGCGACTTTATATTTTTCTAGGAATTTTCTAAGGAAATATTCAACTGCTTTAACATCGTGTTTGGTTGTTTTTTCGATTTCTTTAATATCATTAAAATAGGTTGATGGGTCTGCTTTTAATAAAATGTTTAATTCTTTAATCGTTTCTTGTTCTAGGATATGGTTTTTAATTTTTACCATTTCTAGGAAGTATTTAATTTCAACTTCTAATCGAAGTTTCATAAAATTAACTTCACCAGCATTGTTAAGTTCTTTTAATATCTCTGAATATCTATCATCCAGAGGACAAAAAATATTTGATGTTGACATGATTATGATATGATATAACATTGGTTATTGTTATATTATATCAGATATCTCACAAAATGAAATTTCAAATTCTAGATGATAAAGTATCCTTAACAACCAATATATTTTTGATTATTGCCAATATTATTAATTTAACGTATAATATACCCCAAGTGTTCAAGACATATAAGACGAAATCAACAGGTGATTTCAGTGAGACCTTTTTAGTAATGCGTATTCTAGGTAATGCGATCTGGATTGGTTATTCAATTGAAATAAATAGTATGTTGATGTTGATAAACAATTTAGTAGTTATTTTCTCAACGATGTTTCTAGGATATTATAAAATTTTAGAAATTATTCGAAAAAGAAAAGCTAAGGCTCAATTGGATTTTGTAAATGATGTAAATAATAATCAAGAAAATGATAATTATAATGATGATAATTATAAGAAAGGTATGAATGAAAAAGATAAATTACTAACAGAAATAACTGTTAGTTTATAGGTTACGCGGGGAAACCGACCATTTTGGCACCAATACCAAAACCGGCACCTGAGCGAGCCCAGTCAGCCATGAGGTTTTGACCTTGAGCGTTACGACGACCAAAGAGGTCAAGGAGGGCAAATGTGGCGGCGGCAACAGCGGCAATCATAACGACTTCTTCGAGTTCGAGTTTTTTCTTGGGGAGTGCAAAAGCAGCGATAGCTACAACTAAACCTTCAACGATGTAGGTAACGGCTCTGCGTACGAGTTCTTGGGCATCAACAACAACTTGGGTCATTTTATTTAATTATTTTATTTAATCTTTATAAATTAAATAAAGAAAAAAATTTTTTATCTACTATTTTCTCATTTTATAAATAAAATTAATGGTTTATTATAATAATAATAATAACAATAATAATTTAGTTATATTTAAAGATGATATATTAAAACATCCATATATTGTATTTGGATTTGTCTTTGCTTTTTTTGCGATTGTAGGTTATGTAATTTATACATATGCAGTTTTTGATGAACCAGTTCAAGGATATACATATTTTGCCAATGATATTTTAAAATTAGATCCTTTATTTACGGAGAATGTTACAAATATGTATGACTGTACTGATTTATGTAAACGCCAAGCAAATTGTGATGGTATTACATTTGATAATAATACAAATACTTGTATTGGTCAGAAAAATGGTCGTTTAAGAACTGATGAGGATAATTATTTTGCTTGGGTTAAGAAAAAGAATGATAGAAAATATGACCGTAACGGGAATATTGAAAGTATTAATAAAATAACAACTCTGATTAGTTCTCTCAAATCAAACAATAGAGTTATTATCGAATCCAAGAATGTTCCTTCACCTCCTTTTCCAGATACATATTCATGTTCTTTTATCATAAAAATTCAAGATTGGTATGAAAATTATAGTTTTTGGAGACATATTCTACATAAAGGAACACCAATTGGTAAAACTATTCAATATCATAACTGGGAAAAAATAGTGGTTGATATTCCTGAACAAAGTATGGGTTTTTGGTTATCTCCTTTTCAAAACAATCTTCGTATTGCGATTACAACAGTTGCCAAGAAACCTGAATCTAGAATATATCCTCATGCTAATATTGAAAAATGTTTATGTAAGAATACGGATAATAGACTCAAGGCTTTTCAAACTAGAAGTGAAAAAGCGGTTGAAGAAGCTTGTACTAACTGTTGGATTACTGACCAAGAAGGTGATTATGAAAATCTTGAAGACAGTCTGTTAGATAAAAAGGATTATGTTTCTATTGAATACGTTGATATTCAAGATTTACAAACTAATATCTCGACACAAATAGCTTTATCAGTTAAGGGAAATATAGTTGAAGTTTATGTCAATGGTGTATTTAAACTTAATAAAGTATTAAATGGGATACCTCGTTGGAATAATGGTGAATTATATGTTCATAATCAAAAAACGTATCGGGGTGAACTGAATAATCTGATGGTTATTCCAGGACCCATTAATGGAGAAATTGCACAACAATTATATGATAATTTTAACAATCAATAAAATCTTTTACATATAATAAAAATGAACCATTATCATTATGTGGGTATGTTTTTTATTATGATTATGTCGGGTTTTTTATCAACTATGAATATATGGGTTGATAAATGGTCAGATATTAGATTTAGCATCAATGATATTTATATGATTTTACTTATGACAGGATGGATGTTTTTATTTATGGGATTACTATATAAGGAATTTAAGATAGGTATCTTTGGGTTATTATTCGTAGTTAGTATGATATGGTGTATTAGAAAACAATTCCTAGTGTCGGAAGGTCAATATAAATTAGGAATGATACCACACCATTCAATGGCGATTCATATGAGTCGAAAATTATTAGAGAAAGGACAAAAAAGAGATAATGAGATGACATCTTTTTTGAAAAATATAATAAAAACACAAGAGAATGAAATTATTTTAATGAAAAATAATCAATTTTAGTTTATTTTATTTACGTGAACGAGTTTTTTTAGATTTCTTAGTTTTCTTAGTTTTCTTAGTTTTCTTAGTTTTACGGGTTTTCTTGGTTTTCTTAAGATTATTTCTGAGAATTTTGTTAAGATTAGATGAATGATTGGTAACACCTGATAAATGGCTATTAGCAAACATGTCGATGTCTTTGCTAGTTCTAGGACCCATAAAATTGGCGACTTTAGAACCTTTGTTAAGGCTGATAATTGTAGGAAAGCCTTGAACGTTGGCTTTATGTTGAGGACCGACCATGTCTAAAAATTGGCTTTCTAATTCGGCAACGTTAATTTTATTGCTAGATGAGTATTTATCAGCAAATAATTTCCATTCGGGTTTCATGGCTACACAGTGAGGACACCAATCAGCATAGTATAAAATAACCCAATAACCATTGTTGGTTTGTGTTTTGAAATCTTCAGCAGATTTAGGGTCTGAAACTTTAATAAACATTTGATTTTGTTTTGTTTTGTTTTTAAATTATAAAACGATATTATTTCAATTATTGTGTTAAATAATAAGTAAAGGAAAAGACAAAATGGAATTATTTGCATATACTTTTATCTTTGGTGTAATAGTATTAATTATTCTGATGTTAGGATTTTATATATATAAATTATTACAACCAAAATTCAAGAAAGAACCAATTATGTTATTAGAAAATACTGTCGAGGTAGACCCTACGTTTTCAAAAAAGTTTTCATATAATGAAATCAAATTACCTGAATTGAATAAGGGTGATGTTCTAGGTGTTACTTTTGCCTTTAAAATTTTCTTGGAAAATGCAATGGAAAATGAAAAATGGGGTAGTCGATTTGACCAATTAAAACCAATCATTAATTATTTTCCTAGTGTTTATTATCATCCATATGAAAACTATTTAGAATTTGGTGTCGAAATTCAAGATAATATTCAAATGACTAGTTATCAAACAGTTAAATACAAAAATCCACCATTACAGAAATGGTTAAACATAGTTGTAGTTTTTTCATCAATTAGAATACAAATCTTTCTAGATAATGAATTAATAATTAGTCGAAAATTGAAAAATCCACCTATTTTTAAACCACGTCCATTACAGATAGGTGAATCAAATAATAATATCAAAGGTCAATATGGTCCTATGGTTTACTTTCCATATCCATTAGATATTAATGAAATACCAAATGCCACCAATTTAATAAGTTTTTAGAAAAAAAATTATCTTATCAATTAGTTAAAAGATAATGTCATTCTTAGAAATTCTGTTAGCATTCTTTGTGATACTAATTTTATTTTATGTATTTTTTGCGTTATATAAATATTATTCAACAAATAAAGCGGTTACTTTCCAACTAGAAGAATTAATTGCTAAAGACCATCAAGCAGACCAATATATTATGATAGATAAATCATCAATACCTTTATCTGCCCAAGGTAATGAATATTCAATTAGTTTCTGGATGTTTATCAAAGATTATAATTACAGATATGGAAGTAATAAATCAATCTTATACAGAGGTGATAAAGATAACACTGAATCAAACCCTTACATTTATTTAAATCCTACAACAAATGACATGACCATTAAGGTTCAATTACAAACTGATACAGTTCATGAAGCAACTAATCCAACAACATCTGGAAATAGAGAGAATTTCAGAGTTTCACTTCCTAGACAATATTTTGAAGGTGGTATTTCTAATATTAGTGGCAACACTGTTAATGAGCATTTTGACCCTACACCAACAGCAGAACCTGAAGAAGGTGTAGTTGGAGATTTAAATAGTCGTTTAGAAAGAATTGAAATTCAAATGCAACGTTTAATTGGTATGCAAAATGAAAATAATTCAACACCAGCACCAACTGATTATACTTCTAGCTCAGGTTCTTCAAATGGTCGTCCTATGCCCATAATCTATGATGAATGTGTGGTTAATAATATCCCCATTCAAAAATGGACACATGTTGTTGTCTCTGTTTTTAACAATAGTGTTGAAGTATATCTTGATGGTAGATTAGTGAAATCAAAGGCATTAAAGGGGTTTCCTAAACCTAATTTACAAAATATGCATGTCTGTCCAAATGGTGGATTTGATGGTATTATTGCCAATTTAAATTATTCTAATATGGCTCTTCCATCAAGTGACATTTATACTATTTATGCAGCTGGTCCTGAATTAAATGTTGGATTTTTAGGTGGAATCAAACAGTTCTTCTCTAGATTATTAAATGTTTTTCGTGAATAAATAAGTTTTATTTTATTTTATGTATTTTATTTAATATTTTTTATATGTTTAATATAAAAGATGGAAGCAGGTAAAAACAATTTAAATGCAACAAAAAACACTCCAAAAAATAATACCAACAAAAGTGTAAATAACACTAACACTAACAATAATAATAACAATATTTATAATAATAATAACAGTACTATTATAAATAATAACTTAACACCTACCAATAATCTTAAGAATAATAATAATAATCTTAATTTGAATAAAGATTTTGAAAATTTAAACAAGACTCTTAAAAATGTTAATAACAACGTTAATAATAACAATAACACAAAAAAAGGTCTCTTCACTTCAGCTGCTAATACAGTTACAGAATATACAGAAGACCTTGCAGAGAGTTCAACATTAATGCTTGTTCTTAAAGTAGTGTTAGTTTTAGTTCTATTAGTCATACTAATTAAAATTATTAAGTATTATTATGAAAAATGGGATATTGAAAGAACTGGTAGTCCAATGTTAGTTGATGGTACTAAAAACGCAAAAAATGCCTTTGTGATTTCACAGGATCCTAATCACACTAATTATGTTCCAATTAAAAGATCTGTAAATCAAGATGGTATTGAATTCAGTTATTCACTATGGTTTTTAATCAATGATTTCACATATAAACAAGGTGAATGGAAACACATTTTCCATAAAGGTAACAGTTCTAGCTACCCTAATCGTGCTCCGGGTGTTTGGATTCACCCTAATACTAATATGATACGTATTTACATGAATACAATGAAAACACTCCTCGAATTTGTTGATATTGATAACATTCCTTTACGTAAATGGGTTCATCTTGTTATTGTTCTTAAAAACCGTAGTCTACTTGTCTATGTTAATGGTTACTTAAAGATTAAGAAAGAGCTTAGTAGTCTACCTAGACAAAATTATGGTAATGTTTGGACTAATATGTATGGTGGTTATGAAGGTTATCTTGCTAAATTACAATACTTTAATAAAGCAATTACACCATATGAAATTGATGAATTAGTATCACAAGGACCTGGAACAGGTAATTGTATTGATACTAAAGAAGTACCTCCATACCTAGATGATAGTTGGTGGCTTAATTAATCTTAGTTATTTTTTTTATTTTTTATTTTTTGTTAATAAATAATAAATAATAAATGAAAAACAGTTATAAAATAATAACAATCTTACTTTTAATAATTATTATTTGTTTAATTTATGGTCAAAATTGTTATACTATCGAGAAATTTGAAGTGAATAGCCAAATACCCAAAACTATTTATCTTTCATATAAAACTAAAAATATACCTGATTATATAATACCAAATTGGAAAAAACTATATCCTGAATATGAAATTAAATTATATGATAACACTGATTGTATTAAGTTTTTAAAAGATGAATATGGTCAAGAACATGTTGATATCTTTAATTTCATTAAGGATGGACCAATTAAAGCTGATTTTTGGAGAGTATGTGTCTTATATAAATATGGTGGTATTTATGCTGATATTGATATAGAACCTCTTGTATCGATTGAATCAATTATAGATACAGATACAACATTCATGACATCAATATCTAATAATAACACAGATTTAAACCCGCATTTTATAGTTTCTATTCCAAATCATAAAGTATTTAAAAAATGCATTGATAAATATCTAGAAATGCATAGAAGTAAGAAACCATATTCATATTGGGGATGGTCTATAGTAAATATTATGAAAGATGTATTTAGTGAAGTGTTTAAAAAAAAAGTAACTGAAGGTGTTAATATAGATTCTGAAAATAATAAATATCAAATGTTAAAGGAAGTTTATCCTACTCAATCAGCTAAAGATCATTATTGTAAATATAATGATATTAAAATATTAAATAATAGATATAGTATTTATGATCATGTAAACCATAATTTTTAGAATTTAATATTTTTTCTTTTTATTTTAATAATACAATAATGAAATTAAAAATAAATAATAAATTAAAAGTGTTATTAATCATTCTAATATTCATCATATTCATCATATTCATCATATTCGTAATATATAATAAAAAAAGTATAACTGAAAATTTTGAAGTGAATAATCATAGCCAAATACCAAAAACTATTTATCTTTCATATAAAACTAAAAATATACCTAATTATATAATACCAAACTGGAAAAAACTATATCCTGAATATGAAATTAAATTATATGATAACATAGATTGTCTTAAATTTCTAAAAGATGAATATGGTAAAGAACATGTTGATATCTTTAATTTCATTAAGGATGGACCAATTAAAGCTGATTTTTGGAGAGTATGTGTTTTATACAAATATGGAGGTATTTATGCAGATATTGATATAGAACCTATTGTATCAATTGATACCCTTATGGAACCTGATACAACTTTCTTATCATGTATTTCTCAAGATGTAATAGGAATAACTCCTCAATTTATAGTAACTATACCAGGACATATAGCTTTAAAAATGTGTATAGATAAATATCTAGAGATGCATAGAAGTAAGAAACCATATTCATATTGGGGGTGGTCTATCTGTGGTATTATGAAAGATGTTTTTTATGAATTACATGGGAAACATATAACGGTTGATGGTATATATTTTGATAATAAAAATAATAAATATCAAATGTTAAAGGAAGTTTATCCTACTAAATCAGCCAAAGATCATTATTGTAAATATAAAGATATTAGAATACTTAATAATAGATATAGTGATTATGACCATGAAAAGCATGGATTTTAATGATATGTAGAGGTTGTTATACTGTTATTTTGTAAAACCTCTGATATAATTTTTTGATTATTAAGAAGGGTTACAATATCTTTTTGAATAGATGAAACATTTTGATTTAGATTATATATTTCATTACCATGATTGGTTTGAATTTTATTGACTTCAGTTTCTAGTTTAGATATTTTTTCATATAGAGATTTAATTTCAATCTTTAATTTTTGATTGTCATCTTTTGTTTTAAGTATTTGATTTTTAATATATTCCATTTGTGCACTGGAATTTGAATTAGATGCGTAATTAGTATCTTCTTCATATAATAATCTTTCAGTACCATGTGAAGAATAATATTTTTTCTTAGAAAAACCTGACCCCATTATATTTATTATTTATTATTTATTAATCTATTATTGTTTATATTATTTATTTTTTTGGTTTAAGATGGTTTAAGGATTTGAATAATTATGATGAATAATGAATAATGAATTCAATCAATAATATAACTGATAATTCTAGACAAGAAAAATTAGAAGAATTATTGTATAAATTAAGACGTGCTAGATGGTTACATAGAAAAGCCAGTAAATTTTATCAACCTAGAAACAATATTATGCTAGCATTGAGTTTTGTAGTATCTGGTGCAATTAGTATTTTATCATTAACAAATACAGACTCATCTAGTAATACACTTACATTAAATCAACGACAATATATTGGATATGCAATTACTTTAATTGGATTTATCAATGGTTTAATAACTTTATTATCAAATCAACTAGATTATAAGACAAAAATAAACAATAATAATCTAGCTAGTAAAGCATATGATAGATTAATTACTCAGGTCTCTTTTGAAATAAATTTTCCATCTGATATTCCGATTAACGAATTTGTAGGATTAGTTGAAGAAAATATACTAAAACTTAAAAATGAACTAGAAGTCATGACTGAAGCTAGATTTGAAAAAGAAATTAATCGAATGATTGATAATGGTTTTGATATTTCATCTGATGCTGGTTATATGCCCAAAAAGGGATTTTTTGATTTTTTTAATAGAAAAAATAAACATAATACTCTCTCTGATACAGATTCTGAATGTAAGACAACAAATCCTATTAAAAAACATCAACTTAAAAATAAACAGGATTCCGATTTTATTAAACAATATAAAGAAAAAGTCATCCATGAAACAGTTTTAGATAATATGTATCATAATAATCATAGAGAACATGTACATCATCCACATTTTGAAGAAACACCATCAATGACATGTCATATAGATATGAATATTGATGAAACCCCACCACCATCACCATCACCATCACAACCAGTTAAATCTTATTCATTCTGGAATTATATTCGGTCATTTTTTCCTTCAAAACAAAATCAAGAAAATCAAGAAGTTAAAGAGACTGAATTATCTGATATCAAAATTAATCATCGTAAATTATCAAAAATCAGTGAAACAGAAACAGAAACAGAAACAGAAACAGAAAATGAACCTTCGCAAATATCGACACAATCGTCTGACATTCAAAATATAACTTCTTTTAAAAGACAAGAATCATCTCAAACATCACCTAGAGCACTACCTTTAGCTGTTTTTAACATGAGAAAAATATAATAAAAATTGAATCTATTAATATCATAATCTGATAATTAAAAATGTTTATCATTAATCCAAATGATGATGCTCAAATTATTTATTTTAATTGTAATAATCATCGTATTTGTATACTAATGATTATCTTCGCTATTATTATTTTGGTTTTGATTTGTTGGATTAAACTAAATAATAATAATAAAATTATAAACAAAAAATATTAGTATAAAAACATTAATTATCTTAATTATTTAAAACCCAAACTAAATGAGCAATCAAACAATTAAGATAAATTTAATCACTTATAACAATCAATATGGTTTAACAAATGATATGAGAATGTTTGCTAAATTACTTGAGAAACACTTCAAAAGTAAGGTTGAAATTAAAATAGTTGATTTTTTTCATTATATGGCACCTAGAGCAGATATTAATATTTTTCTAGAAACTGTATCAAAGATTCTCTGTCAATATGCTGACATTAATGTTTTAATTCCGAATCAAGAATGGTATTATAAAACATGGATACCTTACCTAGAAGACATTGACTATATTTTTGTTAAAACCAATTATGCTGAAAATTTATTTAAAGGTTTAGTTCATGCTAGAAAGGAATGTGTTAAAATGATTGGTTGGAAGAGTCTTGATCGTCGTGATGCTAATGTTGATAAAGATTTTAGTCGTTTTCTTCATTTATGTGGTCGTTCTAAACACAAACAAACCCAAGAAATCATTGATTTTTGGATGGAAGATTTTCCTAAACTAACTGTTGTTTATAGTCCTAGAGATGTTCATATTGTCACTAGAAATCTACCTAATATTGAATATATAACTCATCGTTTAAGTGAAGAAGAACTAACAAAATTAATGAATGAATGTGGTGTTCATTTATGTTGTTCAGAAACTGAAGGATATGGTCATTATATTCATGAAGCCAAATCATGTGGTGCTATCGTAGTAACAACAAATGCACCACCAATGAAAGATTATCTTGATTCAACAACTGGTTATCTTGTTAATGCACCAACAAAGAAACCTCTTAAGAAGAATCTTGGTTCAAGATACATTCTAGATAAAGATGATTTCCAAAGAGTAATCAGAGAAATTCAAAGTCAAGATATTAAGACTCTTAAAAGAATGGGAGAAAATGCTCGTTCTAGTTATCTTAAAGAAGCTAAACATTTTG
>JACCEB011111806.1_pt1 | contig 20607 bp, 20 predicted proteins | sample 7454761 | NCBI WGS metagenome assembly JACCEB01 (sample SAMN15323454, study PRJNA562643) | freshwater metagenome | isolation source: river surface water | place: USA:Blue River Watershed | collected 2017-08-18 | reverse complement strand
TTTATACCATTGTTTAAGAAGCTACTTAGTGTATCACCTGCAAAATCGGTAAGTTCGTTTCTAACATCATAAAAGAATCTATCACTAACATTTGTTAATGCATTTCCTAATGCACCCTTATCAGGTATATATACGTTATTAGGTGGTCTAACACCTTTACTACCAACTAATCCAATTCCTAGTTTATTAATAGTTCTTGATAATAGATTTACCCTATTATTAACTAGTTTTGAGATTTCATTCTTAACATTCTTAACAGTAGAATCTTTTAATCTTTCTATGTAATTTTTAGATCTATTACCAATATCCTTAAATATAGTTTTAGTATTGTTTAATATATCACTTTTTGATGCCACTTCCTTAGCCAATGTAAATGCTTTCTCACCATTTTTAGGATTAAGACTACTTGCTTTTATTGCTTCAATATCAGTTTTTATACTAGAATCGGAAGCATCTTGATTTTCAACTTTTTCATCAACAGTACTACCTACAGCATCATCTTTATAATTATTACCATATTTCATTAATACAAACGGAGACTCAACACCATTTTGTCTAAATGAATTATTTCCAGATGTGAAGAATTTTGGAACTTCTATATTAGTTCCTGTATTACCTCTATCTTTACTTACTTTCCACATAGCACCATTATTATATCCAGAATATCTACCGGTACCAATTCCTGGATCACTAGGTGTTTTCTCTAAAAATCTCTCGAATTTATTTGATGAAAATTTATAATCAAATTCAATTGTATAATTATCAAATAACTTTGGCTCTGACATATCTATTGAATTATCATGAGGATTGGTATTAAAGTAAAACTGGCATTCTTTCAAAGAATATACATATCTTGATAAGTTATCTTTTAATACTGTTAATTCACCATTTGATTTAACAACTCTATTAAAATTTCTTAACTCAGATACAATTATTTCACAATTAAATCGTAATAGATTCTCTGGAATTAAATTCTTACCATTTGGCTTAGACCAATATAATAATTTATATAAATGAGCTAATGTTCCTATACTTGATGAGACATCTTCATTAAATGTTAACTTGATAACATCCTTTCTATAATCAGTTAGATACTTCTTAGTTGAAGCCGTATTGTTTTCTGATAATAAATCTAATCCATCTACTTTTGTTAAGTAATAAGCCATATACGCACTTCTCCAAGGTTGATAAAATTTGTTTTGTCCCTCAGTATTAGCATAATTTGTTCTATTCGTACTTAACTTAACAGCATCATCAACAATATTTAATTTACCATTTGTTTTAAAAAATTTGATAAATTGATGCTTAAAATCTTGATAAATTGCGGCTCTCGAACCTATTTCAGCAATACTTTGATATCTTGTTATAAAATCTGTCACTGAACCATTTAGCAATGGTGAATTAAGAGTATCAATAACAATTTCAAATCCATACATAACAGGATCGTTATTCTCAAAAGGTGTACTCTTAAAATTATCAAGTCTCATATTAGAACTACCATTCACTGGATTCTCAATCGGGTTTAAGTCATTCAATACCTGTAAGCCATGTTTAAAGTAATCGGTAGCATTATCATTGAATATTAAATAATGATCTCTTGTACTATAAGGCGATTTATCATCCTTTTTAGGTAAAACTGTACTACCATCAAACCTTTCAGAAGTTGTTAATGGAATTAATCCATCAGAAGTTATTTTCTGACCTAACCAATCCTCATATTCATAATTTATGACTTTTTTTATAGCTGGTTTGCTATCTTTAGCATCTTTACTTAAACTTGAATCGGTTGCGAATTCTTTACAAGGAGATATTAGTAATGGTGATAAAAAACCACTACTATCTCCTAATCCAGCATTCATTGATGTTTGTGGCCAAGGTTTACCTTTAGACATTGTAGTTTCTAAGTTAGATCTTAATTCACTTGACTTTTTCACAACATCACTAATAGTATTATATAATAATTCATTCATAAACTATATATTATTTTTTATGTTACTACTAAACTAGATTACCAAAATCATTCGAGTAATCGTTAACCTTTGCTAATAACTCTCTACCTGCTTGACTATTTATAAATTTTTCTGTATTACCACCAATAAGTTTTGTTACTGCTCGATTTGCTGTAGATTGACTAGTAAAATTTGTACTACCAATTTGTTTAATTATAAATGCAACTGATACAATAGCTGATTTATATGGATTTGATATTAAAATCCCTGGGTTTGCAACCAAATCAATACCAGCAATAGTACTCCATTTTTTAAAGTTTGCTTTACCAGTTAATTGGATATAACCAGCACCACGATATTTCCATGCATCACCAGGTTTATCATTACCTAATCCTCTATTAGAATAAACACCATATATAATTTCAGTGAACTTTGGAATATTCTGTTTTAACTTTGTTAATTCAGCATCACTAAATGGTTTAACACGACTACCGAAATATTTTCTGATATTAGCATTACTTGTGCCTTTCCAACCATTAAGATCTTCATATTTTGGAACCAATCCACATTCTTTTTTAATATTTGCTAATATTGCTTTTTTAAGATAGATATTTGTTACTTTCCAATGATCAAATGCGGCTTTTATTGGTTTAATTTTCTCAGCATCTTTTGCTGATATATTAATTGGTGATGATGCAATAACTTCTGAATTTGGAACTTCATCATCAGACTTCATCCATTCTACATATTCACGAGTCATCTCAACTTCGTCTTCTCCAACAAAACCTTCTTCAACATATTCTTCACTATCACCCCAATATTCATCAGTATTACTATAATTGATAGTATCCGAATTAACAATAGTTAAGATACCAGTATCATAATTATTAAAAGAGTTTTCTATTTCAACATTAAATACAAATGTATTTATTGTTGATGAACCTTGTATAGAAGCTTTGTCCTCTGTTTCAGCAAGTACAGGTGTTATATCTTCTTCCTCTTCTGTTGATACTTCTGAATTCAAGTGTTTTATGTTATCATTTATTAAATCTTCTTGAAGAGAAGGTATTGGACCTTCTGTGTAAGTAGGAACCAAATCAATGCCAAATTTATCTTTAATCATTTTTTTCAATGCAACTCTTGAATCAAATACTAAACTGGTTTCATTTTGTGATTTTGGTGGTACATTTAACACAACACCTGTTTCTTCTATCATATTACCGGTAATAGGATTATACCAAGGTATTTCGAATCCCTCTAATACTGCTACTGATGTTATAGTATCTGCTTTATATGTAGATGCCTTTTTTCTTAACTCTGAATTATCTGTTCTTTCAAATTTAGCATAACCTTTTATTTTAGGGTTTTTAGTTGTTATAATATATGTTGACATTTATTAAATATTTTTTATTGTTGCTGTAACATCCTTACCATTTTCTGATATAGCAGTTACTGTTAATTTATATTTTTTACCATCTTTACTTTGAACGGTATAACTATTACCAACGCTATAAACAGCATTAGGCATAAATTTATTATCTTGTGGTACAACAGGTTTTGTATCAACCGGATCAGGATTAACATTATTTTCAGTATTAGTCTCTGATTTAGTACTTGTTGATTGTGTATCAATTTCTTCTTTAGTTTTACTAAGTTCTTTCCTAACACATTTTAATGTTTGTGTAAGCTTACCACGAATCCATAAGTATGATATATCAATTATCATCCATTCACCACTTAATCTTTCCTGACTTATATCAGTAATAGTAGGTGTGTTCTGTTGGTTAATAAATGATATTTCAACTTTCATATATTTATATAAATTGAAATTAGCATTAGGTAAGGTTAAATCAACTGAAATCTTAACCATATTATCTAAGTTCACTTTATTCTGTGTTTCAGAATAATAATAATTTGCGTGAACATTTTCACTATCCATTTTACCAGAATATTTAGTTCTGTAATTATCTTCCATTGATTTACTATCACCTGGTGCTCCTTTAAGAATAACATTCTTACTTTCATCACCATTTTGTGAATCTACATCAAATACTAAAAATTGCTTTTTATTGCTATCATATGATTTTGATGTAGTGAAATGTCCTTTTGAAACTGCTTGCTTAGTTGAATTATTAGTAATTTTATAAGTAGAGAAATAAAATGGACTTGCATTAAGTGCTTGGTCATTTGATAATATTATTCTCTCTATTTTATCCTTTTGACTTTTATCATTTAAAAAATTTACTCCAGTTGATGCCAATCCTACATCGTTTGATATATCTCTCTGCCATTCTTTTTCTATATCAACATAATTGAAACAATAGTAATAGTCAATATAACCAAGTACATAAGATGTATCTGATATGTATGAATGATTTATTATATTTGATATGAAATCTTTAAACATTTCACCGTTATTAACCCAACGCATATTATCTACCGTATTAGTTATATTAGAATTTAATCCTAAATTTAAGTCATTTGATATTTTTCTAATAACTTCAAATGAAGTACCACTATATCCTTTAAACTGTATATTATAGAAGTCTTTTAAATCTATACTACCGGTTATCGTATAAGAACGTGTTTTATTGTCATTAAACTTTATAACCTTAAATTTCATATGAATACTTTTTAAGATATCACTACCAGAATTTAAAAATATTTCAAATTTAGTATCATCAAGTGGAAATCCTTCTTTATTCATAAAACCAACACTATCATAGAAATTTATAATAACTGTTGGGAATATACCATCGTAATAAAGTCTAAGTGATTTTATATCTGGTGGACTTATTTGATACCCATTATACCAAACAAATGGAACAAATCCTAAACCAACCGCTACTTCACTATCTTGATTATCATGATTTGCTTCGAATCTAATAGGTGGTAGTTTTACAGTAGGTTTATCAATCTGCGCAATTATTGGACGAGTTCCATTCAACGGAGTTTCTTGCTCATTACTACCTCTTGAATCCTCTTGAGCAATTACCTCATCTTCCGGAAGAACTTTAATATTAACATCTATAAGTTCTACTCTATCTGAATCATGAACAACACTTATTACATAATCACCGGCTGCATTAAAAACTATACCATCAAAATCTATGTAACCATTGGATACAATTCTACTTGTATTTCCGATAATATCACCTGGTCCACTCTTTTTTAAAAGGGTAACTTTTAATCCATCTGAATTGAATGTTGAACTTATCGGAGTTTCTGTTGACATTGCTTATATTGTTTTTATGACTTATATATTATTTTACAAGTTTTCCGATTTTAATATATACAATAAAAACGAATTTATATGAAATACTTACAAGAGTTTAGAGTATTTGAAAATAGCTATTCTTTATAATAATCAATCTAAGTGGTTAGAAATAATAGCAAAAAAGAAGTAATATAAATTACTTCTTTTTATTATATACCCATTTTTTATTACCAGCACCCCATATTCTATTAAAACCCCTCTCCCTCATTATTTCCAATTCTGTTTTTGATGGATCAAATCCTTGTTTTATAAGTTTTTTCTTATTGTAATTAAATCTATGATGCTTTATCTTACCATCACACCAATAGTAGTTTATTGATGTACTAACATATTCAAATCCTAGTAATTTATATAAATCACCATTTGAGATAGAATTATCAGAATATGATACTATTTCAGAATATTCGTAATTTTTTTTAAAAAAATTTAACAATTTAGAAGCACCACCAACAATTATAGTATTTATTCTATTACAGAATCTAATCAATTCAAATTCATTTTTATTATTCGTACGTCTTTTACCAAATGTCATTAGAGATACTAATTCATTATTGTAGTACAATCCAATGTTTATACTTGATGAAGAGTTACCTTGTAGGTGGTTATTATTTAGAAAAATAACTTTCTCATTATAATTTACTATTTTTATCACACATTTTCTTGCGAATATTTTATCTTCGAATTTATTTATCTTTGTGAGTATAATTGATTTAACTATATCTTTTTTATAATACCAATCATCTTCCCAAATTTGTAATAAATTATAACCAACTTCTAAACATCTTTCATATTTATTTAAGTGATAGGTTTTAGATTTAAACATATCATTATGCCAGTATATACCATTAAATTCTATTCCTATTTTATTATTTGGTATTATTATATCAATATGATATGGATTTATCAGTTTTCTATTTGTTGTTTCAATATCTATATTATTTTCTTTCAAAAAATCAGATATTTCAACTTCACCACCTGATACATAACACTTACCAATCGGATTGCATATTGTACACAATATGATATTTCTACTTGTTCTACTCAATAGATTATCATTGTTTATTAAAAATTCATGATGACATTCTTCACATTTAATATTATAAAGTTTAGATATATTATCATATGATAATATATCTAAACTTTTATATTTATCATTTTTTGTAGATATTAGATATCTTATATATTCTATCGAACTGGAATAGTTGGGTGCACTATATTTTTTTATACAAGTTTCTATTGACTTTTTTTTCATATCATCAGTTTGTGTATAAAATTTTCCCCATTTTTCAAATTGTTTATCTATTATAAGCTTCTTTATAGATTCATCCTGAAAAACATTTTCAAAGCCATATCTATTTAGATTTGTACTCTTTAACCTATCTACTATAATATTTGATTTTAATGGATTATCAACCCCATAATTTCGATTAAGTGTTTTTTTACATTTATCTTGTATAGATTTTGATTTTAATGGATTATCAACACCATATTTAGACATAAATGTTTTCTTAATTCCATCACTTATGATATCAGAGTGTAAGGTGCAAGTTGTACCCCATTTTTTCAAATTTGTACTTTTAATCTTATTAATAACTTCTTTACTACATGTTGGGCTATTACCACCATATTTAATATTATTGGTTTTCATTCTTTTTATCTTATTGCATGATGAGCAATAATAATCAGATGAAATATCTCCTTTAAGATACTTGAATAAACTACCAAACTGCATTTCTTTAATAGAGCCGCAATTATCACAACTACATCTTATTAAAAATGTTGATCCCTTTGATAAATATTTAACATCCATAACTATTTCCTCACCAATTTTTATATCAAAACCACACTCTTTATAATACTTTAAATTCTTACTATTTCCAATTACTTTTACCAATCTATCAATTATCATAAATTAATTCTTATTTCTTTAAATGGATACTTTCGTTTCATATAAAATCCTCTTCGTTCTATATAATGCTTATATAAAATATTGCTCATATCGTTTGAGTCAAATATATCAATTAAGTCAAATATAATCACTTTATCCTTTTCTGAATGAAGTCTTAACCCTCTTCCTATTGACTGTATAACGATTTGTTCGCTTTTAAATGAATCAAGGAAAACTATATTAAATATAGCATTAATAGATACACCTGTGCTTAAAGTTCCATCCTCTAATAAGAGGCAACCAATACCTTAGTTGCCTTCTCTTCTCTTATAATTTTTCTTTTATCTATAATTTTTGCCATAGTTATTCTTTTATACTTTCTATTATATTATATAATATTTTCTTTTTTTTAAATACTTTTCTAATATAGTCTCTTACTCCAGAGTAAAATTTCTATTTATTTTTATATTTTTCAATAAATTTATCACTTATATCATCATTACTATCTATATCTCTTGCTAGTTTATATGTGTCATTACTTAGTAATACTTTAAAATCAGATTTAAACTCAATCTCATAATCACCAAAGTTTAATATAGTATATTCCACATCTACTTTAGTATCTCCCATTTCTTTCTTAATAGCTTCTCTTTTCTTACCACTAATAGTACCATCAATATAATAAAAATCTTTATCAGGAAATAAGTCTTTTAATTCATTGAATATCTTTTGTCCATTTTCAATTGTATTAAAAAGTAATAATGAGTTATTTGTAAACTTACCAACTATCTTTTTAATGAAATCAAGTCTTTCACCAGATTGATGAATAAATCTCTTTTCAAAATCAAATGCTGCTTTACCATCACCACTTTTTCTAACTAATTTTAATCTTTCTGCTATCTCAGGCTTGTTGTGGTTCATTATAATGGATTTTATCTCCATTGGAGTAATAATACCTTTCTTTTTTAATTCATCTGCACTAACTTCTGTTATTTTGGGCCCTAATACTGATTGTATGTTTAGAATTTCACAAGTATCATCTGTTGGAAAAGTACCAGAAACACCGAATCTGTTATAAGCATGTTTAAATGTTGCTTCCAATATAGTTGTTATAGTTTTTGCTTTTGCCATATGTGACTCATCTACTACAACTGTATGAAACTGTTTAAAGAACTCTTTTGGCCATTTTTCTAAAGACTGATAAGTTCCAATATAAACATTAGGATTTTCTGTACCTGAGAATTTTCTGGGTCTGTCAGACATTACTTCCTCAACTCTTATATCATCACTTACTTTAATATTTATCTTTTTAATTTTCATAATTTACATTCAAATTTTATTTTACCACAATCATATATTCTATGAATACCTAATCTTTTAGTTTCCTGTGCTTCTGTTATAGATGTTCCTTGAATTCCTAATTTAGATTTTTTATATCTTGATTTATGCACTCTTTTATTATCAACTATGTATTTATAATCTGGCTTGGACTCTAATATATTTTCAAATCCAAGTGTATAATATAATGATCCAATTGACCAATCTTTATCAGCATAACTAACAATTCTTAATGGAGAATAATTTTTAATGAAGTAATTAAGAAGTTTGGATGCACCACCAACTACGTTTATATTAATCTTATTGCAGAATCTGCTTAGATTGTAACCACTGCTATCCATCTTAACCCTACCCTCAGATTGATCAAATGTCATAATTGATACCAATTCTTCATTAGTAACTCCGTTACTCTGTGTAGTATAATATAACCCTATCTTAATTGAACTATTTACCTTTCCTTGAATGTGATTATCATCAAGAAATTTTCTTGCTATCTTAGTATCAACTAATTTAATATAACATTTTCTTGCAAATATCTTTTCTTGATTTTTTTTAAGTAAATTATTAATTTGAGATTTAACAATATCTTTTCTGAAAGTCCAATCATCTTCCCATATATGTATAATTCTAATACCTTTATCTTTAAAATAATTTGTTTTATTTATATGGTAATTATTATCCTTAAATACATCCGAGTGCCAATACAAACCATTAAATTCAAAACCTAAATTTAATTCCGGTAAATAAATATCAATTTCTAATTTATCTCTATATGATTGTATTATATTACCATTATAAATAGATTTAATATATTCGAATAAATTTTTTTCTTTAATACTTTTTGAATCACCTATCGGATTACAGATTGTGCACAATGTTATATTATTTTTTGATCGTGTGTGAAAGTTGTTTATATAAATTTCAAAAGTATGTCCTTTATCACAATTAAATAATGACACACCTTTCTCTAAATATTTAACATAGTTTTTATCTATTCCAATTGCTGTATCTGAGCGATAAACTTCGCTTTTAACATAGCTATCAACACCATACTTATCTAAGCATGTATTTCTAACCTTTTCTTTATATTCATCACATTTGCTATAGTTATCAACATTATATTTATAAATCATGGTTATCTTAGATTTTGATATATTATTAATTGAATTTATATTATATTTAACCCCATACTTATCTAAATTTGTTTTAATACACTTTTCTTTATATTCATCACATTTACTGTAATTATCAACACCATACCTATCTAAATTTGTTTTAACACACTTTTCTTTATATTCATCCGTGTATGAAAAGTGATTAACTCCATAATTTTCTAACATAGTTTTTGTATATTTTTCATTAAATTCTGCTGTCTTACTATAATTATCAACTCCATATCTTTCAAGACATGTTTTTTTATATTTCTCTTTACTTTCATCTGTTTTTTTATAATTATCAACTCCATATCTTTCAAGACATGTCTTTTTATATTTCTCGTGTGTTAATATATCTTTATGTGAACATCTTACTGAACAAAATTTTTTATAACCATTCAACCAGTTTTTATTAAAACTGGTTGGTTTGCCACATAAACAAGTTTGTATTATATTAATATTATTAACCCAATACCATAACTTTTCTCTGAAAGAGATATTTTTTTCAATATGATTAATTATATTATTGTATAAAAGTTTATGATTTTTTTTAAAAAAACTTTCTCTCATTCTAATAGATGAACCATTTACTATTTCTAATATAATATCATTTCTACTTTTCATATTTCATCATTTTCATTTAAATCTTTTGCTAGAACACTACCTCTATTAATAGTAGTTATAATTTCATTTGGATTAAATGTTTTTATACTACCATCTATCATTTCTACTTCAATTTTATAATTTGATTTATCTTGTAAATTGTTCTCACCATAATAATATTCTAACATATTATCATACATTTGTGTAACCAAAGTAACATTAGGAACCACCATAATCATTTTAGCATCAGGATCCATATTTTTTATTGTATAGAAGTAAACTATTGATATAATCAATGATTTACCACCTGATGTAGCAACCTCAGCTAAACAATATCTATTTTTCAATATTTTATAAGCTGTTTCGATTTGGTGATCATAAGGCATAAAAGGAACCCAAGTACCTTCTTTAGTTTTAACTTTATGCTCTTTGAAAAATTCTTTACAAAAGTGTTGTACTTTTTCTAAGGTAACATCTCTATTTATTGGAAAGTCTTCTTTATTCTCAACAATAAATGGAACTTCAATCTCTTTACATCCTTTCATTGCTTCTTTCCATAATCCTAAATTTATCTTACCATTTCTAAAAAAGTTAACACTACCATCCCATATCCCTAGTTTAACAGTTGGTTGAAATTTCCAACCCTTTACCTTCCTTGTAAAATGTAGCTGCATTTGGTGATATTCTATTCTAGTTGCATCACTTACTACTAATTCCTCATTTTCTTTATCGTATCTAAATTTCATTTAATTATTATATTTTTTCACATTGCCTTAATAATGTTTCCCATTATTCTATATATAAAAAATATTCATCTCTCTTATTATTGAGTTTTTTAATTAATATATAAGCTATGAAATATATTAAATTGTTTGAAGATTTTGATGTTGATGGATTCCATAATAGCGTAGAATCTACTTTAGTAGAACTTGAAGATGCTGGTTTTAAACATACTCTATCTATATATGATGAACTAATAAGTTTAGAAGTATATAAAAAAGATAAGTCTGAATATGTTTATAGTGATATAAAAGATTATGTATTGACTATAATTGATTATTATAATGAAACAGTTGGTAATATAGATATATCATATTACTTTAATACAATTGATGATGCACATAATTTACATGATACCTTATATCAAACTCCTGCGCTAATGCAACATACATTTGAACCAGAAGATAATCGACTTATATATTCACTGTCTTGTTATATTTTAATAAAAAAAGATGAAGGAGCGGGCAATAATTAGATATATATAAAAAAATAAAATGATTTATGAATATATTAAAAGCGATTTTGTCAATTTTCAAAAAGAAGGAAGAAGCAAAAGTTGAAGAAGGATGTTGTGGTAAACAAGAAGTATGTTGCAAATTCGATGAACCAGTAGTAACGGTTGAAGAGCCTAAAGCTGAAGAAGTTAAAGTAACAGCTAAAGAAGTTAAGGCGAAAGCGAAAAAACCTAAAGCTCCAAAGGTTGAAGAAGTAGCATCGGAAGAAGCTGTTGAAAAGAAAAAACCTAGAAGAAGAAGAAAACCAAAACCAAAAACTGATGAAGATCAGAAATAATAAAAAAATCCACTCAATTGAGTGTATTTTTTTATATATACAATATGAAACATATAAAACTATTTGAAGATGTTTGGGAAACTCTAAATTTTAGAAAACTAAATAATGATATTAAATATTTCGTAACTGATTTAAAAGATGAAGGATTTAAAATATTAGCTTATGATAATGAAACTGATTCACTTGATGAGTATGATTACGCAATATCACTATATTCAAAAGATAATTTTAAGTTAGATTATATAAAGGATAACCTAGATACTATAATTGATTATATAAATGAATTTTATTTATATGATGCTATAAGTTATACTATATTCTATAAAAGTATTTGGCCAGAAACAAAAACAGGCTCCGAAAAGATTGATGATTATAATTTATATTTAGACTCAAATATAAATAGGATAGACATTGAAATAGGAAATATTAAAAAGTTGTAATAATTATTTTTTTATACTATATTTGTAGTATGAAAACATATTTAAAAAGTAAAGTAGATCTTGAAGTTATACTACAAGATAACACATGGTTTTTTGAGAAGGGTACTATATTCGTATTTGAGCCTGTTGGTTGGAGTGTGAAATATATCCAAGCTAGTTATGATACTAGTTCAGCTTATATTAAAACGGAATGTATTCGATTGAATAAGGTAATCTATAATAAGATGGTTTCTTTTTATCCGGAAATTAAATATGAAATAACTGAGTTAGAAGAGAATGTAATAAATACGATATTTAAATATACTTATAAATTTTTGAGGTCTTCAAAGGATAACGGTGCTTTAAGTGGTTATAAGGTTACACACTACACAACATCTGAGATAATCAATAACAAAGATATATTTGAAGATGCTTTTGACTACAAAAGAGATGAAACAATACATCATTTAATAAAATAACCACTAATTTAATTAGTGGTTTGTTCCTACAATCATCCTATGGCATTTCTTCTCCAAATTTATTAGTAGATAAGAAATAATCTTTATTTTATATTTTTACTTTCTTTTAACAATTTCATCAATAATACCATATTCCTTAGCTTCTAATGAATTCATCCAATAATCCCTATCACTATCCGATTCTATTTTTTTATATGTCTGTCCGGTATTATATGAAATAATTTCATATAACTCCTTTTTCAAGGAATTTATTTCTTTTACTTCAATTTCCATATCGGATGCCTGTGAATAATCAGAGAACATACTAATTGGTTGATGTATCATTGTTCTACTTCTCTTCAATGCCTTTCTTTTACCTTTTGTACCGGAGCATAATATAACAGCCGCCATAGAAGCTGCTAATCCTGTGTTTACTGTTGATATATCAGGTTTAACTAAGTCCATTACATCCAATAAACCTAAACCAGCATATACAGAACCACCACCACTTGAGATATACATTATTATATCCTCATCACTAATAGTTTCTAGATATAATAATTGAGCCTTTAATAATTCGCACATATAATCATCAACATCACCTGTTAATGTAAGAATTCTAGCATCGAATAATTTTGAAAAGACATCAACATTAGTTGGGCCCTCGTATAACATTGAAGAGTTAATTCTAGCTTTATAATGATCCAAATATTGACTTTTTATATTCTGTGATTTTAGAAACCTTTCAGCATCTTTATAATTATTTTTCATATTTATCATTTTTATTTATATTAAAAATAATATATATGTTTGCTTAAAAGTAAGGTAAGGCTAAAAAAGAGCTTTTACTTTTTAATATATAAAAATAAAAATATTTAAATAAAATATGAAAACTAAAATTGAAGTATTAGGATATGAAATCGAAATAGAAGAAGTTGATGGTGTTGTAACCGTTAAAGCTGATTTCGATGGTGAAACTGTTGAAGAATTTACATTAGAGTCACAAGAAGGTCAAGGACAAGAAGAAGGTGATGACGATGATGTTAAAGGATTTGAAGATTTCGAAGGTCAAGATGAAGAAGACGATTTTGAAGGTCAAGTACAAGAAGAAGAGGAAGATGATAAAACATTAGAATCTTTTCAAGCTTTCATTAACAAGAAAAAATAAAAAATTCCCTCTAAATTTAGAGGGAATTTTTTAATTCATCATAGTTTTTATCAATTATAAATAAGAAATTATAACCTAGTTTAATAGTACCTTCTTTTTTACAAATATTTTTATCTTTATATAACGAATAATAATAGGAAGATTTTATCTCACATACTAAGTTAAGTTTAGGTAAATAGAAATCGGAGTGGTAGTACTTTTCCATACCTAAGAAGTCATACTTAATAGTAGTACTAGTTACGGATAGTCATATAATATAATATTAAAATATAATATATACATAAAATTAAAATTATTAAATGAAATACTTAAAAACATTTGAAAATCATAATATAACATCGGAAAAGGATGAAAATTCTTACATTTTATACTATACATTCGACTTGGATGATAATATTCTAAACATGCCTACTGTTATACATATGGAAAGACTTGTTGATGATGAGTGGATTCCAACTACTGTATCAACTGCTGAATTTGCTGAAGTTAGATCTGATAGCGTTAATTGGAGATTAGGTTCTGAACCATTCTCTGAATTTAGAGATAGTGGTCCTAGAGGTGAAAATGCTTTTATAGAGGATATGAAAACTGCTATTGCTAATAATAAATTAGGTCCTGCTTGGGATGATTTCATTGAATGTTTAGTAAATGGTTGTTTATTTGCAATTATTACTGCGAGAGGACATGAAGCTCCAACAATGAGAAAAGGTATAGAATGGATAATTGATAATGTTCTTACAGAGGATCAAGCATATGAAATGTATAATAACTTAGGTAAATTTTTATATTTATTTAAAAATAACAATACTAAATTTGATAGAATTTTAAGAGGTGTTCCTTCACAAAATTCAGTTGTAAAAGACTATTTAGATAAATGTGATTACGTTGGTGTTTCTGCTCCATCAAGAGGTGGTTCTCCTGCTAACCCAGAGAAAGCTAAAGAAGACGCTTTAATGGAATTTAATGATAGAGTAAATCAATATGCAAAATCTATCGGTAGAGAAGCTAAAATTGGATTCTCTGATGATGATTTGAAAAATGTTAAACACATTGAAGATTTAATTGAAAACTTACACAAGGAAAGATTTTCACATATAGCTAGTATAGTTGTTAAAGGAACTAAAGATCCTAATAACATAAGTAAGAAAGTAAGAACATTTGAAAGTCAAGCAGCTGGTATGGAATCTTCTATTCTACCTTTCACAAGCTTTAATGTAGCACAAGGTGGTCCTTCTGGAAATTTTACACCGGGTGGTAATGAAGATAGACAAGATGATTATGCTAATGTTTTCAAGAAAAATGTTAAGAAACTTAGTAAGTTTAGCGGTAAAATTTGCAAAGACTGTGAATGTGAGAAATGTGAATGTGATAATGGTAAATGCTCAAAAACTACTTGTAAATGTTAATAAAAATCCCTCTAAAAAGAGGGATTTTTATATAAGTTATTTATATAATTATAGTTGTTAAAATTTATATCTTAATAATTACATTTCAATAGGCTTCATACCTACTTCACCAACCAAAACGAATTTTTTGTAATATCCACTAGAATTACCGTCTAAGGTAAAAATGTATTGACATTCATCAATACTAACAGGTATAACTTTAGGTATATTAAGAAAATTAATTTCTTTGTATATAATTTCTAATTGTTTTGTAATAGCTTCAACTAAATAATATTTCACTCTGTTATGTAAGTGCATATTATAATTTCTATTTCTATTATATTTCTCACCTAATTCAAACGCCATTTCATTTGATAGTAAGAAATCCAATTTTTGGTCTCTTATTTGCTCAACTGATCCCTCAAATTTCACTCTGTTATAAGACGTTCCGTATGAATCCCATGCTGAGTTATAAGACATTTCATATTGATATAATACATTATCATGACCGTTAAAATATGTTATGTGTTGTCCTCTTCCTCTACCGGTGGTAGTTAAAGGGATTTTCTCAACAATTTCATCTATGATACCTAAGATAACACTTTGCTTAAAGTCAGATCTTTTTCTTGAATTTATATAAAGTGTGTTTAATTCTTTAATAGTACGAACTTTTGGTTTTCTACCAAATTTATATTCATACGATTCTGGACTTACTCTTCTCATAGTTTTAATTTTTTACAAAGATAATAATAATTTTATTAATCGCAAATATTTTATAACTCTATTAAATCACAATCTTCTAAACAACTCTCACCATAATTTTTAAAAAAACAGTTTTTTCTTTTAAATTCTTTTCCAAAAAAATGATTATAATTTATCCATCCACATTTTTTATAAAATGAATCTGGATTATAAGGTATATTTTTATCTTTATTATTCTTAATCCATATTCGCCACTCCGAAACATTTTTTATTCCAAGTTCTCTAACAAGGCATTATCAAAATCTATAAACGATACTTTTTTCGTATAAACTATATTATTAAAAATATATTCTTCCCTAATTAACTTTTAAATATATTATAATATAATTTATATGGATGTGAAATATATACAAGATATAATACAAAGTGTAGTAGATAGTAAATTTTCTTCTCAAATTATGAGAAGAATAAATATTTATACTGACCGTATAAATTTCAGATGTTGTTATTGTCTTGAGGGTAGAACAAAAACAAAAAAGAGGGCTAACATATACACCAATCGCCTTTTGTATATTTGTTTTCGTTGTGGGAAAAGTACTACATTTGATAAATTTTGCAAGGATTTCAATATACAGATAGATCCATCTAAGAAACTTGAAATGATAGAACACTTAGATAGAGTAATAACCTATAATGATTATCAAAGTGATGCAATAGAAGCTAAGTTTGAAAATTTGATAGATTTATCTGATTTAGAGCATTCTATTACTATGAATCTAACACCACTTACAGAATTTAAACCAATACAAGAAAATGGAGGTATTTATAAATATTTATGTAATAGAGGTATAACTCCTGAGTATCATAAGAATATCTATCAGGCTAAATATTGGAAAAATGAAGATGAACACGAATGGGTAATTGTTATGTTAAATCGTAAAGGTGATAAAATATTAGGTATGCAAATTAGAAATCTAAAAGAAGGTAGAAGAAGAACATTTAAGATTTATAATTATGAAAATATATTAGAATGGGTAAATCTTGGTAAAGAAGAACCTAAGTTTGTTGATATAAATGAAATGGTTATTTATAATAAATTATCTTACTTTTTCAATATATTAAATATTGACTTTGGAAATAAGATAACTATTTTCGAAGGATATTTAGATTCTCTATTCTATCCAAATTCGATTGGTATGGTTGGTGTTAATACTGATGATAGATTTCTAGAAAACAATGGATTAGATATACAATACTTTTATGATAATGATGAAGCAGGATTTAAAAAGTCTGAACAAAAAATTAAAAGCGGTATTAGTGTATTTTTATGGAATAAACTTTTCAACTACATTGTAGATAAAAAAAGAGTGGAAGATCCTTACAAACTTTTAGATAGAATTAGTAAGGTTAAGGATTTAAATAAGTTATCACAAATTATGCCAGATGCTTATAAAAAATTAAATCTTGAAGAGCATTTCAGTAAAGACATTATGGATATGAAATGGATCCCAAAATATAAGAAATATAAGAAAATAGAAGAAATTGATTATAATAAAAAATTTGATGTTTTGGATAAGTTATAGGATTGGTTGGTGTATAAAAAAGGAGTTGTAGTTTTAATATATACCTAAAAATAATAATTATGTTAAAGTTAGAAGATATTGAAGTTAGAGTAACTAATAAGAATATTAAGTATTATAGCAATTTTGTTGAAAATATATCAAATGGTATGCTTATCAACATAAAATCAAATAATTTATCACTTGGAAGCCATGTTAAAATAACTGGTATATGTGATATATGTGGAGTAGAACGATGTTTAGAATACAAATCATATAATACACAAACTAATAATGGTAGTGGTATTTTCACTTGTTCGAAAAAATGTTCTATTGAAAAGACAAAAATAACGAATTTGAATAACTATGGAGTAGAAAACACATTTCAGTGTGATATAGTTAAGAATAAAATAAAGGAGGTAATGCTTGAAAGATATGGTGCTGATAACCCTCAAAAATGTAAAACATTTGTAGATAAGAGAAAAAAAACCTCGCTTGAAAAGTACGGATTTGAACACCCATCATCAAGTGAAAAAGTTAAAGAAAAAGTTAAATTAAAAAATATAGAGAAATTTGGTTTTGATTATCCTGCTAAAAGTATAGAAATACTCGAAAAGATGAAATCAACCAATCTTATTAGATATGGAGTTGATAGCTATACAAAAACAAAATTTTTTAAAATACAAAAAAAAGATAAAGATTTTTTAAAAAAATCTAATAAATTTAAAAAATATGGTGAACTATTACATTCATCAAAACTTTCAATGGAATTTTGTTGTGATAAGTGTAATGGAACTTTTAAAGTTAGTAAAAGTTTTGCATATATAAGAGATGTTAATAATGAAGCCTTATGTATATTTTGTAATCCTATTCTACATAATAAATCTAAAATGGAATCAGAATTATTTGATTTTATTAGTTTTAATTATAAAGGTATTATAAAAAAATCTGATAGAGATATTCTAAATGGTAAGGAATTAGATATTTATCTTACTGAGTTAAACTTAGCATTTGAATTCAATGGTTTATATTGGCATTCAGAGTTATTCAAAGGTAGAAACTATCACATAAATAAGACAAATAAATGCTTAGAACAAGGAATAAATTTGATTCATATATGGGAAGATGATTGGATATTTAGACAAGATATTGTAAAATCTATGATTTTACATAAACTGGGTAAATCTAAGAAGATATTTGCTAGAAAATGTGAAATTAAAACACCTAATAATAAAGATGTTAGAGAGTTTCTAATTAACAATCACATACAAGGTTTTGTTGGCTCTAATATTAAATTAGGATTATATTTTGAAGATGAATTGGTTAGTTTAATGACATTTGGTAATTTAAGAAAATCATTGGGACAAGTTAGTTCTGAGGGAAGTTATGAATTGTTGAGATTTTGTAATAAGTTGGGATATTCTATTATAGGAGGTGCTAGTAAATTATTTAAATATTTTTTAAATAATTATGATGTTAAAGAAATTACAAGTTATTCTGATAGTTCTAGGGGAGTTGGTAATTTATACAAATTATTAAATTTTGAATTTATACATGAATCTACACCGAATTATTATTATATAATTAATGGTGTAAAAAAGCATAGGTTTAATTTCAGAAAAGATAAGTTAATAAGAGAGGGTGGTGATCCAAATAAGACGGAAGTTCAAATAATGAATGAAAAGGGTTATTTTAGAATATTTGATTGTGGCTCTAAAAAGTGGATATTTAATATGTAGGTCATAAAATTATTTTTCATTTTTAATATATAAAATAAAAATCGATTATTATGTCCGAAAAAAAGTCAAAATGGAAATCTTTCATAGCAGATGTTTCTTGGTTCATTAAAGAAATATTTAAAATTTATTCTAGTCAATCTTCATACTTCTCAAAGAAGAGAATTGAATCTGGAATAGCTTTTGTGATTGCTGAATGGGGTATGATATACTATATGATATCTAAAATAGATACTCTTAGTTCAGTTGAATTATTCACTTGGGCTAGTATCCAATTTTGTGCAGCTGGTTATATCATCAGCCAAATTCAAAAGGAAAAGCGTGTAGCATCTTATGATACTACTACTGCTGAACCAGAACCAGTTAAGGAAGAATAAAAAAAGCACTAAATTTATTTAGTGCTTTTTTTTATTTTATTCTTTTATGTCTATGTGATAATTTGTAGTTTTTGGCTTCAAATTCTGGATCAACTCTTTCTTCACTTGATTCACCTTTTAAATATTCTAATGCTTCATCAGCAGTACCAAACTTCTTTTTACCAATATGTATTTTCTCTGTTTCTGAATAATAGTTTATATTAACACCATTATATTTAATAGAATTGCCTTTTAATATAGCATCTGGTCCTAGTTTATAAGCTAAATCTTTAATGATATAATCACCAACATATTCGTTATCACTATATGCTAAAGGAGCATCTTCAACACCTGGTTTCTTAGATGGTATTACTGATGGTCTAGTTGGCATCGGTCTCTTTTCAATCTCTCTTTCTCTTGTAGGTGCCGTTGTTGGCATTGGTTTAGTTTCTGTTTGAGAACTCATTACAAACTCTTCTTTCACAAAATCATTGTATCTTTTAATCATTTTAAATTTTAATATTTTTTAGTATATATAAAAAATTATATATGTTTTTATTCTAATTCCTGTAATAAGTAATCTACAAAACTATCAAATTCATATTCAAGTCCATCACAGAACTCAAACACATCATATTCAACATCAATTTCATTAATTTTAACAACTTTGAAAAAGTCTAATAGATAATCTCCATTATTTTCTAAAATTATTTTACCATTTAAGTTACCTTCAATAATGATATTACCATCTTCTGATATTAAATCTGGTACGTAAAGTGTTCCAATGTATTCAATACAGTCATCAGAATAAACAATATCCTCTAATTCGAACTTAAAATACTCATCCTCAATTATGTAATCCGACATCAACCCAAGAAGTTTAGAGTTAATTGTTTCTTCATCATTAGTTGATAATGAGTCTAAAAAACTTCTTTCATTACTTGTGATTGATTCTATACCATATCTAGATATCTTATCTAGAATTTCATTAATCTTCTCATCAATCATGTGCATTTAATTTCTTTTTATATATAGATTTATAT
>JACCEB011806685.1_pt1 | contig 20627 bp, 16 predicted proteins | sample 7454761 | NCBI WGS metagenome assembly JACCEB01 (sample SAMN15323454, study PRJNA562643) | freshwater metagenome | isolation source: river surface water | place: USA:Blue River Watershed | collected 2017-08-18 | reverse complement strand
TGCAAGCTGCCGTCGGCTTGCACCACGATGCAATTGATGGCACCCACGCGCTCGGCCATGGGTGTCAAATGGTCCATCAAGGGCATCGCCTTGACCTTGTGCGGCAAGGTGATGTTGCATCCCGCCATGCCCAAAGCGGCCAAGCCGCGCACAGCGGACTCCACCTGGTCGATTTGCACCGGAAAGTGGCCATAGGCGGCCTTTAAACCGTGAACGGCTATCCAATGGTTGTGGATGATGGGTGAGCGCGATTGAAAAATCGGCATGCCCATCACGCCGGCCAATTTGAATTGATTGCTGTCTGCCATGGAATGGTTTCTCGGTGTTGGGGCGGTGCGGGCTTATTTCCAGAACTGCTTGCTGGCGATGCGGGCACCTTCGGCCATGGCGGCGAGTTTGGCCCACACCACATCCGGGTCGACGGCGGCTTGCCCCACCCAGGTGCCATAGCCACAGTCACTGCCCGCCACCACGTTTTCACGGCCCACCAAGTTGGCATAACGGGCAATGCGCTGGGCGATCAATTCGGGGTGCTCGATGAAATTGGTTTTGGACTCGAGCACGCCGGGGATGAGCACCTTGCCATCGGGCAACTTGACGCTTTCGAACAAGGTCCACTCGTGGGCATGGCGCGGATTGGCCGCTTCGAAAGAAATCGCATGCGGCTTGGCCTTGAACACAATGTCAATGATGGACGAAAAATCCACATCGCAATGGTGCGGCCCCTCATAGTTGCCCCAGCAAACATGCATGCGCAGCTGATCGGCCGGGATATTGGCCAAGGCATGGTTCAAGGCCTCCACATGCATCTGGGCGCGCTTGCGGAACTCTGGCAGCGGTAAATCGGCGTATTGGATGTGCCGACCCATGGCCAAATCGGGACAGTCGATTTGCAACACGATGCCCGCATTGGCCACGGCTTCGTACTCGTGGCGCATGACATCGGCAATGGCGTACAAGTAGGTTTCATGGTCCTTGTAGTGGTCGTTGCGAAAGAACAAAGACACCACGCCCGGAGAGGCCGCGCTCATGAACATTTCTTGGGCCGATGCCTGGTGCGGCACCCGGTTAAACGCAGCCCTCAAGTTGCTGGCATCGGTCACCGCAGCCTGGCCGTCCTCCAAGGTGATGGGGGCATTGCAGGCGGGTGTTTTGCGGCGTGACCGGCCGGGGTCGCCAAATACCTTGCGCTCCAACACCGGGAAATCTGCCAGGTCCTGGTAAACAAAGCTGTTGCCCGTGCCCCCAAAACCACCCAAGCGGTCTTTGATGTAGGTGGCATAGCTTGGTTTGCTCATTTCGCCATCGTTGACCAAATCCACGCCCGCTTTGGCCTGCAAGGCCACCACCTCGGTGACCGCCTCGGCGATGCGCTGCTGCAAAGCCTGCGGCTCCACCGGCACGCCGCTTTCTTTGGCGAACATCATTTGAATCAGGTCATCGGGGCGCGGCAAACTGCCTGTGTGGGTGGTGAGAAAACGGTCTGTGCTGCGTTTCATGCTGCGCCTGTGGGAGTGGAAATTGGGGCGTATTGTGCCGCTTTCCATTGAAACCACATGGCGCTCATGCGTTTGTGGGATGCGCCCACACGCCTGGCCACGCCATTCAACGAGGGGCGGCATTCATTTGCGGCGATCCAGACCCAGCAAAACCAAAAATAACACCTATGAATTAATAAATACACCGAAAAACTGAATTTCATCAAGATCAGCGCCACCGTGCCGACTCTGAAAGGCGGTTTATCCATCATGTTCACCCACATCCGACTTTCCTCCTACTCGCTGAAGATGCTCGCCAAGCTGAGCACCTCGGATGTGGCTGGGCTGGGCAGTGCAGACATCAAAAGCCTGAGCTCGGCCCAATTCAGGGGCTTGAGCAGCGCTCAGTTGCAATCCATCAGCTCCGTCGGTGCACAAGGCATTGAAGTGGCCGATGTGAAGGCATTGACACCTGCACAGGCACTGGCATTGATTGAGGCCCAGATTGCCGCTTTCAGCGGCACACAAATCAACAGCTTTGCAGCGACCACCATCGCTGGCCTGTCCACCGCATCGGTCAGGGCCTTGTCGTCTTCGCAAATGACGGCCTTGAGCACGGCACAAATCAGCGCCCTGACGTCTTTGCAAATCAGAGCCGTCGATGCAAGCGATTTTTCGGCTTTGGGCAGTGCCCAGGTCCGGGCGCTGACCACGGCTGCTTTGGTTCAGTTGAACTCACAACAAATTCAAGCCTTGTCCTCTCAGGCCATGGCCAGCCTGACCACCGCACAAACCAAAGCATTGAGCTCAGAGCAGGTCAAGGTGTTGACCACGGCCCAACTCAAAGCCTTGGGGGCCCCACAAATGGCCTTCTTGGACGCTGAAGACTTCGCAGCCTTGGGTTCGGATCAACTGAGGTCTTTGACCACGCAAAGCATCAGCAACTTGACCAGCGCCCAGGTGCAGGCCATGGGCTCGCAACAGGTGCAGGGCCTTGACAGCGCCCAAATGGCCGCCCTGAGCACCTTGGCCATCAAATCCATGGCCCCCCAATTGCTCAAAGCCTTGGGCACCCAGCAAATCCAAGCCATTTCCAACAATGCCTTCAAGGGTCTCTCCAGCCTGCAATGGGCCGCTTTGGGGACCGAGCAAATCCGCGCATTGACCACGGCCCAATGGGCATCGCTGGAAACCGGCACCTTGCGGGCCTTGACGAGCGAGCAAGTTTGGGGCTTGAGCACCGCACAAGTGGCGGTCATCAGTGGCAATCAGCTCAGCGCCATGGACATCGGCCAGTGGCCGGTGTGGAGCAGCGCTCAAATTCAGGCCTTGAGCACGGCTGCCCTGTCGAAATTGGCGACCCAACACATCCGGGCCATGTCCAGCGATCAAGTTCGGGCGATGACAACGGCCCAAATCAAAGCGCTGGGTACCGCCCAAATCAATGCCCTGGAGGGCGCCGACCTGTTGACATGGGACTCGCAACAAATTCAATCCATGGCCACGGCCAGCTTGGCCAATTTGGCCAGTCACCTGATTGGCCAATTGAGCAGCAACCAGATCAAAGCGCTCACCACCTCCCAAGTGGGGGCCTTGGGTTCGGCCAGCATCCGCAGTTTGAGCAGCGAACAAGTGGCCGCGCTGGGTTTGGCGCAAATTGGTGCGTTGTCTTCGAGCCAAATCATTGGCTTGGAAACATCCGATTTGTGGGCATGGCAAACCGATCAAATTCAGGCCTTATCGGCCCCTGCCGTGGCCAAATTGACCACCGCACAAATGGCAGCCTTGGGCAGCGATCAAGTCAGGGCCCTGAACTCCCGCCAATTGGCGGCCTTGGGCTCTGCACAAATCGGTGCTTGGGACGGCGCAAAACTGCGCAGGCTTGACCCCAGCCAAATTCAAGCGCTGTCGACCTTGGCCTTGGCGGGCATCAACGCTTCGCAAATCACTGCCTTGGGCAGCGATCAGGTCCGGGCCTTGACTTCCCAGCAAATGGCCGCCTTGTCAACAGCCCATCTCCAAGCGCTGGACAGCGGTCAATTCACAGCCCTGACCCATGAGCAGCTCAAAGCCTTGTCGTCGGCTCAGTTGGGTGCGATCGAGACATCTGATTGGGTCGCCTTGGGCACCAGCCCATGGCAAAGCCTCGATGGGGCCATCGTTGCAAAACTCAGCACCACACAGATCAAGGCTTTGACCAGCAGCCAAATTCAGGCCATGACCAGCGCTCAAATCAGTGGCATGGGCTCTCAACAAATAGGGGCCTTGGACCATGTCGATTTGCTCACATGGGGCACGCAACAAATGCAGGCCATTTCGACCCTGGCATTGGGCGGCCTGAGCACAGCACAAATCAGCATCCTCACCAGCACACAGATCGGGGCTTTGAAAACCGGGCAAATGGCCGCCTTGAAGCCGAACATGGTGCAGGCCTTGACCAGCGACCAGGTCAAGGCCCTGACCACAGGGCAATTGGCGGCCCTGACCACGGCGCAAGCGGTGTCTTTGGACACCGAAGACCTGGCCCAACTCAGCAGCAGCCAAATCAGGGCTTTATCGACCGCTGCCATGGCCAGCCTGGGCACCGGACAAATCAAAGCGCTGGACAGTGCCCAAGTCGCCGCTTTGGCCACCGCGCAGATGAGTGCTTTGCGCAGCGCTCAAATCAGCGCCTTGGACAGCATGGACATCGCAGCCCTGTCAAGCGCGCAATTGGCGGCCATTGCGGCCAGTGCTTTGGCTGGCCTTGGTCCCACGCTGATCAACGGCATGGCCAGTGCAGGCATCCAAGCCTTGACTACGGCACAGATGGCCGCACTCAGCAGCGCGTCCATCAAAGCCCTGTCCAGCGCGCAAGTGGCGGCCCTGACCAGTGCACAAATCAGTGCCCTGTCGTCCCCGCAACTCGGCGCTTTGGACACCACCGACTTGATCACTTGGGGCTCTTCGCAAATCCAAGCCATCGCCACCCAGGCCCTGTCTGGCATGAACGCCGCACAGTTGGCCAGCCTGTCTGGCACCCAATTCGGGGCCATGAAAAGCCATCAAATCAGCGCCCTGGGCACCCTTGCCCTGCAAGCCCTCAACAGCAGCCAAATCATGGCCATGGGCACGGCACAACTGAGCGCCCTGTCACCAGCTCAATGGCGTGCGCTCAGCAGCGCCCATGTGCAGGCGCTCAACAGCGCGCAAATTCAATCCATGGGTACCGCAGCCATCGGCAGTTTCACCACGGCGCAAGTGTCGGCCTTGATGAGCCAGCATCTCCAAGCCTTGGCCACGCAACAGTGGGCGGCACTCAGCACATCGTCCATCCAAGCTTTGAGCAGCAGCCAGGTCATGGCCTTGACCACTGTTCAACTCAGCGCCCTGACCAGCACGCAAATCAAGGCCCTGGATGCGGGGGATTTGACCGGTTTGGGCCCCGAACAAGTCAGGGCCATCCCAGCCATGGCGATGTTGGCCCTGAGTTCTTTGCAGTTTGGGGCACTCAACGCCAGCCAGATCCGGTCGCTCTCCACACAAACGCTGTCTGGCTTGAACAACGCCCAACTCAATGGCTTTTCAACCGCGCAATGGGCCGCTTTGACAACCGGCCAAATCAGTGCCGTCAGTACCAGCGCCTTGCAAAGCCTCACATCGATCCAAATGGGTGGCCTGTCCACAGCGCTCATTCAGTCCCTGACACCCCAGCAAATCAGCGCATTGGCCAGCCCGAGTTTGGTCGCTTTGGACAACAACCAAACGATGGCCATCTCCACTCAAGGCATTGCCAATTTGACATCGGCACAAATCAAGGCCTTGGGCAGCGCGCAACTCAAAGCTTTGGACAGTGGGCAAATCAAGGCTTTGGGCTCCGCGCAATGGGGCCTTTTGAACAGCAGCCAAGTGGCCGCGATAGACCCGATTGACCTGGCTGCGATTGGCACGGCCCAGTTGTTGGCCATCGCCACAGAAGGCTTCTCTGCGATGGGAACCGCACAAATTGCGGCATTGACCAGTGACCAAATCAGCAGCCTGACCCAAACCCAGTTGGATGCCTGGGATGACCCTCAGATCAACGCTTTGCCATCCAGCTATTAAGGCCCAATACCCAAGCAAATCAACAGCTTGCGATTGTCACATCAGGGTCATCAAAATCATTTAGTATCGTTTGATGAATAATTTCAAGCCCATCCATGTTCTGTTTTTGTGCACCCACAACTCCGCACGCAGCATCTTGGCCGAGGCCTTGCTCAACCACCTGGGCAAAGGCCAATTCAAAGCCTTCTCAGCCGGCAGCAGCCCACGACCCAACCAACAACCCAACCCTTTGGCCCTGATCACTTTGGAGCGGGCTGGCATTGCCACCCAAGGCTTGAGCAGCAAAAGTTGGGATGTGTTTGCGCTGCCCGGTGCCCCCCAGATGGACTTGGTGATCACCGTGTGCGACAACGCCGCAGGCGAGGTTTGCCCCTATTGGCCCGGCCAGCCCGCCACCGCCCATTGGGGCTATGCAGACCCCTCCGGGGTCAGCGGCTCGGATGACGTCCAATTGGCCGCTTTTGCCCAGACCCTGTTGCAAATCAAACAGCGCTTGGAAATCTTCACCAGCCTGCCTGCCGCCAGCCTGGCCAAAATGAATTTGCAACAAAGCGCACGCGCACTGGCTTCCCCATGAAAAATGGGCGCGTGTACCTGTCGGAGATGCTGGGCACCGCCGCGCTGTTGTGTGCTGTGATTGGCTCGGGCATCATGGCCGAGCAACTCAGCGGCGGCAACATGGCCGTGGCTTTGCTGGCCAACACATGGGCCACGGTGTTTGCTTTGTATGCATTGATCGAAATCTTGGGGCCCATCAGTGGCGCGCACTTCAACCCAGCGGTCACTTTGGTCATGGCCAAGCGCCATCAATGGCCTGGCCAACGGCTCATGGCTTATGTGTGTGCCCAGTTGATTGGTGCCGCACTGGGCGCTTGGCTGGCCCACGCCATGTTTGATTTACCCCTACTCCAATGGTCTTCCAAGGTGCGCAGCGGCCCCGGCCAATGGTTGGCCGAGGTGGTGGCCACCGCCGGGCTGTTGCTGGTCATATTGCGTGCGCCTGCGGGCAAAGCATCGGCCTTGGTGGCTTGTTACATTGGTGCAGCCTACTGGTTCACCGCCAGCACATCGTTTGCCAACCCTGCCGCTGTGTGGGGCCGCATGATGAGCGATACCTTCGCAGGCATTGCACCGGCCAGCGCCTTGGGCTTCGTGGCCGCCCAATTGGTGGGGGCTGGCATGGGCTGGGCGGCGCACAGCCTGCTGGGTCCTTCATCCCCGCAGGACCCGGCTTAAATTTTTTCCCTCTTTATCGGCGCATACCGCGAACCGGTATGCTTGGCATGGCTGTGCCCAAGGCCTGAGCCCTTTCATGCCGGGCCAATTGACGGAAAATACCCGCGCTCAACCAGGAAACCACCATGACTTATCCCAATACCCAACTCTTCATCAACGGCCAATGGTGCGATGCCGCCGCTGGCGAATCGCTGGCGGTGTTCAACCCCGCCACCGGCAAAGAAATTGGTCGGGTCGCACATGCCCGCAGCCCTGACCTCGACCGCGCGCTGCTGGCCGCCCAAAAAGGTTTTGAAACCTGGCGCGATACCTTGCCCATTGAGCGCAACAAAATCATGCGCAAGGCCGCTGCTTTGATGCGCGAGCGGGCCGCTGACATTGCATCTGTGCTGACCCAAGAACAAGGCAAGCCCTTGGGTGAAGCCAAGGTCGAAGCCATGGCCGCTGCCGACATCATTGAATGGTTTGCCGATGAGGGCCTGCGGGTCTATGGCCGCATCGTGCCTTCGCGCTTTAACCTTTCTGCGCGCCAAATGGTGATCAAGGACCCGGTGGGCCCTGTGGCGGCCTTCACACCCTGGAACTTCCCCATCAACCAAGTGGTGCGCAAAATGGCAGCGGCTTTGGCCTCGGGCTGCTCGATGATTGTCAAAGCCCCTGAGGAGACCCCCGCTGCCCCAGCGGCGCTGATCCGCGCCTTTGCAGACGCAGGCATTCCCGCAGGTGTGCTGGGCTTGGTGTACGGCACCCCCGCTGAAATTTCCAACTACCTCATCCCCCACCCCATCATCCGCAAAATCACCTTCACCGGCTCCACCCCGGTGGGCAAACAACTGGCCGCGCTGGCCGGTCAGCACATGAAACGCGTCACCATGGAGTTGGGCGGTCATGCCCCGGTGATCGTGGCCGAAGATGCCGACATTGCCCTGGCGGTCAAGTCCGCCGGTGCGGCCAAATTCCGCAATGCTGGCCAGGTTTGCATTGCCCCCACCCGCTTCTTGGTGCACGAGAGCATCAAAAATGCATTCACGGCCGAAATGGTCAAGTACACCGAGGGCCTGAAAGTGGGCAACGGTGCGGCCGAGGGCACCACCATGGGCCCCTTGGCCAACCCCCGCCGCGTGACCGCCATGGCCGATTTCACCGCTGATGCCTTGCGGCAAGGTGCCAACTTGGCCCTGGGTGGCGAGCGCATTGGCAACGAAGGCAATTTCTGGCAACCCACCATCCTCACCGATGTGCCCCTGCAAGCCAAAGTGTTCAACGACGAGCCCTTTGGTCCCATGGCGGCCATTCGCAGTTTCAACACCTTGGACGAGGCGATTGCTGAGGCCAACCGCTTGGCCTTTGGCTTGGCCGGCTATGCCTTCACCCGCTCCTTGAAAAATGCCGACCTGCTGGCCCGCCGGGTCGAGGTAGGCATGCTGTGGATGAACATGCCGGCCCTGCCAACAGCTGAAATGCCTTTTGGGGGCATCAAAGATTCGGGCTACGGTTCAGAAGGCGGCCCAGAGGCCATGGATGCCTACTTGAATGCCCGCGCTGTGACCATCATGAACGTTTGAAGCAACTCTTACAACCGATTGGATAACCCATGGTCATTGATCAACGCACCTACACCTTGAAAATAGGCACCGTTTCCACCTTCATGGATTTGTTCGAAAAAGAAGGGCTGGAGCCGCAGGTGCGCATCTTGGGCAACTTCATGGGTATTTTCCGCACGGAGATCGGCAACATCAACCAAATCATCATGATGTTTGGCTATGCAGATGCGGGCGAGCGCCAGCGCCGGCGCGAGCTGCTCTACCTGGACCCCGCTTTCCAAGCTTATTTGGTCAAAGTCAGGCCCATGATCGAGGTGCAAGAGGTGCGTTTACTGGTGGCCGCCAAATGCAACCCCGCATTTGGCCTGCCCACCACCGCTTAAAGCATGCCCTTCAAGCCGGTATAAATGGATGTGGCCGTGGCCCCCAAGGCCAAGGCGGTGCTGCCAAAAGCCTCCAGCTTCTTGATGATTTGCTGGATGGCATCGGGCGAGAGCTTGCCTTCACTGAACTGAATCACCAAGGATTTCAGCAAGGTGTTGCCTGTGTTTTTGGGTCGGTGGGTGCGGTGGTACGCAATGCCACCCAACAACATGCCGGTCAAAAAGCTGAAGGCAATGCTGCACGCGTATTCAATGAACTCGCGCCACTCCAACATGTTTTGCGGCATCACGGGTACTTTGTCGACCCATGCCGTGATGGAGCTCATGCCCACCACCGACACAGCGGCCAGCATCGATGCCGAAATGAACCAGGGCAACAAAGCCCTGCTCTGCCCCTTGAACAACCAATAACCAAATGGCAAGGGCAAAGCGATGGACAGCAAGCGCAGGTAAATCAAGGGCAGGTCGTACACAATGGTGATGAACGCATGCCCGAGCAACAGCAACGCCAAGGGAATGAAAACAAATTGCGCCAGATCGAACAAAAACCCCGACCAAGTGGCCGTCTTGGCATGTAACTTTTGGTGCGCGGCATCGAGCAAATACTCCAACTCTTGCACACGCTTTTGCAGTTGCTCAAGGTTTTCTTGCGAACTGAGCTTTTCTTGCAGCGTCCTGATGGTCTCCGTCAATGGCTTGAACAGATAGATGTCGCGGTGGCAAACCTTGCAAACCAGGGACTCATCTTCGATCAGGCTCGTGCAATAAGGGCACTTCATCACTTGCCAATGGTCAGATTGAGAACGGTGCTGCTCTCTCGCCCTTCAACGTCTTTGACGGTGATTTTGATCGCATGCTCGCCCGGCGGGACCTCGGCTTTGGTGAAGTCAATTCCGCTGGCAGAAATGGCACCTTGCAAACGCGGTGTCAGGTCGACCTCGGTGGCCTTCAAATAACTGACCTTCACTGCGCCCGGATCGATCTTGTTGCCCCCACGGCTTTCAAACAAGACCTTGAGGTCAAAGGGCGACTTGATTTCAGCCGCCGTCAAATCGGGCGAGCTCACCTTGATGGCTGGGCCGCGTGAAATACCGCGGGTTTTCAAAGACCCGTTGGCCTCTGGCAGCTTGGCCTCTTTGGGGGTGATCAGTTCAGCTGTCAAGCCCCATGAACCGGACAGACCCAGCACAAGCGCGATAGCGATAGAACGATAGTGACCCATCATTTTTCCTCCAAGAAAAAAAACTCAATTACCCACCATGGTGAACGGCCCCCAAAACAAGGGGTGTGCATAGGTGTACCTGGATTTTTGGTCATCGGGCACACCATCATTCATCAAACCCAAACTCGCCTGCTGAAGTGCGCGCGGCTTGGTGGTTGATTTGTCCTGGGTGTAACGCTTGAACAAATCCGTCATCAATTTCCTCGAAGCCTCGCTGTCAACCGGCCAGCTTGACACCAAAAGCGCCCGCGCACCTGCAAAAAAGAATGCCCGACCCAGACCGGACAAGGCCTCAGCCCCTTCGCCCTCTGCGGCTGCGGTGTTGCAAGCAGACAGCACGACCCAATCGGCATCCAATTTTAGGGTGAGTATCGTATCAACCTTTAACAGACCATCGCCCTTCAAATTGTGTACTTCAGGGTTGGTCAAAGCCAGCGCGGGTTGTGTCAGTCCGTCCAACTCGCCCGGAATCAATCCGTGGGTTGAAAACATCACCACCTTGCGGTTGGACAAATCCACCTTCAACACCTGATCCAGGCTGGCTCTTTTTTGCAAATAAATATCGCGCTCGGGTTTGACATCAAACACCTTGGAAATTTCCAAGATCTCGTCATGGGTGTCCGGCAATGACGGCAACATGCTGACCTCGGCAGAACTCACGTCGCTGGTTTTGGGAGAGCTGCGCAGTTGCAAGGGCATGCCCCTGGTGGCCAATTGCGTATCGCCCGCTGGCTTTTGATTCTTTCTTTCATGGGCCTTTGCCTGATCGACGCTGAAAAACGGATCACCGAAACCAATGAAATCAAGGCGATCTTTTTTGGATTCGCCCAATCGGCGCAGTGAATTCAAAGCCGTGACAGATGGCGCATTGACAATCGCAAACTTTCGAATCAGCCACGGCGCTTCTTTGTAGTTGGCAAAAAGGCTGTCTGATTTGGCCCCCAACTTGAAGGGCTCGGTGGTCAAAACACCCAGTGGCAACTGCCCAATGTCGTCATGGGGAACCGCAATCAAAGTGTCTTTGCCGCCAAAAGACTCCTCCACCGGCTTGAACAGTTGATCGTAAATTTTCCCGGCAATTTGAAAATCAAAATCAGGAATGGCATCGATGGTCGAGACAGCCGGGTCCAGTGATTTGCGAAGCTGGGCAATGCTGTCTTTGAGTTCTTTGTGTCCCAAAGCAACCGCCTTGAAGGTCGGCAGCCCTTTTTGATTGACAGCCCACACATAGGTCGTTTTGACACCCACAAACCAAGTGATCAATGTCTCATTGGGTTTGATGAATTTCTGAATGGTTGCCAAAGAAATGGGCTTGGGATTGATCAGCTCTGCATAATCGGGAAAATCCAAGGAAATCAAGTGTGAAGCCCGCTTGGCATCTGCCCGAAGCTGCTCGATGTCCGCCTTCATCTTGGCTTGGATCTGCGGCAGTTGTTCGTTGGCCGGCTTCATGGCCAGCTCTTTGCTGAATTTCGTCAAGAACAAAATTTGCTGATTCAAGTCTTGCTCTTGTCGCACCAATTTGGACAAGCGGGGGTCAGACACATTGGCCCTTGCGGTGCTTGCGCTCAAAGCACGTTGCACATTTCCACTGCGCACAAAATCACCCAAAACAAATGACTCTTCCACCAGCTTCAGGCTGGGGGTTTTGGCGTTGAAGCGCGACAACACATCCAAATAGGATTCGACATACATGGCCAGGTATTTTTTGTCTCTGGAAGAAATGCCATCCGAGTCTGCTGACACATGTCGCTCATGCTCCATGAGTTCGGCCATGGACGAGGCAAACAGCGTCTTTGCGCTGTCGTCCTTTTGTTGCATGGCATAGGTCACCGAGAGCAGCAACTTGGCCTGCGTGCTTTCTTTGGAATTTTTACCGGTACGGGCCTCATTGATGGCCACCAAATGCGCGGCAATTTTTTCGGCTGAAGCAAAGTCACCCATTCGCACCAAGGCCAAAACCCGGTCTGGGCTGTTGGTGTCCACAAAGCGGGCCGTATCGGGGTACGCTTTGGCGGTGGCATCGAGTTGCGCATAAATGCGCAAGGCCTGCGCAAATTGTTCGTCAGCAATGAGTGCCGCTGCCAAGGTTTTTTGGGTCACCGCCAAATTCACCGACTCGGGTGTCACACCTGCTTCTAGCAAACCCAACACACTTTGCTGCAACAAATAAACCGCATCTTTGTTGCGCTCTCTGGCCAACAACACAATGGCCAATTGGCGCAAACCCTTGGAGGTTGCCAAGGAGGCTTTGCCGGTTCTGGCCAAAGATTTCTTCAGGGACTCTCTGGCCAAAAATTCAGCCTCATTGATTTTTTGCAATTTCAACAAGGTCTCGCTCAAGCGGATGTAGAGCAATTCTTGGGCTTCCCTGGCGGAATTGGGGTTGCCAGAGTTGGATGACTCACCAGCCAACCCAGGCACACCCAAGCCCTGACCCGCAGAGTAAAACATTTTTTCATGCTGGGTAATGCCGGACTCGAACACTTGAATGGCTTTTCTAAAGGCAACTTCGGCCTCAGCAAACCGGCCCCGTTGGAAAGCCAACTCACCCTGGGCCTGAAAGAAATTCCTTTCCCACGAGTACCCAAAAATCATGTAGTTGGAGCCGCGCCGAATGTTCACCAAGTTTGCATCGGTTTCACGCAAGTAGTTTTCACTCTGTTCGAAGTCGCCGGTTTGCGCATAAATACGTGACAAGCCTGCGGTGAATGAAATATCCAAGCCCATGAAATTTCTGGGCATTTTTTTACGAACCGCAAGAATTCGTTCAATCGCCGTCTGTGCATTGCCGGCCTGAATCTCAGCACCGGCCAACTCCAAGGTGGGTGAAAACTCCTGAAAGGTTTTTTCTTTGGCAAACTCCAGCGCTTTTTTCAGAAAACCAACCCGCAGATCAATGCGCCCCAACCGTTCAGCGGCTTGCGCCTGCAAGTAATAAAAAATGTATTTATCTTGATCGGTACCAGCGGTTGGCGCTGACTGGCCGATGAGTGCGATATCGGCCTCGCGGGATTTGCGGTTCACACTGGCACCTTCGAGCAAAGCAACAATGTCTTTGATGCCCTTGGGAACCGTGACCTCGGCTTCAGCGATTTGGGCCGCATGGGCAAGGCTAGCCACCATCGCCACGCCAATGATTGAACATGCCCTGAAAAACTTTTTGATCACGATGCCCATGGATGGCTCCTTGAATTTCATCTGTCACTTGACACAGGTGTGGGTAACACCCAGTGGTCAATCACCCACCACCACAAACGGGGCCCAAAACAAGGGGTGCGCATAGGCATATTTGGTTTTGCCTTGGGCATCTTGGGCTGCCAAGTGATCGATCATGTTGGTCATCGATGCTTGCAGGTATTGGGCTTTGTGCTGGCCTTTGAGCTGTTGCTGGCGTTTGAACATGTCGGTCATCAGCATGCGGGCTGTCTCCGACTCCACGGGCCAGTTGGACACCAGCAAAGCCCTGGCACCTGCGTAAAAAAAGGCGCGGCCCAAGCCAGACACGGCCTCGGCCCCAGCGCCCTCGCCCGATGCGGTGTTGCAAGCAGACAAAACCACCCAGTCCGCATTGAGCTTGAGGGTCAGAATTTTCTCCATCGTGAGCAAACCATCGCCTTTGGTCTCTCCCGTGACCTCAGGTGAACTCAAGGCCAAAGCCGGTTGCGACAAGCCGTCCAACTCGCCCGGCACCAAGCCGTGGGTGGCAAACATCACCACCTGTCGTTTGGACAAGTCCATCTCCATCACACGGCTCACGCTGGCATTTTTGTGCAAAAAAATGTCTTGGCTGGGATCGGCTGCCAACGACTTGCCAATCTCTTGCAACTCCTCCTGGGTATCAGGCAACCTGGGCAACAAGGCCAGTTCGGCACTGCTCACCCCCGTGGTTTTGGGGGCACTGCGCAAATTGAGTGCAACGCCTCGCGTGGTCACGGCATTGGCTGCATGCATCGCCAGATTGGCCGCTTTTTTGGCTTGATCGACACTGAAAAAGGGATCACCAAAGCCCACGAATGCCCGGCGGTCACTGGGCGGTGCAGGCAGGTTTCTCAATGCCACCAAAGCCGTCACCGAGGGCAACTGCGCAATGGCAATGTCTTTGATCAACCAAGGTGTTTTTCGGTATTCTGAAAAATCGCCGCCCTTGGTGACAGCGATGGCGGTCTGTGCCTGGGTCACCAACAGGGCCAAGGGCAATTGACCCAACTCTGCGTGGGGCACGGTCAAAAGGGCTTTTTTGCCTTGCAAACTGCTGCGCACCGGCTCCAAAATCATTTGGTACAAGGCATGCGACTGAACCACGTCAAAGGCCGGAATGTCATCGATGGAGGAAACCCCTGCATCCAGCGATTTGCGCAAATCGGTCACCATTTTGGCCATGGCTTCACGGCCCAAAGGAAAGGCATGGAACTGCGGCGCACCGTTCTTGGTGATGGCCCACACAAAGCCTTCTTTTTCACCAAAATACCAAGACACCAAGACCTCATCGGCCTTCAGGTGTTGCTGCGTGCGCTCAATCGTGGCGGGCTTGGGATTGACGAGGTCAGCGTAATCAGGGAACTTTTGTTCAATTTCTTTTCTGAACTTATCGCGCTCAAGCTTCAAAGCGGCAATGTCGGCCTTTAACTTGCCTTGGATCACGGGCAGTTGTTGTTCGGGGGGAGCTGCCATCAAACCCGTGAGCACATCCTCCAAGGAGCCAATGCGCCGCTGCGTGTCTTGCTCTTTGCGGGCCAAATTGGCCAATTGCGGGTCTTTGATGTTGGCGCGGGCGGCACTGGCATTCAAGGCACGCTGAACACTGCTGCCCCTGGCCAAATCGGCCAAGCTAAAGGCCTCGGCCGCCAGCTCTTGTGACTGCGGCTGCGCTCGATATAGTTTGGCCAACATCGAAATGTTGTCCTCCAAAATCAGCACCATTCTTTCTTGCTGCTTGTTCGAGCCGGTTTGATTTTCGGCATCGTTGCGCACACGATCGATCAAAACAGGCATGACCTTGCGGTACAAATCCCGGGCTTCACTGTCTTTGGCAGCTGCCCGCAAGGACATGGCATGAAAGGCCTGCAAGTAATTCAGGCGCGACTCTGAATAATTGGTTTGCTTGGCCACGGCTGCCACCATGCCTTGGGTCATTTGCAAGGCCCCTTCGCTTTTGCCCAGTTTCAGCATGGCAATGACCCAGTCCAAATCGGACGCGGGGATTTTGTTTTTGACGGCACCTTGTTTCTCAATGCCTTGCCGCATCTCTTCGAACACCGCATCGGCTTCTTTGAATTTGCGATCCGACACCAAGGTCGAGCCCAAGGTTTTGCGCGCATGCACCAAGGTGATCGCGTCATCTGACACGTTCCCGGCCTTGAGGGTTTTGATCGTTTCCTCGGCCAACATGACCGCCTCGGCTGTGCGGCCTTGCTCCGACACAATCCTGGTCAAGCGGTTCAAAGCGTGGCCCACCTCGGTAGAGCTTTTATTGAAGACCTCGAGCATCACGGCCAAGCCCTCTCGGGCATTGACTTCAGCTTCCACCAATCGGCCTTGGTTCATGATGGCCACCGACAAATCAATTTGGCGGTAGGCAATTTCTTGCTTGGTGTTGAGTTTGAAGCGGCTGCGTGCGGCAATGGCATTTTCGTTATTGGCCACGGGCATGGCATCGACCAGCTGCCAAAGCTCTTGGCGCAGCCTGATTGCACGCCGCAAAGAACGCTCGGCCTCTACCCATCGGCCTTGGAACATGAAGTAAATGCCCCGGGCTGCATCCAAATCAGCTTCCCATGACTTGCCATATGTGGCCATATCGGGCGAGCGGCGCAGGATCGTCATCGTGGACTCTGCATCTCTGAGGTGTTTTTCGGCGGCCTCGAAATTGCCCAACTGGGAATAAAAAGCCACCGACAAGCGATTGATCAACATGTGGTTGCCCAAAATATTGGGCGTGATGTTGCTGCGCGCTTTTTCAAGCGCCTCCAAAGCGCGAACCATGTTGCCGCCCCTTTGCTCGTAGCGGCCCAAAGTCTGCCAGTCGTTCACCCTTAACTGGGGGGTGTTGACCAAATACTGCGATGTCACCAAGCGCATTTCTTCAATCGCTTGGCTGATGTTGCCCAAGCGTTGATAAGCCTCGGCCCGGGCCAAATGATGCTTGCGCAACTCTGCGGTGTCGCTGGTTTCAGGCTTGGACAAGGCAATGATTTGTTGGGCCCGGATCACCTCGGTCTCATCGGCCTTGCCATTTTCAACCGCGCTGATCACGTCTTTGATCGATCGCGGGGGCGCTTTGAAATCAATCGCTTCAGCCACCTCTGCGGCTTTGTCCACCTGCGCCCATGCGCACGAACCCGCCCACAGTGCCCATGCGGAAACAACAACCGAAGCCACACGAAGGGATTTTGTTTTCATGGTTTCTGATCCCAGAATTGAAATACTTGGTGATTTTGAGAAGCGATATCCTACCAAGGCTTGAGGAGCAACTCCCTGGGTCGCGAAAGCCAGGATGGCCAAACGAAAAAAACGCCCCTTTCAGGGGCGTTTTTTTACATTTCTGGCGGAAACGGAGTGCGCCGAACTATGATTTACAAAACTTCATCAAGGTTGATGAAATGCCTTTAAGCCCAATAAATACGGGTATTTTTCTCTATAGAAGATTATTGAACTTCACAAAAAGCCACCGTATTTTTGGGTACCAGAATGGGTACCGAGGTGAATCATGGCGGCGGAAAAATTACTCACAGAAGCAGCTTGCAAAGCTGCCAAGGCGAAGGACAAAATCTATTACCTCAATGATGGGGCGGGACTTCGACTGCGGGTTAGACCTGATGGCAGCAGGACGTGGGTCTTCCGTTACCGACTCGATGGAAAAGAGTTGTCAGCTGGACTGGGCGCTTACCCAACAGTGACATTGCAAATTGCCAGAGTCAAAGCGCTGGATGCAAAGGCCCTAGCTAACACTGGGCGCAACGTCTCTACAGAGAAAAAAGTTGCAAAAGCAACGCAAATCACCAAGGGCAGCAACACATTTGGGCTTATTGCCCTCGAATGGCTTGCACACAATAATGAATCGCCCCGGGTATCGTGGAGGCCAGTTGGTCTAAGTTGAGACGATTGTCTCTTGGCTATTGGCGAGTTGCCGATAGTAGTTTTCCTCAGCTTCAGCCGGTGGAATATATCCAATCGGTTCGAGCAGTCGGATGTGATTGAACCAGTGCACCCATTGCAAGGTGGCCAGCTCCACGGATTCCTTGGTCTTCCAAGGTGTCCGGCGGTGTATCAACTCAGCCTTGTACAGCCCGTTGATGGTTTCTGCCAACGCATTGTCGTAGCTGTCACCACGACTGCCCACCGATGGTTCGATGCCAGCTTCTGCCAGTCTTTCGGTATACCGAATGGAGACATATTGCGAGCCACGATCAGAATGGTGAACCAAGGCCTCGTCACGCTCAGGCTGGCGATCAAACAATGCCTGCTCCAGTGCATCCAACACGAAGTCAGTGCGCATGGAGCTGCTCACGCGCCAACCCACAATACGCCGCGCATACACATCGATGACAAACGCCACGAACAGCCAGCCTTGCCACGTGGACACGTACGTGAAGTCCGATACCCACAACTGGTTGGGCCGCTGCGCATTGAACTGCCGATTAACCCTGTCCAATGGGCACGGGGCTGACTTATCGGGTGTGGTGGTGCGTATGACTTTGCCCCGGCGCACACCGCACAGGCCTTGTTGACGCATCAATCGTTCAACCGTGCAGCGAGCCACCGCGATGCCTTCACGGTTCATTTGTTTCCAGACCTTGTCGGCTCCATAGACTTGCCAATTCGAATCCCACACGCGCTTGATTTGCGGTACCAATATCGAGTCTCGTTGAGCCCTGTCGCTTTGCAGCGCGGGTATGCGTTGACGTCTGGCATGCAGTCGGTAACCGGATGGGGCCAATTGCAAAGCCTTGCAAATGGGCTCGACCCCGAAGGTGTCACGGTGTTGGTCAACAAAGGCTCTCAGGACTTGAGTCGGCGGTCGAGCTCCGCCTGGGCGAAAAAAGCACTCGCAAGCTTCAAAATCTCATTGGCTCGGCGCAATTCCCGGTTCTCTCGTTCCAAGGCCTTGAGTTGTTCGCGTTCGGCACTGGTCACGCCTTCGCGAACACCCGAGTCCACCTCGGCCTTCTTGACCCATTCCAGCAAGGTGGGTGGCACACAGCCCACCTTGGGTGCAATCGATTCAATAGCCGCCCATAGGGATGGGTACTCGCCCCGGTGTTCCTGCACCATGCGCACAGCGCGTTCGCGCATTTCTGGTGAAAAACGATTTGATTTCTTGTTCATGGCTCCATCTTCTCAAAGTTTGGAGCCTCCTCAAAACCCGGGGCGATTCAGATAGTGGATTGGCGCAATCAGATAGCCCATGTTTGGACTTTGTTGCCTACAGTATCAGCAGGAGGTTGAATGAGATGAACAATACTATTTTGATCACAGGAGCATCCAGCGGGATTGGCAGGGCCGCTGCAAGGCGATTCCAATCAGGCGGCTGGAATGTGGTCGCAACGATGCGGTCCCCGGAACTCGAACGGGAACTCAATACGCTGGAACGCGTTTTGGTCACCCGTCTTGATGTCTTGGATCTGTCGTCAATTGACGCGGCCGTTACAGAGGCTAGAGGCCGATTCGGGCGCATAGACGTTTTGTTAAACAACGCAGGTTATGGTGCCTATGGCCCGCTTGAGGCCACACCGATAGAGAAAGTACGACGCCAATTCGATGTCAATGTCATGGGTGTGCTGGCGACCACAAAGGCGCTGCTCCCTCACTTTCGCAAGCAACGCAGTGGTACCGTCATCAATATTTCCTCCATTGGGGGAAAGATGACCTTTCCTCTTGGGGCGCTATATCACGGTACCAAGTTCGCGGTGGAAGGTCTTTCCGAGTCGCTGCACTTCGAGCTATTACCTCTGGGGGTTCGCGTCAAGATCATAGAACCAGGAATGGTAAAGACCGACTTTGCGGGGCGCTCGTTCGACTTCAATAACGACCCGACACTGAGTGAGTATCAACCGCTGGTGCAAGGATTGCTTTCCGCTTTGGGACCCATGGTGGAAAATGCATCTCCGCCAGAACTGATCGCAGAAACTATTTTTGGTGCTGCAACTGATGGTGCGGATCGAATGCGTTATGAAGCCGGTTCCGACGCAGAACATCTGCTGGCCTCACGACGATTTGCCGATGATGCCACTTTCATCGGTGGGATGCGGTCGCAGTTTGGCCTGAACACTTAATGAATCGGCATGCACTCGACCACCTACGCACTTGACTCGACGTGGCGTCCTTTGCTAAAGGACTTGGGCGTTTCCAGTGTGAACGTGTTACGTCGGGCGGGGCTGGCTGAGGATTTGATCAATCGCCCTGGTGTACGCCTGGAGGCCCACGACTTCCATCGGTTTTGGGAGGGGATTGAGTCAGAACTTGCCGAACCGGCATTACCGTTGAAGCTTTGTCGTGCGGTTCGAAGCGAGTCGTTCTCTCCGCCGCTTTTTGCCGCACTCTGTAGCCCTAATTTTCTGGTTGCCTTGCAGCGAATTGCTCGCTTCAAAGCGCTGGTGGCTCCGCTGCGCTTGGAGGTTATTGAGGATTGCGAGCTGGTTTCGGCGTGGCTTGTCTGGCCTGACAAATCTGGCGTACCTCCGGTATCGCTTGTGCTAACGGAACTCTTGTTCATCGTGACCTTGGCTCGGATGGGAACGCGGGAACCCGTGCGACCGGTGTCTGTCATGACGACCGCACTGCCAAGGGATCAGGAGGCATACATCGACTTCCTTGGTGTCCGTATTCAAAAAGGCAAACGACATGGTGTCGTCGTGTCAAGAGCCGACGCGCTTCGACCATTCCTGACATCTAATGAGGGTTTGTGGGCAGCCTTCGAACCTGAACTGCGGAAACGTCTTGCGCAATTGGATGCGTCCGTGACCGTTGGGCAGCGCGTGAGGTCAGTTTTGCTTGAAGCGCTACCGGGTGGGGGTATCGATATGGATGACGTGGCGCAAAGGATAGGGATGAGCCGTCGCTCGCTACAGCGGAACCTTGAAGCTGAGGGGCTCACCTACACGGTGCTACTGCAATCCACGCGGCACGCGTTGGCACAGCATTACCTCTTGAAAACAGATTTACCTTTGACAGAGATATCCTTCTTGTTGGGCTTTGAAGAACCCAACTCTTTTTTTCGTGCATTCCGTGGGTGGGCTGGACGGTCACCTGAGAGCTTCCGTCAGTCGTCGCGTGCCCGGACCCCATCAACCCAATAACAACTGAAGATCCCCTGCATACGTTCAGAAGAGAGGTCCCGGCATGGCAGCTACGAATCAAGGCTTCGCGTTATTCGAGGCGATTCATATTTATTTTCAGGGCGAGAAGATGGAGGCGCTCGTCTTCATCCTCCCTATCGGCCTGTTGAGTCTGGTGTTCAGCGTCTGGCTCTTGACCGACAACCCCAGCAGTTTTGCCAAGGGTGTGGCCATCCCGTTTCTGTTGATGGGCCTGCTCATGAGTACGGTGGGCGGCGTGGTGGGGTACCGAACACCCTCGCAGGTGGCTGGAATCGTGACGGCCATGGAAGGCGACAGGCAAGCGGGCGTGCAGGCGGAGATCAAGCGCATGACCAAGGTGAACGGTGCATGGCATCTGTACC